>Ga0164297_10003888_pt1 | contig 13684 bp, 9 predicted proteins | sample GEODES058metaG_FD_113539 | JGI IMG/M metagenome (GOLD analysis project Ga0164297, IMG submission 113539) | Dystrophic lake water microbial communities from Trout Bog Lake, Wisconsin, USA - GEODES058 metaG | ecosystem: Environmental > Aquatic > Freshwater > Lake | place: USA: Trout Bog Lake... | reverse complement strand
TGTGCATCGACTACGCCTTTCGGCCTCGCCTTAGCTCCCGACTTACCCTGGGTGGATTAGCCTTCCCCAGGAACCCTTGGGCTTACGGCGGAGGGGTTTCTCACCCCTCTCTCGCTACTCATACCAGTATTCTCACTTGAATAAAGTCCACGCCGGCTCACGCCGTCGCTTCAATCCATATTCAACGCTCCCCTACCACTCGATCTTACGATCGAATCCGCGGCTTCGGCTCTGAACTTGAGCCCCGTTACATTATCCGCGCAGGACCACTCGACCAGTGAGCTATTACGCACTCTTTAAAGGGTGGCTGCTTCTAAGCCAACCTTCTGGCTGTCTGGGCGTTCCCACATCGTTTTCCACTTAGTTCAGAATTAGGGGCCTTAGCCGGCGGTCTGGGCTGTTTCCCTCTCGACCAACGAAGCTCATCCCCCGTGGTCTCACTGCCAGACTCTTGAGCATCGGCATTCGGAGTTTGATTGGGGTCAGTAAGCTTGTAGGCCCCCTAGCCCATTCAGTGCTCTACCTCCGATGCTGAACATCTGACGCTGTACCTAAATACATTTCGGGGAGAACCAGCTATCACCGAGTTTGATTGGCCTTTCACCCCTAACCACAGGTCATCCCCCACATTTTCAACTGTGGTGGGTTCGGCCCTCCACGGGGTCTTACCCCCGCTTCAGCCTGCCCATGGCTAGATCACTCGGCTTCGGGTCTACATCGTGCGACTGAATGCCCTATTCAGACTCGCTTTCGCTTCGGCTACCCCTCACGGGTTAACCTCGCCACACAACGTAACTCACTGGCTCATTCTTCAAAAGGCACGCTATCGAGGCCAGGACCGAAGTCCTGACTACTCTCTAACTGTTTGTAAACCAACGGTTTCAGGTACTATTTCACTCCCCTCCCGGGGTACTTTTCACCTTTCCCTCACGGTACTAGTGCACTATCGGTCGCGTGTGTGTACTTAGCCTTACCAGATGGTCCTGGCAGATTCACACCGGCTTTCTCGGATCCGGTGCTACTCGGGTGTCGACTCAGAGTCGATCGCGTTTCGAATACGGGGCTATTACCCTCTACGGCCCAGCTTTCCTGACTGGTTCTTCTACACGATCGATTTGTAACTCTGTGGAAGATCTGATGCTCCTCCTAGTCGGTCCCACGACCCCGTACCGGCAACGCCATCAGGCTTGACACCGGCACGGTTTAGGCTCATCCCATTTCGCTCGCCGCTACTCAGGGAGTCACTGTTGTTTTCTTTTCCTCGGGGTACTGAGATGTTTCAATTCCCCCGGTTCCCTCTACCCTCCCTATACATTCAGGAGGGAGTTGTATCCCATGACGGATACAAGGTTTACCCATTCAGATATCTACGGATCAAAGGTTGGTAGGCACCTACCCGTAGCTTTTCGCAGCCGCCCACGTCTTTCTTCGGCATCACGCGCCAAGGCATCCACCGTTGGCTCTTTGTATCTTGGAGAACAAAGATGCTCGTGCTCGCTCTGGAATTCTCAAGGGGCTGCGCAGCATCGGTTGACATCGAGGCGCTTTCGCAAACCTCGTGGCATCCGTGCGGGGTGATTGGCTCAACGCAAAGCGGAGCATCACCGAGAAAGTGGCTAGGCCACTCCCTCAAAACGGAAGAACGAAAGTCCGACATTCAACCAGGGACCGATTCAATCTCCTGACGGGCTCGAGCAAGCTCGAGGCGGACAGAAGAGGCGGTGTAGCTGAAGGACGAATAGCCAGTGTTCAACTTGGGAATGGCTGAATCGGATGATTCAGCGTTCACTCCTTAGAAAGGAGGTGATCCAGCCGCACCTTCCGGTACGGCTACCTTGTTACGACTTCACCCCAATCACCAACCCCACCTTCGACGGCTCCCTCCTAAAAGGTTGGGCCACCGGCTTCGGGTGTTGCCGACTTTCGTGGTGTGACGGGCGGTGTGTACAAGGCCCGGGAACGTATTCACCCCGGCGATGCTGATCCGGGATTACTAGCGACTCCGACTTCACGGAGTCGAGTTGCAGACTCCGATCCGAACTGAGACAGGCTTTAGGGATTGGCTCCTCCTCGCGGATTAGCAGCCCGTTGTACCTGCCATTGTAGCATGCGTGCAGCCCTAGGTGTAAGGGGCATGATGACTTGACGTCGTCCCCACCTTCCTCCGAGTTGACCCCGGCAGTCTCCCACGAGTCCCCGCCATTACGCGCTGGCAACATAGGATAAGGGTTGCGCTCGTTGCGGGACTTAACCCAACATCTCACGACACGAGCTGACGACAGCCATGCACCACCTGTGTAGGGCCCCGAAGGACACCATATCTCTATGGCTTTTCCCTACATGTCAAACCTAGGTAAGGTTTTTCGCGTTTCATCGAATTAAGCCGCATGCTCCGCCGCTTGTGCGGGCCCCCGTCAATTCCTTTGAGTTTTAGCCTTGCGGCCGTACTCCCCAGGCGGGGCACTTAATGCGTTAGCTGCGGCACGGAGACCGTTGAATAGTCCCCACACCTAGTGCCCACCGTTTACGGCGTGGACTACCAGGGTATCTAATCCTGTTCGCTCCCCACGCTTTCGCTCCTCAGCGTCAATACACGCCCAGACCACCGCCTTCGCTGCTGGTGTTCCTCCAGATATCTGCGCATTTCACCGCTACACCTGGAATTCCGTGGTCCCCTACGTGATTCTAGTCATGGCAGTATCGAGTGGCGACCCCAAGTTGAGCTTGGGGGTTTCACACCCGACTTACCAAACCGCCTACGAGCTCTTTACGCCCAATAAATCCGGACAACGCTTGCACCCTACGTATCACCGCGGCTGCTGGCACGTAGTTGGCCGGTGCTTCTTCTGCAGGTACCGTCACAATCGTCCCTGCTGAAAGAGGTTTACAACTCAGAAAGCCTTCGTCCCTCACGCGGCGTTGCTGCGTCAGGCTTTCGCCCATTGCGCAAGATTCCCCACTGCTGCCTCCCGTAGGAGTCTGGACCGTGTCTCAGTTCCAGTGTGGCTGATCGTCCTCTCAGACCAGCTACCCGTCGTAGCCTTGGTGAGCCGTTACCTCACCAACAAGCTGATAGGCCGCGAGCCCCTCCCGAAGCGAAAAACTTTCCTCATCCGACCATGCGATCAGATGGGGGTATCCGGTATTAGCAGTTCTTTCGAACTGTTATCCCAGACTTCGGGGCAGGTTGCTCACGTGGTACTCACCCGTTCGCCACTAACTCTTCCGGTGTATTGCTACACCATGGAGTCCGTTCGACTTGCATGTGTTAAGCACGCCGCCAGCGTTCGTCCTGAGCCAGGATCAAACTCTCCATCGAGATCTTCCGCCCGACCCGAAGGTCGAACTTCAAATCAGAGAGCGGGTCGGTGATGACTCTTCACGACCCGCAGCTGCCGCACTCTCGCCCGAAGGCTTTCTACGGCAGCCACTTAATGTACTTCAATTGACAGTCATTCCGAATGATGTATCCGAAATGCCCGCACTAGCTTTTGGCTTTCGTTCTTCCGTTTTCAAGGAGCGACCTCACACGCACCACCGAAGTGGCGTTGGTGCAAGGACCACCGAACTGCTTCCAGAGACAGGCAGGCCCGCTCGGAAAGTTTTCCGGCCCCGCTGCAGCTGCCCTTCCGGGCTGCGTACTGCGGGAAGGTAACTCTACACAACACATCTGGTTGTGTCAACTACCCACGTCCATCTGCTTGTCGAACCTCTCGATCCGACTCCGAACTGAACCTTTCGGTTCGGTGCGGCTCGGTAACTATAGCGGATGGTTTTGACCGTGTGTGACAGTTTTGCGAATTTCTTTTGACGAGCGATGGTGGGCGACCCCCGAGATGCCACATGCCGCCAGGATCACCACTCCGAGCTGCGCCTCCACGAGGTAGCGCTGCGAGGCGAAGGTGATCGCAACAGCAGCGCTCCCAGTCACGATCAACGCCAACGGAATGAGCAGAACTCGAACATCCCTGCGGCGCAGGTAGGCACCGAGGCCTGCGAACGCGAGGAGAACGTACGACTCCAACCATCCGAGGGTGGAGAGCAGGCGAGGCCGACCAATCATGACGCCGTAGTGCACTTCACGAGATGGTGCGTAGAGGTTCCACGCCATCAGCTCGCGAATACCGACGATCTCCAGTGCGCGCAACTTGTGGTGCGAGATGTAGAGCAAACCATCGTGCTCTCGAGCTGCATCGATAACGGATTCATCCCCCACGCTCGGAACAGGAGCTTGCGTCCAACACGGCAGGAACCACCACGCCAGCTGATGCCCGTAGTACGTCACAGGGCAGTTCGAGTCGGCCAGTGTGGTGCCGAACTCATCGGAGAACACCACTGAGTTCGTAAACGTGACTTGGTTCCGAATCACCCACGGTGCAGAGACCGCAATGCATCCAACGAGTGCGACGGCTGCGACCACGAGCCGAGGTCGCCACTCCTTCGTTCCGAGGACGAGCGCTGCGGGAATGACGACTGTAGGGACGAGGAGGACGAGCTCGGCTCTGGTCTGCGCGCACAGCGAGACCAGTGCACCGGCGAGCAACGCGAAGCGAAGGAGTCGGGTCTGCCAAAGCCGCACCACCGCCCAAAGCAGTGCAATCACGAAGATGAGCACCAGCGTCTCGGCCAAGCCGGTCCCGGTATTGACGAAGAGGTAGGGATCGGTCGCGGCGAGGAGCGCTGCGAGGAGCGCTACCCGTGGCCCGACGAGCCCCCGAAGCGCCAGCGCAAGTAAGCCAATTGCTGCAACGAAGATGCAGCCGAGTACCACTGAATGCTCTCGGAACGTCGTGAGACCCACCAGGTCTGCGAGGGTGAACACCCCGCTCGTCAGTGGTGGGTGGTTCGCCGATGGAACGTAGATTGCTCCGTGCCCTGCGAGCGCACTCCGGAGGAACTTGGCGTAGTCAACGAACCAATGCCCCTTGGCGTTGAGGCCCGCTTGACCTTGGAAATAGATGGCGTCGCCGTTTCGATACGACCACGACCACACTGCTGCGAGGTAAGCGGCTTGGATGACAGCAGCGATCGCCATGATGATGAGGGCACCGCGGCGAAAGGTTGTTACCAGCGGAACTGCGCGATCCATCGGCGTGCCGTCGAGCGCAGAGGTCGCCGCTTCCTCGTGCGCCGAACTCGTCACATCGAACTCCGCTCGACGGTCGCAGATCGCCTCGCTCGCCACATGATCACTGCCTCGATTCCCCCTGCAGCGAGGACCACCATCGCCAAATCGCTCTCCACGCGGTACCGCCCATTGGCGAACGTGGTGAGGACCGCAATCACCGCGGTTCCAATGAGCCCGAGGAACGGGAGGACGACCAGACGCCGTCGGCGACGGTCCACCACGCCGATCACCGCGAGGGCGAGGAGGGGGTAGAACTCGATGAGCCCGAGGTAGCTCACCACGTGCGGTCGGCCGTCTTGGTAGTCGAACATCACCTGTGCGTTCGGGTCGTAGAGATTCCACGTGCGCAGCACTCGAAGCACGGCAATTTCGGCGGCACGCACCTTGTGCGTCTTGATGAATGCGAGGGCGACCTTCTCATCATCGGCGGAGGTAACCGACTCTTCAGGGGGCGTGACTTCGGCCGCAGCAATCCGGACCGATGTTCCGATCGGCAGGGGTGCCGTTCCACCTGAGAACGCCGCACTCGACGTCGTGAAGGGAACGACGGGCGGCGACGAGTTGAAGACCCACCACTGTTTCGCCGAAGCATTGAATTCCCGAGGTGCAATGGTGAGGATTGGCCCCACCTCACTCGTCACGACTCCGGCGAAGACGTGGGTCGCTTCCCCACTCGACCACGAGGCTGCAGGTTTGGGTGTTGAACCAATGGACGGTGCCGGAAGGACCTCGACCGTTGCTGCAGTGAGCGAGGGCTTGGCTGCCTCGAGGAGGCAACTGTGCCAGAGCCAACCGGCGTAGTAACCCGAGTAGACCTTCGGGCAGTTCGACTGCAGCAACGTCTCGCCGAGTTGGTCGGAGAACCACACCGATTTCACGAAGGTCGTTTGGTTGCGAACCAACCACGGTGCTGACACCGCGAGGAACGCCAGCCCAGCAGCAGCCAGGGCCACGATGCGCGTTCGCCACGGCACCCGACAGCAGAACCAGATCGACGGCGCCACCACCGTCACCACGATGAGCGCGAGCTCTGACCGAGCGAGGGCGCAGAGCGCGGCGACCGCTCCGACGACCAGTGCGCGACGCCACGTCGGCGACTCCATCAGCCAGAAGATCGACCACAGCAAGACGGCGACAACGAACAGCACCACGGTTTCTGCCAGATCCGACGAGGGATTGACGAACAGGTACGGACATGTCGCGAAGAGCCCTGCCGCGAGCAGTGCAACTCGATCACTCGCCACCTTTCGCACCGCAACGCCGAGGATGATCGTGGTCGCCACGAAGAGCAGGGCGAGGACGATGGAGTGCTGGCGGAAGGTCGTCAGGCCACACCAATCAGCCACGGTGTAGAGCATCGTGGTGAGTGGTGGGTGGCTCGCCGACGGGAGGTACACCGGCTGGTGGCTCGGGGTGAAGAAGTAGGTCTGCAGATACCGGTAGTAGTTAGCGAACCAGTGGCCTTCGGTGTTGAGTTGCGCCTGACCCTGGTAGTAGATGGCGTCGCCATTGCGGAAGGTCCACGTCCACACACTCGCCAGCATGATGGCCTGGACCGCCGCAGCCCCTCCGGCGATCGCAAGCAGCCGTCGCACGAACGGTGTGTGCAACGCCGCTCTTCGCACGCTCGTCACCACTCCACCACCCGGTGCGTCATGGCCGCCAATCTACCGCCACCACCTGGTGCTCCTCGGTCGGTCACCATGGAGTCGTTGGGCAGAACCGACGCTGAGCTTCCTAGGGTCGCTGTCCGAGTCGAGCCCAGTCAGCAGCCAACGCAGCCGTGAACCGAGCGAGCTGCGTCGCCACAGGGATCGGACCAGCACCACCCGGCGTCGTGCGGCGAGTGACAGCCACTCCAGGGGCGAGCAGCGAAGCGGCGTCGGGACCGAGCCGTGGATCCTCGGCCACGAGTGCAGCCAGTGCGACCCCCTCATCAATGGAACGCCGGACGTGGGTCGCAACAATGGCGTGGGCCTCTCGGAACGGCACGCCAGCGACGACGAGGAACTCCGCCAAATCAATCGCGGCAATCGCCCCAGCATCAGCTGCGGCGGCCATGGTGGTCGCGTGGAAGCTCAGCGTGGCGTAGGTGCCAGCCATCGCCGCTACGGCCAGACCCACCTGTCGGACGGAGTCGAAGAGCGGCTCTTTGTCCTCTTGGAGGTCTCGGTTGTAGGCGAGGGGAAGCCCCTTCAACGTGACGAGGAGCCCGGTGAGGTTCCCAATGAGCCGACCAGCCTTGCCACGGGCGAGTTCGGCGGCATCGGCGTTCTTCTTCTGCGGCAGCATCGAGGAACCGGAAGCGAAGGCATCGTCAACCGTGCAGAACGCGAACTCTTCACTCGACCAGAGGACGATCTCCTCCCCCATTCGGGAGAGGTGGATACCGATGAGCGCCAAGTCGAAGAGCGCTTCAGCGACGAAGTCTCGGTCCGAGACCGCGTCCATGGAATTCTCGAACCGAGCGGCGAAGCCGAGCTCTGCGGCGACGAAATCGGGATCGAGCGGGAGCGAGGAGCCCGCCAGTGCACCAGCGCCGAGTGGCGACACGTCGAGGCGCTGCAGGGTTGCGAGGATCCGGTCCACGTCTCGGCGCAGCGACCACCCGTGCGCGAGGAGATGGTGCGCCAACAGCACCGGTTGCGCTCGCTGCACGTGGGTGTAGCCAGGCAAGTAGGCATCCCCAGCCGCCGTAGCTTGCGCGGCCAACACGTCGCACAGGTGGAGGACACCCTCGGCGATCTCGGTCAGTGCGACCTTGGACCACAGGCGCAGATCCGTCGCCACTTGATCGTTCCTGCTCCGCCCGGTGTGCAGCTTCGCTCCCGTTGGTCCAGCGAGTTCGGTGACCCGACGTTCAACCGCTGTGTGGATATCTTCATCACTCTCAGTGAAGACGAACGTGCCGTCCTCCATCTCTTGGCGCACGGCAGCTAAGGCAGCGAGCAGTGCCGCTCCTTCATCTGCACTCAAGAGCCCGACGTGCGCGAGTCCCTTGACGTGTGCCATCGACCCTTGGAGGTCGACGGCGAAGAGCGCTTGGTCGAAGGGAAGCGAGACCGTGAAGTCGGCCATGGCCTGATCCATCTGCCCGCTGAAGCGGCCATGCCACAAGGTCACTTGCTCAGTCCCGGTGCTGACCCATGACGTGACGCCCACGTCGAGATCCCGAGTCCCCACAGGCGAACGAAGCCCTCGGCGTCTTGGTGCCGAAACGTATCGGCCGCGTCGTACGTCGCGAGGTTGTAGTCGTACAACGCCACGTCGCTCCGACGTCCGTCGATCCGCATGAGCCCCGGCGCCTCGAAGGTCATCCGGACTTCGCCGGTGACGAACCGCTGGGTCTCGGCGATGAAGGCGTCGAGGGCGTTCTTGAGCGGTGAGAACCACATCCCGTCGTAGACGAGTTCGGCCCAACGTGGTTCCAAGCGCAGCTTCTCATGTGCCACGTCACGCTCCAACGTCAGGTCTTCGAGGTCACTGTGGGCCGCAATGAGCGCAAGGGCACCCGGGCACTCGTAGACCTCTCGACTCTTGATCCCCACTCGACGGTTCTCCACCATGTCGAGGCGACCAAATCCCGTCGAACCAGCGATTCGGTTCATCTCGGCGATGAGGTCAACTGGACGCATCGTGACGCCGTTGATCGAAACGGGGCGACCCTGCTCGAAGGCCACGGTGACCTCGATCTGGTCGTGCTCGGTGATCTGGGTCAAGGTGAAGGGCTCGAGGCGAGTGGTGTGCCACGGGTCCTCAATGCGACCGCACTCAATAGCGCGGCCCCAGAGGTTCTCGTCAATGGAGTAGATCTTCTCCTTGGTCTGCTGGATGGGAATCTCCCACTTGGCAGCCAGCGCCACGCAGTCCTCACGGGTGAGACCCCAGACCCTTGCTGGGGCCAGAATCTCAAAATCCGGTGCCAAGGCTCGGGTTCCCACTTCGAAGCGGACCTGGTCGTTCCCCTTGCCGGTGCAGCCATGCGCGACCGCGTCGCAACCGAAGGCTCGAGCTTGCTCGACGAGGTGCCGGACGATCACCGGGCGCGACAGCGACGAGACGAGCGGGTACTTGCCCTCATACTTCGCGTTGGCCGCGATCGCCGGGAAGCAGAACTGCTCCGCCATTTCGGCCCGGGCATCGACGACCACTGCTTCGACCGCACCAGCTGCTCGGGCTCTCGCCAAAATGTCGTCGAAGGACTCGCCACCTTGTCCAACGTCAACAGCCACGGCGACGACCTCAACGCCGTACTCCTCTTGCAACCATCGAACGGCTACTGAGGTGTCGAGACCTCCGCTGTAGGCGAGCGCTACTCGTTGTGCCATCTTCTTCTCCTCTTCAGTTCGTCACTGCTCGGTTGGGCCGAGGGGCAACCCCAGCCAGATCTTGGAGTTCGGCGGCGAGTGCGGCGCCGCCGAGTGTTTCGGTCGCGATGACCAAGATGGTGTCATCCCCCGCCACCGTACCGAGGATCCCCGGGTGCGATGAGCGATCGAGGGCGGCAGCGACGACGTGGGCACAGCCCGGCGGCGTGCGGACGACCACGAGGTTCGACGATGACGCCACCTCGACCACCCATTCGTTGAGGACGCGACGCAGGTGGTCCGTTGGAGTGGTCTGCTCGGCTGGGTCGCTGGGCAAGACGAAGGCTCGCTCTCCTCCGGGCAAGCGAACCTTGACCGCACCGAGCTCGACGAGGTCCCGTGACACCGTCGCCTGTGTGGCGTCGATGTCGGACGCGGCGAGGAGTTCGACGAGGTGGGGTTGACTGGAGACCACCTCGGTCTCTAAGAGTTCCGCGATCCGATGCTGGCGCTGGTGCTTGGTGACCTTCACTGGATCGACCCCAACTGGGCGAGCATCGTGAAGATGCCGATCATCGCGGTGCGTCGGTGGAACGCTTGGCGCCAGACGAGACTTCGGGCACTCTCGAACACGTCGGCCGAAATTTCTTCCCCGCGATGCGCTGGCAGGCAGTGCAGGACCACAGCGCTCGGGGTGCGGGCGAGGAGATCGGCGTCGATACAGTAGCCAGCGAAGGCCGCACGACGCTCCATTGCTTCGGCTTCTTGTCCCATGGAGGTCCACACATCGGTGTAGAGCACGTCGGCGTGCTCCGCGAACGCGTGGGGGTCCGCTCCTTGGAGCACGGAACCACCCTCCCCCGCTTCCACCGCGAACGCAGCGATCTCGGCGAGTTCGCTGGCATCGAACTGGTAGCCCTCAGGAGCTGCGATGCGCACCTGCATCCCCATGGCCACCGCGGCCAGCGCCAGAGACCTCGTGACGTTGTTGGCATCACCGACGTAGGTGAGCACTCGACCAGCGAGATCGCTGCCGAGCGCCTCGCGCATCGTCAAGAGGTCGGCGATCGCCTGACAGGGGTGCCCGCGGTCCGACAGCAGATTGACGATCGGAACGCCGAACCCCGATGCGTCAACCGCAGCAGCCATTCGCTCGAGCACCGCGTGGTCGAACACCCGGGCACCGATCGCTGCGTGGTACTGCGCGAAGGTCCGCGCCACGTCCTCAGCGGTTTCTCGACGGTCGAGATCCACTTCAGCGGCCGAGACCGTGATGGGATGGCCACCGAGTTGCACGACCGCCATCTCACTCGAGTGTCGAGTTCTCGCCGATGGCTTCTCGAAGAGCAGGGCCACGCCTCGTCCTGACAGCAGCGAGGTCGGTGGTGCCATCGCCAGATCGAGGACCTCTCGGAGTTCGTCCACAGAAAGGTCAGAGATTTCGAGGAAGTGGCGCGTCATTGGTGGTTCTCCTTCGCCGACGTGAGTGCGGCGATCAATCGATCAATTCCGAGGTCCAAGTCATCTCGAGAAATGTTGATCGGTGGGGCGAGTCGCAAGACGTCGGGGCGAACCGCGTTGAGCACCACACCGGTCGCAAGACCGGCTGCAGCAACCGCACCGGCGGGCAGGTCGAGTTCGGCCCCGAGGAGGAGGCCTCTCCCCCGCACCGCGCGCACACCTGGGGCGCCGACGAGGCGGGACCGGAGGTGCTCTCCGGCGTGCCGGGCTGCAGATGGTGCATCGATGCGCTCCATCTCGGCCAGCGTCGCCTTGGCCGCGGCGAGCGCGAGGGGCTGGCCACCGAAGGTCGATCCGTGGTCACCAGGCACGAACGCACTGGCAACGTCCAATCGAGCCCAGCAGGCCCCGATCGGCATGCCGTTCCCGAGGGATTTCGCCATGGTGATGATGTCGGGGAGGACACCATCGTGGTGGGATCCAAACCAGTCGCCGGTGCGGCCGAACCCCGTCTGCACCTCGTCGGCGATGAGGAGCGCACCTGCTGCATCGCAGAGATCGCGGAGTCCCGCTAGGTAATCCGACGACGGCACGACGATGCCACCTTCACCCTGGATGGGCTCGACGAGCACTGCTCCGACCTGTGGATCACGCAGTGCCTCCTCCATCACGGACAAGTCACCGAAGTCCACGTGGCTGAACCCCTCTGGAAGTGGAGCGAATCCGACGTGTTTGGCCGGCTGCCCCGTCGCTGCGAGTGACGCCATCGTCCGGCCGTGGAAGGAGTTCCACGTGGAGACCACCTTGGGGCGAGCGCCATCGTGGAAGCGACGGGCGAGCTTGAACGCCGCTTCGTTGGCTTCGGTCCCAGAGTTGGAGAAGAACACCTGACCGTCCGCGTGGAGCGGTCCCCGGTTGATCAGGTCGTTGATCGTTCCAGCAACCGAATCAGCCAGCTCGTTGCCGAAGAGATTCGACACGTGGTTGAGGGTTGCCGCTTGTTCGGCAATCGCAGCAGTCACTGCCGGGTTGGCGTGACCGAGTGAGGTGACGGCAATGCCGCAGAGGAAGTCGACGTAGTCCCGCCCCTCGTCATCGAAGAGGAAGGAGCCTTGCCCTCGAACGAAGGTGATGGGCCTCGGCCCGTAGTTCGCCATCAAGTAGTGCTGGCTCATGGCAGCACCATGGTTCCGACTCCGCCGTCGGTGAAGAGTTCGAGGAGGACGGCGTGGGGAATTCGACCATCGAGAAGGTGGGCTGCTGCACAACCGCCCTCGACGGCGTGGAGCACCGCTGCAACCTTGGGCACCATGCCACCAACCACAGCCCCACTCTCGACAAGCTCCCTCAGTTCCTCCGCTCGGAGGCGACTGACCGTCGACGAGGGGTCATCAGGGTCCCGGCGAAGGCCGGCAACATCGGTCAACATGACGAGCTTCTCTGCCCTGAGCGCAGCAGCGAGCGCACCAGCAACCGTGTCGGCGTTGATGTTGTACTGCTGCCCGTCGGCGTCGGCGCCAATGGTGGCCACGACGGGAATCAGCCCCTGCGCACACAGCTGCAGCACGATCGTTGGGTCAACGGTATCGACCGTGCCGACGAATCCGAGGGCGGCATCGTGCGCGCTCGCCGTGATGAGACGCGCATCGGCACCAGAGAGACCGACGGCCAAGGGACCATGAGTGTTGATCGCCGCCACGAGGTCGGAGTTGACCTTGCCGAGGAGCACCATGCGGGCGATCTCCAAGGTGGCGGCATCGGTCACCCGAAGGCCATCGACGAACGTGGACGCCACGCCGAGGCGCTGCAGCATCACCCCAATCTGGGGTCCACCACCGTGGACGATCACCGGCAACATTCCAACCGTTGCCAAGAGCACCACGTCTTCAGCGAAGGCCTGGAGCGCATCGTGCTCAGAACCTTCAGCGCCAGCCAGTGCGTTGCCGCCGTACTTGACGACCACGATCTTGCCCCTGAAGCGACGGATGTAGGGCAGGGCCTCAACAAGCACCGACGCAATCTCGGAGGCACCCTCCCTTGGGTCAACGGTCGGGCTCATGAGGTCGTCCTGTTCTCATCGATGTAGCCGTAGCCGAGGTCGACGGTCAACATGGTGGCAGCCCCTTCGCCGAGCCCAAGGTCACAGGTGAGCATGATGTGGCGCTCTCGCATGTGCGCGGCGACCGCCACGACATCGTGCGTAACCGCCTCGCCGCCACGACAGACGGTGATGCCGCCGTAGGAAACGTCGCAGCGATCGAGGTCGAAGGGCACGCCTGCGGTGGCGAGCTCACTGACGACGCGGCCCCAGTAGGGATCTTCACCATTCATCGAGCACTTGACGAGCAACGAGTCGGCGACGTTTCGAGCAGCGGCGTGGGCCGCAGCATCATCGGTTGCACCCTGGACGACGAGGTGGATCACCTTGGTCGCGCCTTCAGCATCTTCGGCCATCATCTCAGCCAGTGACGCACAGGCCTCGGTGAGCGCAGCTTCGAGGGCATCAGGATCGGCTGGGCCGGCAACACCAGAGGCCAGGCAGATCACTGTGTCGTTGGTCGAGCGAGCACCGTCGGTTAGGAGGCGATTGAAGGTGACCTCCACGGCGGCGAGGAGCCGCTCCTTCAGCACCGTGGCCTCGACGGCGGCGTCGGTCGTGAGGACGCACAGCATCGTCGCCATGTTCGGCGCGAGCATGGCCGCGCCCTTGGCCATACCACCAACGGAGAATCCGGGTCCTTCCACCACGACCTCCTTGGCGAAGGTATCCGTGGTCATGATGGCTTCG
>Ga0164297_10003886_pt1 | contig 13688 bp, 19 predicted proteins | sample GEODES058metaG_FD_113539 | JGI IMG/M metagenome (GOLD analysis project Ga0164297, IMG submission 113539) | Dystrophic lake water microbial communities from Trout Bog Lake, Wisconsin, USA - GEODES058 metaG | ecosystem: Environmental > Aquatic > Freshwater > Lake | place: USA: Trout Bog Lake... | reverse complement strand
CCTAGGCAGTCATCGCACCAATAAGAATACTTGGTTGGGCATTGAAGATTGGTTCTACTATGACGACTGGCCCGAGTTGCCCGAAGATGACGAAGAGTTGGAAGATGAAGATGACGAGGCCGAGGCCGACTTGATATTCACATTCCGACGTGACGCCGATGCCACTATGTTTGCATTAAAATGGACAACGACGACAGCTTGAAAAATCTCTACGCTACACCAGATGATCGCATGGATACGATTCTGGATCGTAGAGACGTGAACTTTTGGCGCTGTCTACGCAGAGCCAAACCAGCAAACATCACTGACCCATATGAAATTGCAAAATATGTGTTGGATGAATTTGGTGTAGAGCTTGCTGTCACCATTGGTGAATTTGGTGGTATTGGATATGCGCCCGAAGCCCAAATCGTGGACGAACAAAAATACTTGATGTTTCTACTCAAGTATCAGCGTTGACACACAAATCAAATGGTGCTATAATACATTATGAAAGTTTCTATTGGGCCTTACCTCAATCATTGGGGACCATATCAGATTGCTGATGCCATCTTCTTTTGGGTCAAAAAATACCCCGAAGACGACAAGTTGGCCGAGCGCTGGGACTACCGCTTGCACGATTGTTTTGGCACCTGGTTGTCCAAAGACCGACACGGCAAAGACAGCAGACTCTCACGCCTTTGCCAATGGATTTACGAGCACCGCAAACGCCGCGTAAAAATCAAGTTGGATTACTATGATCACTGGAACGCAGAACATACACTGGCCTTGATTATTTTGCCACTCTTGAAAAAGCTGAAAGAACACAAACACGGTTCGGGCATGGTTGACTACAGTGATGTGCCCGATCATTTGATCCCCACTGAAGATGCAGGTCCCAGCAATCACTATACTGACAACACCATACACGAGCGCTGGGAATGGGTCTTGGATGAAATAATTTGGACCTTTGAGCAGATTGTAGACGATGATGCAGAATCTCAGTTTTTTGATCACAGTGGCGTAGACCACACTACCGGACTCAATGCCCAAATCAGCGCAATCCGTATCGACCAAGAGGGACTTGATGCTTGGCGTGAACGCAAACAAAATGGACTGCGACTGTTTGGCAAATATTACAGCAGTTTGTGGGATTGACCACTAATGACAGTTATGCTATAATAAGTATATTATAGGAATAGATATGCGTGTAAGTGTAATCAGTGACCTTCACATTGACTTTGCAGATTTGACCTTGCCCGGTGGCGATGTGTTAATCTTGAGTGGCGATGTGTGCGAGGCAAAAAGTATCAAGCGAGAAATCTACAACCCCAACATGGTGTTGTTGGAACACGAACGTCAGGATCGTCGTCCTGACCGCTACTTCCGTTTTCTCAAAGAAGAATGTGCAGACAAATATCGCCATGTGATCTATGTCATGGGCAATCACGAGCACTATGGCTTTCAGTTTCAAAAGACATATCAGCACATCAAAGATCAGTTGCCCGACAACGTCTACTTGCTGCAAAATGAAGTCAAAGAGATTGACGGTGTACTGTTCTTGGGTGCCACGCTGTGGACTGACATGAACAACATGGATCAGCTGACACTGTATCACATGAAAAGCATGATGAATGACTACCGACAAGTCACCATGTTCAATGAAGCAAAACATGTGTACCACAAGCTGACACCTGAACGCACAGTAGAAGAACATATCAAGACCAAGCAGTACTTTAGATACGTACTGAGCGAGAATCGCCAAACGGGTGCCAACAAGCCTGTGGTTGTTGTAACACATCACAGTCCCAGCAAGTTGAGCACACATCCTCGCTATGCAGATGATGTACTGATGAATGGTGCTTATAGTAGCAACCTTGAAGAATTTATTCTGGATAATCCAGAGATCAAATACTGGACACATGGGCACACACATCACAACTTTGAATACAAAATTGGTGAGTGTACTGTAATCTGTAACCCACGTGGCTACAAAGGTTACGAACAGCAGGCAGAAGATTTTGACCCCACAATTGGTTTTGACATCTAAGGAGTAGCAATGGAAGATCTCATGGCATTTGGCGCTTGGTTATTGGACCTGGCAGTATGGAGCTTGTTTTGGTTCTTTGTATTCAGGGCCATTCGTTGGGTCATTGACTTGCGAGCAGCAGTAGAAGAAGCCGGAGAGCTACGTGAGGAAATGGTTGCAACACTGAGCAAGATCATGCACGGAGTCAAGCAGGAAAAACACAAAGATGTCATCTACTGGTTTGATGAAGAAAGTGATGCTTTCCTAGCACAGGGTCGCACAGTAGACGAGATTCGCGAACATATCAAACAGCGTTGGAAAGATCATATCTTTTTGATCAACGGCACACATGTCATGGCCGGTCCTGACTATGAGCTACAGGAAGCGGCAGACGCAGACAAATTAGGGCAAGCATTTGCCAACAAAATGATTAATCAAATGAAAGCACAGGGACGCTTATGAAGCAGGCAATTGAAGGCGTTTATGTTCGTAAAACATGGGACGATGCGACCTTGTTTGGAGTTGTATGCGATTGCGGGGACGATACACACAATCACAATGTTTGGATTGAAGCCGATGATGTTGGTGTGCATGTTACCGTCTACACACAGGTAAAAACACGTTGGTGGGAACAATCACGTTGGCGTGCTATTTGGTGCTTATTAACACGTGGTTACGTGGAATATGAAGCAACAATCAGCATGAGTGAACAGCAGGCCCTTAACTATGCTGGCACCCTCACACAAGCAGTAAAAAGTATTAAGAAATCGCAAGTTGCAGTTTAATGATTTTCTTGCTATAATACAGTTATGACAATGCACTTACACCACCCCAGTCTCAGCCTTGCTGGCAAGAAAAAAGGCAAGGTTAAATTTCGCAATGCTGAAGAAGCCCGCAAGTCACGCCAGTTAGACGCTGATTGGAGCGAGCTGCAAAAGAAGTGGGGCGTGGATGCCGACGCCAAAAAGCGTCAACGTGCCATGTCTGCACCTGCATTGACCTATTCGCTTGGAGCGCCAGCAGGTCGAGGCAATACCAATCACATTCCCAGCAAGGTAACAGCAGGCGCAAGTACTGCCTCTGTGACCAAAGTCTACACCGGTACCAAGGTCAAAGGCATTGCTACTATGCACAAGTCAAATGCTGTGCCAGTGTTCTCGGATGAGGAGGCTGTGGAAATCAGCCGTATGCGCCGTGGCTAAGAAGCCATGCAACAGTTTCTGTGAGTTAAACTAAAGCAAAGGATATCAATTGGTCATGGACTTCGATACTTACAAAACACACGTTAAAAACAATGCTGCCATTGTCAAGCGGTGTCTAGACACACGTACAACAGATGTTAGTGGCATCGTGTTCTGGGAAGGCATCAAAGGCAGTGAGCTGTCCTTTGACGAGCTCATGAGCAAGTGGAGCGACATATTGGGTTGCGGGGTAATTGGCGCACTACCTTCGGCTGAACGTAGAGGTGCCGACGGGTATATCTATTACAAGGGACTGGTTAAACCTCATGCAATTGAAAGTAAGGTATGCGGGATACGCCAACACGAACTTGCCTTAGGAGTTCGCGGCGGTCTCTATTATTCAACAAATTTGGAAAACTACAACAGTAAGTCGGGAATCACCAGCTACTTTGCCGGAGCATTTGACGCCAAAATGACCGAAGAAACTTTTCAGTCTAAGAAACGTGACACATTCTTAATTCCGTTTGACAAAACAGCCAACCAGGTTATTGATGTTTATCGGATTGACGGTGATACTGTGTTGAGACTGTTAGAAGATCGTAAGAACAATAGTTCTATTACACTTAAATTGAGCGCTTTCCAACAGAGTGGACATCGTTTTAACTCTGAATGGGAAGTCGACGGGTTTAATGTGTGGTCAAAAAACATGTCTACACTTGCAAAACAAAATAAGAGATTTGTTAGATCATGAAAATAGTATTAGCAACAGGGGGCTTTGATCCCGTACACAGTGGACACATTGAGTATTTTAGAGCAGCACGAGCCTTAGGCGATCAGCTGATCGTTGGAGTCAACAGTGATGCTTGGCTTGAGCGCAAGAAGGGTCGTGCATTTATGCCTTTGGCAGAACGCAGGGCCATTGTGGGCAGTCTCCGAGATGTTGACGCTACCATCTTGTTTGATGATAATGACGGTACTGCCATTGACGCTATCAATCAAGTAAAGCAGGGCTACCCCAATGCCACCGTGATATTTGCCAATGGCGGTGACCGCACAGCCAACAACATACCTGAAATGTCAGTGGAGGGTGTGGAGTTTGTATTTGGTGTTGGTGGCGGGAATAAAATGAACAGTAGCAGTTGGATTCTTGATGAATGGCGAGCGCCTAAGACTGAACGTCCATGGGGCTACTACCGTGTCTTACATGAAATAACGGGCACAAAAGTCAAAGAACTCACAATCATGCCTGGACAAAAACTCAGTATGCAACGCCATCAAAATCGCGCAGAACAGTGGCATGTCACCAGCGGACGCTGTGTTGTAAACGAACAGGGCAACAGCGGCTATGCTTATCCTCCCCGTGAACTACAAATTCACAATACACATTATGTTCCCAAATTTGGTTGGCATCAACTGACTAATCCATTTGACGTACCTTGCACACTTGTGGAAATACAGTATGGCACAAGTTGCGTAGAAGAAGACATTGAACGTCGCTAAATAACTTTTTAGGAGAGCTAGCCGCTGTGGCAAAAGAAGATTTGATTAAACTATCAGGCAAAATAGAAGAAGTATTGCCCAATGCTATGTTTCGTGTGGTACTAGAAAATAATCACAAGATCATTGCCACAATTGGTGGCAAACTTAGACAGCATAATATACGCATTTTATTGGGAGACACAGTTGACGTTGAAATGTCACCATACGACATGAATCGTGGACGGGTGGTGTATCGCAATAAATAACTGATGCGTGATATAATTGACCTACTAGAAGCAAAAGAAAAGCTAGAACAAAAGGACCTGCCCTACAACCGTAGCGCACTGGCTCCTGTACTGAGCAAAAGCAACATAGACAACCACTACGGCAAGCTGTACAAAGGCTACGTAGATCGGTTCAACAAAGGCGAAGGTGACCCCACCTTTAACAAAGCTGGAGCATTTCTACATGCCATATGGTTCCCGCAGTTGCGAGCACCCAAAAATGCCAATGCACCCTACGGTGCAAGCCTACAGCTGATCAACCGACACTTTGGTAACTTTTTAGATTTCAAAAAGGATTTTGAAGCTGAAGCCATGAAGATTCAGGGATCGGGTTGGATCTATTTGAGCCGTTCGGGGCAGATCAAAACCATCAAAAATCATGCCGAACGCACAGATATTGCTCTACTCATTGACTGGTGGGAACATGCCTGGGCCATAGACTATGGTGCAGACAAGAAGAAATATCTCAACAATATTTGGCGTTGTATTAATTGGGAAGTGGTCAACCGTAAGATTTACTCGGGAAAATAGCTAAATACAGCAAACAGGATAACTTATGTCGTTTGCTAATATTAATATCGGTACCACAGCCGGAGACGGAACCGGTGACCCACTTCGTGTTGCATTTAACAAAATCAACTTAAACTTTGCCAATATCACTAACGGGCAAATTACAGTTAATGCTCCAGTACAGTCGGTTGCTGGACGCACAGGCAACATTGTACTAAATGTCAATGACATTGCTGGTGCTGTCAGCAACGTTAGTCTAGCAACATCATTATCTACATACACAGGAAATATTTCAGCGTACAGTGCTGAATTAAGTGGCAATAGTTCTACAGGCTTCAACGGACTGTATGTGGGCCTACAATCGGGCTATGCAGTTGTACCCAGCTTGATGGTTCAGAACTCTGCCAACTACAACAGCTACAGTCAAATCAACACACAGAACATCAATGCCGGCAATCAAAGTACCACTGACTATGTGGCCACAGCCAACAATGGTACCAACAGCACCAACTACATTGACATGGGTATTGCTGGTGGTGCATATGATGGCACAGAGCCCAACAACAGTCTAGGTACAAGTCTATTCCCTAATGATGGCTACTTGTATGCACAGGGCAGCACAGCAGGTACCGTAGGTGGTAACTTGGTATTGGGTACTACTGTGCCAGGCACAGGCATACGATTTCTAGCCGGAGGTATCAACAGCGCTAATATTGCAGTTGCAATCAATAATCCTGGCACTGCTCCTACCAACAACGCAACTGGTGCTCTAGTAGTCACAGGCGGTGTGGGCATCAGCGGCAACCTTAATGTTGGACAATACAACACAAGTCTGCACAATATTAGAGGCAACATACTATTGGGATTGGGTAATGTTATTGCATCAAGTGATAGTATTTTAACCATTAACCAAAACTTAGCAACCCCATTGGTTGCACCAAACAATGTGGTTCACGTGAGCGCAGTTGATGGGCGCAGCGCACAATATGGTGCAGATAGTTTTGGTGCTGGCGCCAACTCGGGACTCTACATGCGTAAGGCACGTGGTACCAGCAGCAGCCCTAGTGCTGTTCAAACAGGCGATACAATTGGTCAAATTATTTCTCGTGGGTACGGTGCAACAGGCTTTAACCCTGCTAGCAATTCTGTAACCAGCATAGCATTTTTTGCCACAGAAAACTATAGTGACACCAATCAGGGCACAGCAATTCGATTTGGGGCTATTCCGATTGGATCTAATGTTGGTAACGTTGTGTCTATTATGTCACCGGCTTCTGTTATATTCTACGCCAACACCCTTGTAAATGGCAGCTTGTCAGTTACTGGCAATATTGGATTCACCATGGCCAATACTGCACAGTGGACTACTCCAGTTTTTAACGTCAGTGACGCACTAAATCAACTTGCTGCACGTCTAGCCAACATTGGTCACTAACGCCTAATTTAGCTAAATACTAACAATATTTAGGTAAACAGGACATGACCACTGCAATCAATCAAGTCAACACAGGTACAAACGCCAATGACGGGACTGGCGATAGTATTCGCACAGCCTTTCAAACTGTTAACAATAACTTCAGTTATATTACCAGCTACACCATTGCAAACGTTGCAACCAATAACAGCGTACTTTATGCCAACACAGGGGCACGTAAGTTTGTTGCAAACGGTATTGGAACCATAAGCAATGTATGGATCAATTTGCCCGCAAACGGTTGGGACGGACAGGAAATGTTGATTACTAGTCTAACTCCTATCACAAGTTGTTTTGTTAATCAAAGTGGGCAAAATGTACTCTGGTTAGCCAACAACTACTTTGCAAGCGGAAACGTGACGGCACGTCTAACCTATACAACAAGCAACAGTCGCTGGATGACATTCTAATGGCAAATCCAATCTGGGTCACTGGCAATAATGCCAAATTGATAAATCTCGGCACAGTAACCGAGGGAATTTATTTTCAGTACCTGCTTGATTCTTATGATCCCACTGGCGGCCCGGTTACATACAAATTTTTAGCAGGTACATTACCTTCGGGCATACGTGTTAACAGCAGCGGATATATTCAAGGCGCACCGGTGCTGACCGATGTTGCTAACGAAACTCGCAGCTTTGAATTCAGTGTACGTGCTTCTGATCAAAACGGATTAGTAAGCGACAAGTCTTTTACGATCACTATTGCCAACATCAATCCACCTGTGATTGTGCCACGAATTACCAATTTGGGACAGGTGTTTGATGGGCAGTTTTACAGTTTGCAATTAGAAGCAACGGAGCTCAATCCTTATGCTGTGTTGACATGGAGTTTGTCATCGGGCAGATTACCATTGGGGTTAACACTGAGCAGCAGTGGATTGATCAGCGGATTTATAATGCCATTGGTTACGTATGGCAATTCAGGTAAGTTTGGTTTCAACGCAGATCCCTATAACGAGTATGCGTATGAAAATGCTCCAAGTTACCAAGATAATAATTATCAATTTACAATTAGTGTGTTTGATGGTGTTAACTACGATAGCTTGACTTATCAACTGTATGTTGTTGCCAAGGAAAACTATACTGCCGACACCACATTTGATCTAGTCAATGATACCTATTTGACTATTGATCATGACAACAGCTATGTTCCTATCATTACTACGCCTAGTCAAAATTTGCCCGAAGTTCGCAGCAACAGTAAATTTGCATTTAAAATTGATGCTGTTGATCCAAACGATGTGCTTTTTTCGTTTAGTCTGGTTACCAGCGGCGCAGCAGCATATGATGAACAAGGCTATGATGTAGTTGCATACGACCAAGAAAATCTAAGTGTGCCTCCAGGGCTGCTATTAGATTCGTCAACTGGTTGGTTAGCCGGAACCATTGGTAGCCAAGTAGCAGCAGTACAGCAGTACAACTTCCAAGTATATGCTTACGAGAACAGTAATCCAACAAGAGCAAGTACTCCAATTGCCTATACCATGACTGTGCTTGGTGATATTACCAACAACATCAGCTGGACTACCGGCGCCAACCTTGGTATAATTGATAATGGATCTATCAGTGAGCTGTCAGTGTCTGCTGTTAATCATTCAGGTAAGAGCCTTGTCTATAGCCTAGTAAGTGACAGCAGCAGCTTACCGCAAGGTCTTGAAGTACAAAGCAGCGGACTAGTAGTTGGGCGTGCCAGTTTTGAATTTTTTAGTCTTGATCATGGAACTACAACAGTCGATGGTACTGTAAGCGGATTTGATAATACCTATACCTTTACAGTACAGGCAACCACAACTGATGGTACAGCAAGCAGTCAACAATCATTTACTGTGTTAGTCAATAACTACAATCTAACACCTTACGAAAACATATATCTCACTGCTTTGCCTACTGTGGATCAACGAAATACATTCTTGAGCATTGTTGACAATAATGATATTTTCCCTGAATCACTAATTTACCGTCCAACAGATCCAAACTTTGGTCGTGCTAGAGGTATTCGCAGTTTGTTTTTATCAGGACTAGCACCAACCGCAGTAAGTTCATACTTGAACGCTATTTCAACCAATACCTACAACAAGCGTATTGACTTTAGCAATATTAAAACTGCACAAGCAGTTGATGCTAATTTTAATGTCAAGTACGAAGTTGTGTATTTAGAATTAGAAGATAGTGCCAGCTACAAAGGTAAGAGTCCAGCAAACAGTTACCATGATAGCATAATAGGAAAAACCATATATCCAAACAGTTTTGACAACATGGCCAGTGTGATTACTGGCACAACTGGATATGCTAAGATTGGTGCTATGCCCGATTGGATGACTAGTCCGCAGGCCAATAAAAAGGTATTGGGATTTACTCGTGCTATTGTATTGGCCTATACTGTTCCTGGTGCCAGCAGTCTAATTGCTTATCGTTTACAAGCCAATGGCATTACATTCAACAATATCAACTTTGTAGCAGATCGCTATGATCTCGATAATGTACTGACTATAAATTATAATCTTACCACTAGCAGTTATAACCTAGGTAAAGAAACCACATTTGATCGTATCATAAGACAAGGCGCAGTTGCAACCAGTGTAACATATGGCATAGCCGGCAAAGCGTTCAATGCAATCAACAACCAAACGGTTGCAACAATTCAGGCCAACGGCGGACTAGATGGCATAACTGATTTTTCTGCTGGTGACACTGTGATATTTGTACAACAAGAAAACTTCGGGTCCGCAGCAGGTGCCTACGATGGATGGACCAACAACGGTTCGGTGATTCCAGGTTACAACGAGTTTGTGAACAGCACAAAAATTTCCAGTGGCGATGCAAGATTCCCATCTAGTCCGGCATTGGGACAGACTGCGGTAGTTAACAACGTATATTATCAATTTGTTGCCGATTACGACAGCAACGGCAACCTATTAGATACAGTTTGGAAGGTGGCGAATTTACGTGCCAACCCTTGGCAAATTAACATTGCCAATGGCGTAGTTACGCTGACCCCTGTTATATTTTCTCGCAATACCGGTACTGGATTGAATATTGTAACAGAGATCAACAGTACAATTTCAATTGGTGATCGAGTACAGGTCAATCGTGGACGAAATTATTCAGAGAACATAATCTTTTATGACAGCACATTGAAAGCAGGAAATAGTGTTCCTGCTTATACTGTAGTACCGACCCCCTTGGCAAATTCCAATAACACCACACGATTTGACAACTATGGTACACGATTTATAAACGATCGAGACACATATCTAGATCCCGAAGTTGGCGACACATGGTTGAAATTCCCCGAGACCGGACCGTTGCTGACATAAATACACTATACCGGAGTTTTTTCTAAATGTCAAACATTAACCCAAATAACATCGACGGAACCTTCCCGATTGCTGGCCAGGACAACAGCAGCCAAGGTTTCCGTGATAACTTTACCAATATTCGTAACAACTTCAGTTACGCACAGACTGAGCTTGCAGATCTTCAAGGCAAGGCAATTACTACTAGTGGCCTAACAGTTAACGGCGGAACAGTGAATAACAACATGGGCTATACTGCCTTGCAATATCCACAGTTGTTTAGTCCAAGTTATACATTTTTAGATCTAACTACACCCAGCGCAGGCACTACTGTTACTCTTGACTACAGCAAGGGCAGCATACAGAGATTCCAAACTGCCGGAAGTTATACCCTTGCATTTGGCAGTACTTCAACTTGGCCAGCTTCGCAACAGGCAACTTTGACACTTTGGGTTAACGTAACCAGTACTGCACACCAATTGACTTTGCCTACTGGTGTAACATTCTATGGTGTAAACGACATTGCTGGCGCGGTAATCAATGCTTCTACTAATGTATTGACATTTGACCAAGTTGGTAACTATCTGTTACAGTTCACAACTGTTAACCAAGGCAGCAATATTGTTATCACTGACCTAACTCGCAACAATTCAACTCTGCGTGATCCAAACTTTTATTGGAACGACAGCATTGCTTCAACACTGTTTGCTGGATTTGGATCTAACATTTCTGTTACACAGTTTGCAGTCACTGCCGACGCTGGACGCAGCACCATTGTTGCCAACGGTCAATTCAGCAGTACCAGTATAGGTAACTTGAGTTTGGCAAACATCAAATACAGTACCCTAGACACTGGTCCATTGTCGGGATATAATCTAACAACTAGCCGTGGTAACATACAGACTGGTACTATCAACCCTGTACAAACTAACGATACATTGGGCTACATCAACGCAGTTACCTATACTGGTAACGGCACAGCCAACACATTCACTCAAGTAGCACGTATTGACTTCCACGCTACCGGTTCAAACGTTGTTTACGGTTTGGGCGGTAATATTGCCATGTACACTGGCCAAAACGGTTTTGGTGGTAACAACGCAGTGGTCCAGGCACTGGGAATTGAAAACGATCAAAGTGTTAAAACTTTTGGTAACTTGATTACCAGCAACGTGTTTGTTCCTACTAGTGGAACTACAGCAGGCGGTGTAGCTGGACAGATCACTTTTGATGCCGGCTATGTTTACATCTGTATCGCACCAGGAAACTGGAAACGTGCTGCACTAAGCACATTCTAATTTTCCTAAACTCATTGACTCCTTGCCTGTAAATAGTATATACTTACAGCAAGGAGTTTTTCTATGCACCCACTAGGAAACGATCTATCAAAGTTGAGCGATGACGAAGTAACCAAAAAACTGTCAGACCTCAATAAACGCTATGTTCAGGCTTACAGAATCGGCCCTCAGCAGATTATACCACAACTACAAATGCTGATACAAGATTACCAAGACGAAATGTCAAGACGTAATGCCAAGCTAATGCAGGAAATGCAGGAGAAGATGGACAAAGCTGGCGGCAAGAATGGCAGCAAGGGTTTTAAAGACATTATCGATATCGGATGAAGTACGATCACTACGGACAATCATATACAACAGAAGCAGAACTGTTTGAACTACTGTATCAAAATCCTGAGTTGGATATTGGTAGGTTCCGGGTCGAAGATCCTTTTAAGTATAATGATGCAGTCAAATCACTGTATGCCGATGTTCCACAATTGAGGCCGTTTCATACATTGGATTGGGGCGATGTAGATGGGTTTGATCGTCACAATCAGAATCAATGGTACATGCCTGATGAATACAAGAACATGGACATTGCACAGTGGATATTGGATCAATGCCAAACGGACGCAGAACTACAGCGTGTGGGCGAAGAATTGTTGTTGTACGTAGATCGTGAACTGATCGATCTCTTACGCTATTTGAAGTATTTTGTAGACACCATGCGAGCAAATAACATAGTATGGGGTCTAGGTCGTGGTAGTAGTGTAGCCAGTTATGTGTTATACTTGATTGGAGTACATCGTATTAACAGCATGTATTATGATCTAGACATCGGTGAGTTTTTAAAGTAAATAATTAGACAGGAGTAAAACATGTCAAACAAATATAGAACAGCACACGGTAAACAGTTGGACATTGACAAACTACGTTTAGTCAATGAAAAGACTATTGCCGTAGGCAACATGAAGGTAAATGCCCGAGGAGACCAATTGGGCCAAGGCGGCAAAATTGTCGCAACAAGAAACGAATTAATGAAACAGCAATACAAAATACAAAGCCCTGTTATTGGAGGCCACAATATGCCAGTTCCACAAAATATAGCTCCAGATGGAGAAAGTTTTGATCCGCCCGAAGAAACAACCCCAACCGTACAGCCGTTGGAACCAAAACTACGAGGTAGTTTGGCAGACAGCATTGCTAAACAGGCCACAGTAGAGCAAACTCTACTTGACCCTAACATGCACAAACCCAAAGGACCACAGAGGATCTAATGGCAAAAGCAGCATTTGAAATCAAAAAGGTTGAGCGCATTCGTGCGTTAAACGATCATGTTCTAGTAACCGATATGAAGTTCGGACAACGACAGTTGAGCAGTGGATTGATTTTACTGAACGACGATGGCAAGGGCAATGGTATTCGTCCACGCTGGTGTCAAGTGTTTGCCATTGGTCCAGATCAGCGAGATGTTGAAGTTGGACAATGGATCTTGGTTGCACACGGACGTTGGACACGTGCCAACGAAATTGAAATCAACGGCGAGAAGAAACAGCTACGCAGAGTTGACCACAATGACATTTTACTTGTAAGTGATGAACCACCAGCGCACGACGATACCATGAGTACTGCCGTAGTGATCAACAAACAAGAACAGTAATGGGATATCGTAGAGACTATGATCTAAATGCCATACGACATGGCATTTGGTCAATGCGAGCCGAATTACTCAGTCAATATACTGACAGTTATGTTGCCTGGGACACCAAACAAAAACTCTATCAGCTCAAGTGGTTGATTGATGACACACTGGCCAAATCAGCTACCTTTGCTGATGAAAAACAATGGCTTGAAGATGAAGAAAAGCAGAGAGTATGGGAAATCCTGAATCAGAAATAAAATGCGCGATCTGTAGACAAGCATACAGTCCAGATTGCAATTACCACCAAGGGCGTTGTCCAAATCATCCTAAGAAGCCTTTCCCAACTTGGTTGCTTTTATTGGCGGCTCCGTTTATAATTGCTATATGGGTCGTAATGAATCCCAAGAAGTTTTGGGAACAAGTTAAAAAAGATTTGGAGTTATAATGGAAATTCAACCACAGGATACAAGTCCAGGTCACTTTTATGTAAGCCTGGTGAAAAGTTTCATTAGAATCTTTGCTGGAGTTAGTT
>Ga0164297_10003883_pt1 | contig 13695 bp, 15 predicted proteins | sample GEODES058metaG_FD_113539 | JGI IMG/M metagenome (GOLD analysis project Ga0164297, IMG submission 113539) | Dystrophic lake water microbial communities from Trout Bog Lake, Wisconsin, USA - GEODES058 metaG | ecosystem: Environmental > Aquatic > Freshwater > Lake | place: USA: Trout Bog Lake... | reverse complement strand
TGTCTCCACCGCTTTAGAAGCTGCGATTCACTTGCATCCATGGCTATACAATCGCATCGAACAGGTAAAAAAGATTACGATTTTTTCTCATGACGAGGCGATTCGTAGAACAGATAAAAAAGGGCCTTTGACTACTAGAGCAGCGCGAGATCATTGCATGCAATATATCGTAGCAATTGGCTTATTAAAAGGTCAACTCACTCTAGATGATTATTTAGATGAGACTGCGAGTAACCCTTGGATTGATGCTTTACGAGACAAAATGGTTTTGATTGAAAATCCTATCTTCAGTAAAAACCATCATGATATTCAGATTCGAAGCTGTGCTAATGCCATTCAAATTGAATTACTAGACGGCACTCTTTCTGAGTTGATTCAAGTTGATTTTCCGCTCGGGGACCCTATCCATCGTGACAAAGTAGAAAAAGCGATTATCGATAAATTTCAGATATTGACTAGCCCTGTTTGGGATGAAGAAAGAAGAAATCAAGTAATGAGGTTAATGCTCAATGATGAATCATTTTTTAAAATCTCAGTGTCTGAGTGGATGCATCTTTTGTAAAGTTAAAAATAACTTGAAGTATTTCCAACTATTTCATAATGTGGAATGTCGATATGCTAGGCTAGTTATAGGGGTAAAAAAACTTAACTAACCTGGTGCTTTGAATGACATTCCAACTATCTGAACGATTTTTCTATCAAAATAAAGAGTTATTTAGTAATGACCAACCACTAGCCCATCATCCTCAGGTGCCTAAATTTGTATCAGTTACAAGCATGTGCAGAAGAGGATATAACGGGACTTGGAATATTGAAGATAGTAAATTATATTTAACTGAGTTAGATGCCAATATTCAACATCCAACTCGCCTGAAGAAAACTCGAGTCAGAAGGTTTAATGAAAAATGGCTTGAGCTTGAGCATGAGTTTGACTCTGAACCGTGTTTTATTTACAAGGATGTCCTTCGACCAATAGTTATCAACGTTAAATTATTGGATGTCTTTCCCGAAGCAATGAACGGCCCACTACTTGCCGATTGGTTTAGCGGCGAAATCAATTTTGGTCAAGGTAAGGGCAAAGATCAAGGCATGACAAACTCTTACAAGAAATACCTTACGCTTCGCTTTGTAAAAGGTGTTTTAGTGGGTGAAGCCATTCGACCCCATAAAGAAGTGTTTCCACCAAGATCAATTGAAGAAATAATAGCGAGTTTTCAAAAATCTCCCCGCGCGGGTAAGGTTCAAGCTCTTATTGAAAAATAAAAATAGTGGTTTAAAGAACGTTCAAAGTACCCAACTTGATTCATTAAACTAGGGAAAATACTAACTTCACTGGAAATAAGAGGCTATTGAGGCATGCAACAAAAACAGTTTCCTATTTAAAAAAATTTGTATCATAATAAATAAATAATTACATTACAAATACGAGACAAAAAATGAACCATAAAATAGTTGTTCTATTTTTACTTGGGTTATTACAACTCAATTCTTTTGCCCAAACAGCTCCTTGGACTCCGAACAAACCCGTTCGTTTAATTATTCCGCAGGTAGCCGGTGGTGGAGCTGACGCGATCGGCAGAACCATAGGTCAAGCTTTATCTGAAAAAATTGGCCAGCCCGTCATTGTGGATAATAAACCTGGTATCAATGGTGGTTTAGGCGTTGATGTCCTCATGAACTCCCCAGCGGATGGTTACAATTTAATCTTGGTCTATACCTCCTTAATGGCTATTAATCCAGCTGTTTATGAAAAGCTCTCTTATAGTCCTTTAAAAGATCTCAAGCCCTTGGGTTCGATTTGCGAAGTTCCCCTTGTCATGATTGCAAGTTCTAAAGTACCTGCAAATAATATGCCTGAATTTATTGCTGCATTAAAGAAAGATTCACAAAGTGTCTTTGGCGCTTCTAGCGGTAATGGTTCTTTCTCGCATATGCTCATTGAGATGATGAATGCAAAAGCTGGTATCAAGATGACACACATTCCGTTTAAAGGAGAAGGTCCAGCAGTTGCTCACGTCATGAGTGGTCAAGATTCGATTATCTATGTTGGTACCCCTGCTACGATCATCCCTAATGTGCAAGCTGGCCGACTAAAAGCAATCGGTGTTACAACTGCACAGCGTATGTCACAACTACCGAATATCCCAACCTTTGTGGAAGGCGGTCTAACGGACTTTAACGAAAGTTTTTGGTATGGCTTAGCAGCATCATCAAATACTCCCCCGCAAATTTTAGAAGCCTACTATAAGGCTGTAAATGACGCAGCCAATACGGATTCGTTACAAGCAAATTTAAGCAAGATGGGGTGTAACTCCCTACCTCTCAAAGCAGCTGACTTTACTGAAAAAATTAAATCGGATATTACGAAGTACGCGAGCGTTGCTAAATCTGTCAATATGAAAGTAGATTAATTAATATGGCTAAAATTCCCCAAATCAAGCATCTTGGTTTATATGTAGATAATCTAGAGCAAATGGAAAAGTTCTACACCTCGGTCTTTGATTTAATTGTGACCGATCGTGGACAGGTTCCAAGGCTTGGTAATCGTAATATCCTGTTCATGAGTGGCACTGATGATGCCCATCATCAACTTGTTTTAATTGATGGTAAAGATCCGGCTAGTGGACCTAGTGTGGTATTTCAAATGTCTTTTTTTGTCGATGAGTTAAATGATCTACGTCGCATAGAAAAGAGACTAATTGAGAATGGCATCACTAACATTACTCCGATTACCCATGGCAATGCTTGGTCTATCTATTCTGCAGATCCTGAGGGGAACGGCCTAGAGATCTATATGGATACACCTTGGCACGTTGCCCAACCACACGGTAAACCTTTCGATTTATCCCAAACAGATGAAGAGATATATGCTCATACCGAGGCGTTGATTCGGGACAACCCCACTTTTAGTGACCAAGGTACTTGGCGCACCGAAATGAAGAACCGCATTAACGCAACTTAATTACTTAACTTAATTTATTTTTTAAAAACAAGGGAATCAACCATGAAGTTAGTTTCATTTTTACACGCAGGTAAAGTACACTACGGTGTTTTAAAAGGTCAACGTGTGATTGACTTAAGTGTACGTTTAGGTGGCCTGTATCCTGACATCATTAGTTTTATTGCTGGCAATGGTCAATCTGTAGCTGAGTCAATGATTAAAGAATCTGATGGTGATTTTGATTACGACGGTTTACATCTACTACCAGTGGTACCAAATCCTGGAAAAATATTTTGTGCTGGTCTCAATTATCACGATCACGTGGATGAAGCAAACCGGGCTATTGGCAATCGCAAAGCTCCAGACCGTGCCATGATTTTTGCGCGCTGGCCAGAATCTTTAACAGGACATCTCCGTCCAATTATGCGACCAAAGGTTTCGCAAATGCTCGACTGGGAAGCAGAGATGTTAATTGTGATTGGTAAACCTACTGGAAGATATGTACCGAAAGATAAAACTTTAGATTACATCTTTGGTTATAGCTGTATGAATGAAGCTTGTTTAAGAGATTATCAGCGTCACTCTAGTCAAATTAATCCTGGTAAAAACTTTGAACAAACGGGTGCGATAGGTCCATGGTTAGTCACTGCTGATGAAATCGCTGACCCCATGAATTTGAATATCGAAATGAGACTTAATGGTCAAGTGATGCAAAAGGCCAATACATCACAAATGATTCATTCGATTCAAGCGATTATTGAATACATTACAGAGTGGACCACACTACAACCAGGTGACATTATTGCTTCAGGCACGATGGGCGGCGTTGGCTTTGCCAGAACTCCACCAATCTTCATGAAGCCAGGAGATATTGCTGAAGTAGAAATCGAGCAAATTGGTATTTTAAGAAATACGATTGAAGATGAATCGACTACTCTTGGACCTTTGTAATTTTTCAGGAAAATGGCCAAGCTTCGACATATAGCAATTGCGGCGGAAGATCCTTTCGCAACAGCGGAGTTCTATAAAAAAGCTTTTGCATTAGAAGAAGTTGGCCGAAAAGAATTTTCTAATCCTGAGACGTCCTATGGCGTATTTTTGAGTGATGGGACAATTAGCCTTGCCATTTTGCACTTTGGTTGGGATCAAGGTCACGGGATTGATTTTCGAGGTATCCATCACTTAGGATTTGTTGTAGAGAACCTAGATGGTGTTACCGAGGAATTACAGTCCATGGGCGCTAGTTGCTTTGAAAAAAGGCCTAAAAATGCCCATGGCTATTCAGAAAACAAATTTATTGGTCCTGATAAAGTCATTTTTGATGTCGTTGATAATCCGTGGCTCGGGGCAACTAAAGATTAGATTAAATAAAAAAACTATAAATGGAGACGTAAATGACACACCCTTTTGATATTCATGCAGGTGGTAAAGAAATTCATCCACCGCCAGATTTTATGTGGCCAGGCAATAAAAAGATGGGAGTAGTATTTCGCATGGCCTATGAGTGGTGGTCAGATGGAGCTTGGCCTGGAATTGGACCTATGGGCAATCCACTGAAAGGTGGAGTTCCCGATCTGAATGCGGTTGGCTGGGCAGAGTACGGACACCGCCGAGGTGTAGAGCGAGTGCTCGAAATTTTTGAGCGTCACCATGTGAAAGCCTCTATTTTGGTTTGCGGCATCATGGCAGAAAGATACCCTGAAGAGGTCAAGCATATTGCCAGCCTAGGTCATGACATCGTTGCCCACTCTTATGCAATGGATATCATTCCAGCACTTTTGGATGAAAAACAAGAGATCGATAATATCAAACGCACAACGGATTTAATCGCTAACGTCATTGGTGCTAAGCCCAAGGGTTGGATTAGCCCTAGGAGTACTCCGAGTGTTCGTACTGCCAGATTACTAGCCCAGGAGGGTTATATGTGGCACAGCGACACCTTAAATGATGACTTACCTTACCTAGTGGATTTCGGTGACACTTCAATCGTGGCAGTGCCAGGAACTATGGAAGTGAATGATTTACCCATGTTCATGAGACATGGTCAACCCCCACGTGTCATGGTTGAAATTTTTGAAGATTGGCTAGAATATGTGCGCAAATGGGAGACCCGCGCAATCAAAATTGATCCAACCGTTCATGCCCATGTATTTGGCAGACCTGCAGGGGCTGGGGCGTTTCACCGTATTTTAGAAATAGCGACACAAGCTCCAGATGTTTGGGTTTGTACCCGCTCTGAAATGGTGGAACACTTCTTAAAAAGCATCAACCGCTAAGTTAGAACATCATCAATGAAAGCTTTTCAACAATTCTGTAAGAGCTATTTATTTCTGGCTAGTTTTTTAATCCCAGCAATTGGCTTGGCTGCGGATAATTATCCCAACAAGCCAATCCGTTTGATTGTCCCCTTTGAGGCAGGTGGCACCTCCGATACGACGGCTCGGATGATGGCCAAAAAACTAGAGCAGCGCTTAAAAACTTCGATTGTGGTAGAAAACAAACCTGGTGCAAATGGTGCCATTGCTACTGCATTTGTTGCGAGGTCACCAGCGGACGGTTATACCTTGTTACACACTACGCCAGCATTTATTATTAATCCCCTTTTAAATAAAAAATTGGGCTACGATGTGTTTAAAGATTTTGCCCCCATTACCAACCTGGCTATGGGTACGGGTTATGTAATGGTCGTGAACTCCACTTTACCGGCGAAAAATTTACAAGAGTTCATTAACTACGGTAAAACCAATAAGATTTCGTATTCCTCACCGGGGGTAGGCAATGCCCTTCATTTGGCTTCGGCACAATTTACTGAATACACAGGTTTAAACGCGCTTCATATTCCATACAAAGGCACCTCCCCTGCATTACTTGCCGTGGCCTCTGGTGAAGTTGATTTTATGATCCTGCCACCCACGATTGTGCACTCTTTTATTTCCTCCGGCAAAGTCCGTGCAGTTGCGTTTACGGATGCTCAGCGTTCACCAGATTTTCCTAATCTGCCAACGATGCAAGAATCTGGTTTAAAAGATTTAAACATTGCAGGTACTTGGCTGGGATGGTTTGCACCAGCAAAAACACCTCAACCCATCACTCAACAAATTGCCCAAGAAATTAAAAATGTATTGCAAGATCCAGAGATGATCGAGTTTTTAACCACTTCGGGGTTTCGAGCTGATGGACGAAATCCTAGTGATTTTGATAAGTTTGTGAAATCGGAATCGAAAAGAATTGAAGCAGTATTAAAAAATGTTACGTTGAATGAATAAATCTGGGGAAATGAATGGACTTAGGTATCGCGGGTAAAAAAGCAATTATTTGTGCGTCATCAAAAGGACTCGGTAAGGCTTGCGCGCTCTCATTATCAAAAGAGGGAGTAGAGGTTTTTATAAATGGTAGAAATGAAGCTACAGTTTTATCTACTGTTGATGAAATTAAAAAACTTACTGGTAATAAGGTCCATGGTGTAGTTGCTGATATTACGACTGAAGAAGGTAGAAAGTTACTGTTAAGTGCTTGTCCTGATGCTGATATCCTCGTTACAAATAATGCTGGCCCTACTCCTGGCAAGTTTTTAGATTGGGGACGAGAGGACTATCTTCAAGCATTCGAGTCAAATATGCTCGCTCCAGTGCTGATGATTCGGGGAGTTTTAGCGGGGATGCAAGAAAGAAAATTTGGACGCATTATTAATATTACTTCTGCTATGGTCAAATCTCCCCTTTCCCATCAAGGCTTGTCGACATCGGCTAGAACAGCTTTAACTGCAGTATGTAAAGCGATTTCAAGAGATGTCGCAGTTGATAATGTCACCATCAATAACTTACTCCCCGAAAGAATCGATACGGGTCGTCAAATACAAATGACTGAACGTCAAGCCAAAATTGATAAGATTAGTTTTGATGAAGCTCGTGCCAAAATTGCCCTAGGCATTGCTGCAAAACGCTTTGGAACTACTGAAGAATTTGGCGATATTTGTGCATACTTGTGTAGCAAACAAGCCTCATTTATTAGCGGACAAAATATCCAAGTCGATGGTGGATCTTATCGCGGTATTGTCTGAGATTTCTACACAAAAAATCATTGAAAAACATAAAGTCAATTTGAAATTAAAATTTAAATTCTTTAAGCTCAGTATTTTTTAGCGTAGTAAATGACTCACGAACTTTTAGACGAGGAAGAGACCTTAACTCTTTCATAGCTTCTGATTGTGGTATCTCACTTCGTAACAACTTGGCAAGTTTTTCTTGCCCATTCTTAGATAATAAAATTAAATTAATCTTGTCCATAACATGAAAAATCTTTCCAAATTAAATAATGAATTAAAAACAGATCCAAACAATTCATTACAGTATCTTTAGTTAATAAATCTTTGCCTCAACGCTCATCTTTTTCTCCACACACAAAAATTTTTAGCACTAATTTACAACTTATTAAGAATGTCCTTTTTATCTATTCAATCTTTGTTGTATGACAACATAAAGTAAGCTTAATTGCCAATTTATCATTTATACGACGATCAGCCTCAGCCAACAATAATTCAGCTTCATTTTTTTCAAAACCTAAATCAACAAAGATATTTACATCGACTGGGGTAATATGTTCGGATTTTATTTTTTTATTCATTTTTCAAGCCATTTTTTACTTAGACTTTTACAGATTTAAGAAATACTGAGAATTTAAAAGTACATTAATTTAATCAAGGCTATCTTCTTAGTCTTACAGATTTCAATTTGAATAAAAAAATGAATTTTATTTTTTCCAATAAATGATATCTAAACATAAAAGGCTGAAAAAACATCATTAATAGCCATAAATTGAGTAGGCCTTATCTTAAAGTATTTGATATTTTGATAAAAAGGTAATTCTAAAAAGCCCTTAATTAGCACTCTAATAGAAATTATTTATAGGAGTTATTTACCCCATTACAACTCTGAATATTTAATGTTTTTATTTCGAGTAGATAGAGCTAACTTATGAAATAAATTAATAATTGACAACGTTAGAAAAATAGGAATAATTTCTAACATGAGTACTTCAAACAAGATACGTTCTACTATTTCCGAATTGCCTAAAGGAGCGATCTTCTCTAGTACTGATTTTATTTCTTTAGGTACGCGTGCATCCATCGATCAGACACTTTATCGCATGGTCAATGCCAGAGAGATCGTGCGCGTTGCCAGGGGCTTCTACACCGTTTCTGGTAGCGTAAACAACAGTACTCTAGCAGATGCAATTCAGAAAAAAACTGGTGAAGAGGTAGGTCAAGCACTGCCAAATTCCCCTGGTTCAAAGGTTATGATGGTTCCTACCTCTGGGCAATCACGCACTGTAATCACTGATACTCATCAGATTCAGTTTCGCCGTATGAGTCAACGAAAAATCAAGCTTTCGCAAACAGCAAAGGGGTTGATAATGCTTGAATTATGGAACCGCGGGATAAAGAATCTGACTACGATTGAAATCAAGAATGCTACAGGTGATTGGTCTGAGAGTGAGATTGAAGCTTATACATCCTTAGTCCCTGATTGGCTTCGCAGTGCAGTTAAGCAAAGTAATGAACAAAGAAAATCAATCAAGATTGGCTTGTCGGGAGCATATGATTGGTCAAACCCACAAATCAAAGATTACGCATTGATCAGTAAAGTGCTAGAAAAACCTAAATTTGAAGATATAGTTCGCTTATGTCATTACTACGGAGTTACCAGAGTCAAAAGAGTGTTTAGGCAAAACGCGTTTGAACCCATGACAAATGCTACCGTCGCCAGAATGCTCAAAAACATTAGCAAGGGTTTTAATCAGTTGGAAACAGAAAAAGGAAATGTGCCTGCTTAAGCTTGAATTCATGCCCGAGTCAACGCAAAAGATCTTTACTCGCCTCAAAGATGATCCACGACTAGTAGGATTCAATTTGGTTGGTGGAACCGCTTTGGCAATTCAAATTGGTCATAGAATTAGTGAAGACTTGAATTTCAATATCTTTGGTCAAGTCTTACCTACTAAAGCAATCGATTCTGTTTTAAATGACCTAGAGGCTAGTGGATCCAAAATTCAAAGTCTCATTACGCCTGGGCAAAAATCGCAATTCAAAATCAATACTTCAGATAATTTAGACAACCACATTCAAGACTATTTAATCGATGGTGCGAAAGTTACATTTCATTCAAGAAATGAAAAAGATAGGCCAAAACAACAAATTGATTTTTTGAAATCAACTCCAAAACTGAGTGTATCTAAACAAGGCTTTAATGTTCTTGGAGTAGATGGACTCTTTATCATGAAAAGTATTGTAATTTATGATCGAGTTAAGTCACGTGATCTTTACGACTTAATGGTTTTAACCAGAGATCACGGCTATTCCATAGAGCAAATCTTTACGGCTATCAATGCATATCAACCTTTAAGAGATAAAGATCTAGAGCGCTTTAAAAGCGTGGTAACTGGCATTATTCCGCTCGACAAAAATGACGAAGGTTTTTCTAGCATCCATTTAAAAGTCAAAATCACAGACATCTACAAATACTTCAAAAAAATGGTTGATGACTACGAAGTAAATTTAGTCAAGACTTTGCACGGAAAAATTACAAATACTTAAAAACCCCCAACAAACAAATGAGGCTGTAAATATTTTTTTGTTTTTTTAAGTTTTCAAAATCGATATCCGATGCCAACTAGGCCCGTATATCCTGTAGCTTTTACGGTAATACTTGTATTCGCTATCCCTACATAAGGACCATTTATGTTGGCAGTATAGTCAACGAAATTCGTATACAAACCCTCAGCAAAGACATACAACTGATTTTCTAAGGCTTGCTTGTAGCCTAAGCCCAAGGTATACCCACCAACAAGGACATTAGTTGCAGGAGTAGCCGGATCACTATAGATTAACTGTGCAGTTGAGAGAGCAATTTTTCCATAAAGGAGTTGAGTTCTAGACAACTCGTAAGATGGTATGACAGAAAAATTAAGCGGGTTCTTCATTTGGTAAGAACCTGTTAGCGAATTTGAAACAGCGATACCAGGTAAATTGGTGGTAACTTTACTATTCGCTGAACCGGAGACGAGAGGCATGAAATCAACACTCAAACCTATTAACCATTTTGGATCAACTCTGAAGTTATATCCGCCGCCAATATTACCCGTTAATACGGATAAATTATCCGTTGAAAAATTTTGGGGATAAACACCAACTTGATTTAAGAGAGTACTAGTTTGATTAAACGTAGCTCCAACATTTGTATAACCAATGGCACCTTGCACAAAAGGGCCTTCAAATACAGACTGCGCTGAAGCGCCACCCATCAAAGATAAACACAATACCAAGGAGAATTGTTGTACTTTTTTCATTTCAGGTAGTCCAAAAATTTTATAGGGTTTTAGAATACCATATTGATTTGCCATGATTCTAAAAGATCTGCTCATGTTTTTAAACAGGTTGCGGCAATCTAGTTAAAACAATCCCACCACTCTGCCATCAACATAATCTATTTTCTCTGCAGATGGAGCTTTTGGTAAACCTGGCATCGTCATGATGTCCCCACATACCATGACGATAAATTCTGCACCTGCAGCTAAGCGTACTTCACGTACTGTAATGACATGATTATCTGGCGCACCTCGGGATTTAGGATCAGTTGAAAAAGAGCTCTGCGTTTTGGCCACGCAAACAGGATAGTGTCCATAGCCCTGCTCTTGCAAACGATCAATCTGAGCCTTAACAGCACGATCAGCATTCACCTCGCTTGCTCGATAAACTTTCTTAGCAATTTTATTAATTTTTTCCCATAAAGTATCTTCATCTTCATACACATAAATCATCTGCTGATTATCACTTTCACATAAATCAACCACTAATTTAGCTAGGTCTGCAGCCCCCTTACCACCCTGCGCCCAATGAGAAGCTAATACAACCTTCACGCCTAACTGCTTCATTCTATTTTCTATTAATTCGATTTCAGCAGGAGTGTCACTCGTAAATTGATTAATCGACACAATGCAGGGTAAGTTGTAAATCTGAGTAATGTTTTGCACATGGCGCTCTAAATTCACGAGGCCAAGATCCAGTGCAGAAATATCTTCTTCATTGATGTTTACTAAATCTTTACCGCCATGATATTTCATCGCTTTTACGGTCGCCACAATCACTACGACTGACGGTATTAGTCCAGATTTGCGACACTTGATATCAATAAACTTTTCTGCGCCTAAGTCTGCTCCAAAACCAGCTTCAGTCACCACATAATCAGCCATCTTTAAAGCAGCCTGCGTGGCAATCACTGAATTACAACCATGAGCAATATTGGCAAAGGGTCCACCATGCACAAAGGCTGGGTTATTTTCTAAAGTTTGAACTAAATTAGGAGCTAATGCGTCTTTTAAAAGAACCGTCATTGCACCATGAGCCTTCAGGTCTTTTGCTAGAACAGGTTTTTGGTCATGCGTATAAGCAACAACAATTTCCCCTAGGCGCTTTTTCAAATCCTCGATTGAATTAGCCAAGCAAAAAATAGCCATGACTTCAGATGCCACCACAATATCAAAGCCATCTTGACGTGGGTAACCATTTGGAGCACCGCCTAAACCAACCGTTAAGGACCTCAAGGCACGGTCATTCATGTCCACCACACGCTTCCACTGAATCCGACGCACATCAATCCCTAAGGCATTACCATGATGAATATGATTATCGATCATTGCTGCCAATAAATTATGAGCCAAGGCAATTGCAGAGAAGTCTCCCGTGAAGTGTAAATTAATATCCTCCATCGGAACAATTTGCGCCAAACCACCGCCCGCTGCACCACCCTTCATCCCAAAAACTGGTCCTAGAGATGGCTCTCTCAAACAGATCATGGCTTTTTTGCCAATGTAATTTAGGCCATCTCCCAAACCCACAGTGGTAGTTGTTTTTCCTTCACCAGCAGGTGTTGGACTAACCGCGGTCACGAGAATTAATTTACCATCTTTTTTACTTTTTAAACTATTCAAATACGATAGTGAAATTTTTGCCTTGAACTTGCCAAAAGACTCTATTTCATCTTCTGGAATGCCTAAAGAGTTCTGGGCAATATCAGCAATCTTTAGCATTTTTGCCTGCTGGGCAATTTCAATATCACTTAACATCGGACTGACCTTTAATTAATCAATATAAGAGAATGTAAAAGCTTTATGTTATCTCATTCTAAAAAGCCTCAGTTAAGAAATGACTGATTAAAAAAGGAATTGATGCTAAAAATTGAAGGCGTTTTACCTAAAGTACAAAAAACATTGGACTTATAGCCCAGCAATGACCATCGCTTTAAATTAAGTTAAGATAGGCTTCATTCATTAAAAATAAAAAACCATTTGGATATCTACTAGACATGTTGCTTAAAAAACTGATGATCCTTTTTTTAACATTGTTAACTTCTGGATTGGTTTCAGCGCAAAGTAATGAAACTAAACTAATCACTTTGGGTACAGCAGGTGGTCCACTTCCTAGAGCTGATCGAGCTCAATCTTCCAATGTGTTAGTGGTAAATGATCAACCTTACTTAATCGATATGGGTGATGGCGTCTCACGTCGGTTGGCCGAAACTGGGATCAGTTTTATGAAGGTTAATCAAATTTTTATCACGCATCAACACAATGATCATATGGCAGGTCTAGCGACTTTTTTAGATAACTCATGGCAATTTGCAAAGCGTACCGCAATTGATGTCTATGGACCGGTTGGTACTCAGGCGGTAGTAAAAGGAGCGATTCAGTATATGACTGAAGATTCTCAAATAAGGGTTACCGAGGGGAAGGTTGTTCCTTTAGAGAAGGTTTTTGTTGGCCATGATAAATCAGCTGGACTCATCTACCAAGATCAGAATATTAAGGTCACGGCCGTACAAAACTCACACTACAATTTATCAACAGATGCAGCCACAAAACACCAGTCTTTTGCCTATCGATTTGATACGAAAGATACTTGCTATGTCTTTACAGGGGACACTGGTCCATCTAAAGAAGTAGAACAATTGGCTAAAAACTGTGATGTTCTTGTTGCCGAAGTAGGTAAAGTAGAAGAAGTTATTGCGGTCATGGAAAAAAACGGTACTTGGCAAGCACGAACCCAAAGTCAAAAAGAGGACTGGACTAAACATATGGTGGATGAGCATATGACGCCAAAGCAAGTTGGGGAAATGGCTAGCAGAGCTGGCGTTAAAAAGCTGATCATGACGCATTTATTGCCATCGGTTATTCCGAAAGATGATTATGCGCGTTACAAGACTGAAGCTGCTCAGTACTTCAAAGGGGAAATTGAAGTAGCAAAAGATTTAATGCACTTTTGATGATTGTTTCAATCTTTCATTAAATTCAGCTGCTTTATTTCAATTTTTCTTAATTACATGACAATTCAGGATTTTTTTCTGCCACGATCTTCACTTAACTAGATCATTTTTCAGTAATTTGACTAATTGCTTCACTGATATTATTTATCAACCATAGACAACTTATAAATAAAAGTCCCAATCGCCAAGATACTGCCAATCGTTGCAGAATATTTAAAATAATCGGCTCATTGGCCTTCAAGTTTTGTTGTTGAGAAGAACTCAATCCGGCGTAGCCCTCAAAAAATAATTTTCTTATCTTTCCGCCCTGTTCCTTGATCGATAAATAAATGATGGCTCCTAAAAATATAGCGATTGGAATTAACAATAAGTACTCGACAGTCTCAGTGAGCCCACACCAGGCTCCATCACAAGGCCCATTTGGTTTTAATTGAATAT
>Ga0164297_10003880_pt1 | contig 13704 bp, 12 predicted proteins | sample GEODES058metaG_FD_113539 | JGI IMG/M metagenome (GOLD analysis project Ga0164297, IMG submission 113539) | Dystrophic lake water microbial communities from Trout Bog Lake, Wisconsin, USA - GEODES058 metaG | ecosystem: Environmental > Aquatic > Freshwater > Lake | place: USA: Trout Bog Lake... | reverse complement strand
GGCATCAGCAGCTAAGTCGGGCGCAAAGAACAGTCTCACCAGTCCAGAAAACTCCGCCGCGAGGTGGAGATGATAGGTTGATCCTCTAAAACTGGCTGAGAATTTGGCGGCGCCGATAGGAATATGGGCGATTGAGACGCTATAAGTGATCATAATTGGCCGTGGCGCGTCGGCAGCCCTGACAGGTTCAGAAATGGCCAAAAGGAGAGTAAAGGAGGCCAGACCGGTCCCGTACTGCCTGATTTTGGCCAGAAATTGGGTGATCATGGCTCGCTCGTAGCTCAGAAAGACGAGATTAAGGGCATAATTTGGATCGATTCGTCTGTTTGTATCGTGCTATCGCCGCAAATTCGAGGTAGCCGGACAAGATATTTCCCTGTCTGGCTTGACGTTCAGGGGACTTCTCCCCTATAGACCCCCGACCAAATTTTTCGGGCATAGGACGAAGAGGGTGGCTACGGTCGCCCCGTTCTTGTTTTTAAGGACTCGTTGTAAGGCCCCAACGGATTAAGGATGAAAGATCATGTCGCGTCGTTGCGAATTGTCCGGCAAAGCTGTTCTCTCGGGCCAGCTCGTGAGCCATTCGAACCGTAAGACGAAGCGTAAGTTTCGCCCTAATCTTTGCAATGTGACTTTGCAGTCTGAAACTCTCGGCCGTTCCGTTAGCCTTCGTGTGACGGCACATGCCCTCCGCTCGGTCGAGCATCGTGGTGGTCTGGATGCTTTCTTATTAAAAGCCCATGCCGATGATCTGTCGCCGACCGCTCTCGGTCTGAAGCGCGATATCGAGAAGAAGATCGCTGCCCACTAAATCTTACGCTTGCCTCGGGGCGTCGGCCATTTGCCGTCAGCCCCCGTCTGTTCAGAGACAACTCGCGTCGGCCATTCGCCGTCAGCATAAAGGAAGCATTGTATGACCTCCTTACCGGTCCACCGGCTCATTTTGCCGGTAATCGCAATGACGCTCGTTGTCGTGGCGTCCAACATTCTCGTTCAATATCCGTTCGAGCCGTTTGGCCTGGGCGACTATCTCACTTGGGGGGCTTTTTCCTATCCCATAGCTTTTCTGGTGACGGATTTGACCAACCGCAGATATGGTCCCCGCGTGGCGCGACAGTTGGTGGCCGTAGGGTTTGTTTTTGCTATTGCCCTATCGGTGTATTTTGCGACGCCCCGGATCGCGCTTGCTTCGGGAACCGCTTATCTGGTCGGTCAATTGCTCGATATCACTGTATTTAATCGTCTGCGTCGTCAGGCTTGGTGGCGTGCGCCATTTGTTGGATCGGTTATTGGTTCAGCACTCGATACCGCGCTGTTTTTTTCGTTGGCTTTTGCGGCTATTTTTCCGCAATCGATTGATGCGGCTCTTCAAACAAACCCTGATGACTTAAGCTATATGGCTGAAGCCGTTTCGATTGCGGGTCATATGGTTTTGCGGTGGCAGAGTCTGGCGATATTTGACTTCTCGGTGAAAATGATCGTCGCGCTGGTTGCGCTTCTTCCTTACGGTGCATTGATGAGCGTCATTTTGCCAATGGAGCGAGCCGAAAAGGCCGCAGTTTAGGGACGGGTCGATAAAGCCGTCGGATAGGTCAAATTGATCCCCGTCTATTCTTGACTCATGCCGCCTTTCGGCCCGGTTTAACCGGAGCATTGTCGTCAAACAATTCAGCGAGCTTCTCGGTCATGGCGCCGCCGAGTTCTTCCGCGTCAACAATAGTCACGGCGCGCCGATAATAACGCGTCACATCATGGCCGATCCCGATCGCAATTAACTCGACCGGTGAGCGTGTTTCGATGTCTTCGATAATATGGCGCAAATGCTTTTCGAGATAATTCCCGGGGTTCACAGAAAGCGTTGAATCGTCGACAGGCGCACCGTCTGAGATCATCATGAGAATGCGGCGCTGCTCTGGGCGCGCGAGCAATCTCTTATGCGCCCAGTCAAGCGCTTCTCCGTCGATATTTTCTTTCAGCAGTCCCTCGCGCATCATGAGACCAAGATTTTTGCGCGCGCGCCGCCACGGGGCGTCGGCAGATTTATAGATGATATGCCGAAGATCGTTGAGCCGCCCAGGCGTCATTGGCTTCCCGGATTGGAGCCAGAATTCACGCGCCTGCCCGCCTTTCCACGCCCTCGTCGTGAAGCCAAGAATTTCTGTCTTTACACCGCAGCGCTCGAGCGTTCTTGCAAGAATATCGGCGCAAGTCGCGGCCACCGAAATCGGTCGTCCACGCATTGATCCGGAATTATCGATCAGAAGGGTCACAACCGTATCGCGGAAATTCGTATCCTTCTCATGTTTGAAAGACAGAGGCTGCTGTGGGTCGATCACGATGCGGGTCAGCCGCGCTGGATCAAGCGTGCCCTCTTCCAAATCAAATTCCCATGCACGATTTTGCTGGGCCATAAGGCTGCGTTGCAAACGGTTCGCGAGACGAGCAACCACGCCAGACAAATGGCTGATTTGTTTATCAAGATAAGCTCGAAGCCGCGTCAACTCCTCCGCGTCGCAAAGATCTTCTGCATCGATAGTTTCATCAAATTTGGTCGTAAAGACGCGATAATCAGGCATACGGTTTTCGCGCGTCGTCGAAGGTGGTGGACGGCTCGCCTCTGAGCTTTCATCGGCGTCCGTACTGTCCTCGTCATCAGGGGCCTCGCCATTCGGGCCATCCTCGGAATCGGCCATACCGTCTTCCGTTTCCTCTGTTGTTTCTTCAGAACTCGCAGATTGTGCATCTTCGCTTGATGCCTGCTCTTCTGTCTCGCCTTTATCCGATTGTTCGCTTTGGCTCTCTTGCTGGCTATCGTCAGCGGAGTTATCGTTCTCCGGCTCACCCTCCGCTTCTTCGGCCATTTCCAGCTTAACGAGAACATCACGCACAACACGTGAGAATGCCCGTTGATCTTCCATTTTGTCTGCGAGGTGATCGAGCGTCGGGCCAGCCTTTTCTTCGATATGGGATCGCCAGAGATTGACCAAGGGCTCAGCTGCTCGAGGCGGCTTTAATCCGGTTAGGCGTTCGCGGACAATCATCGAGAGCGCTTCTTCAATAGGCGCGTCGGCCACTTCACGAACAGCGTCGAAATTGCTTCGCGTGAATTTGTCCTCAAGCATTGCCGTAATGTTGGCTGCGACGCCCTCCATCCGTCGTGAGCCAATGGACTCGCAGCGTGCCTGTTCGATGGCATCATAAACGGCTCTGGCGGCTTGTCCCTCGGGTAACAAGCGACGATGTACTGTGTCGTCATGACAAGACAGCCGCAGGGCCATGGAGTCAGCATGGCCGCGCACAATTGCCGCATCGGCTGCTGTCATTTTGCGTGGAGGTTCTGGTAGGCGTGCTTTATCTGCCAGCAAGGCAGGTCGATCATTTGCAAAGGAGATATCGAGCTCCGCTTTACCGGCGATCGCACGCATCGCCCCGCCAACCGCCCGTTTGAACGGTTCCGTCGGCGCTTCACGCGGTTGTGCTGGTTTGCGGTTCGAGGTCGACACGATGGTCGTTGTTCCTTAGAAATAAATCATCAGCTCAATGCAACATTCAGCGCGCTTTCAGGCAATTCCTCGCCGAAGCTGCGTTGGTAGAATTCAGCGACAAGCGCCCGCTCTAGCTCATCGCACTTGTTGAGGAAGGTCAGCCGGAATGCCATGCCGACGTCTTGGAAAATATCTGCATTCTCCGCCCAAGTGATCACAGTGCGCGGGCTCATGACTGTTGAAAGGTCGCCGTTCATGAAAGCTTGCCGAGTTAGATCAGCAAGACGAACCATTCGATTAACGGTGTCTCGACCTTCTTTGCCCGTATAGTGCTTGGACTTCGCAAGCACGATATCGACTTCCTTGTCGTGCGGAAGATAGTTGAGGGTCGTCACGATCGACCAGCGATCCATCTGTCCTTGGTTGATTTGTTGCGTGCCATGATAAAGGCCCGAGGTGTCGCCTAATCCGACCGTGTTGGCCGTTGCAAAGAGGCGGAACGCGCCGTGGGGACGGATGACTCGCTTTTGGTCCAGAAGGGTGAGCTTGCCTGACAGTTCCAAAATGCGTTGAATCACGAACATCACATCAGGGCGGCCTGCATCATATTCGTCAAACACCAGCGCAATATTGTTTTGTAGCGCCCAGGGCAGGATACCATCTTGAAATTCGGTGACCTGTTTGCCGTCCTTCAGGACGATCGCGTCTTTTCCTACCAGATCGATGCGCGACACATGGCTGTCGAGATTGATGCGGATACAGGGCCATTTCAGACGCGCGGCGACCTGTTCAATGTGGGTCGATTTCCCGGTACCGTGATACCCTGTCACCATCACGCGCCGATTGCGCGCAAAGCCTGCCAAAATGGCCAGAGTTGTCTGCTTGTCGAACAGATAATCGGGATCAAGATCCGGGACGTGTGCGTCCGCGACCGAATAGGCTGGAACCATCATGTCGCTGTCGATACCGAAGAGGTCGCGTGCCGAAACTGTGACGTCTGGCATTGCGGGGGCGGTCTGGTGGGCAGTCACGATATCAAAACCTCACATCAAAACCGGCGGATCATCTCCGCCGGTTGGGTCATCAAGCCGATCAACGGGTCCGGGATCGGATTTCTAAAAGAACTTCCGACGACACTGTATCAGGCGAGGCCAGCAGTTTTCAATGTATTATACGCGGCAATAATCTCGCGGAATTGATCTTCGAGGGAGCGGTCGCCGCCATTGGCATCCGGATGGAATCGTTTGACCAGTTCCTTATAGCGAAGACGTATCGCTTCGGGGCCTGCGGTTGTCTCCAGCGACAGGGTTTCGAAGGCTCGCAGTGTCACCGGACCATATTTTGGTTGAACCGGCGCGGTTTTTGCTCGTTTTCTCCCCTTGTCTGACCCTGAAAACAGATCAAAGGGATCCACATAGACCGTATCTTCGGGGGTCTTGCGCGGCCGCCTTTTACCACTAGCGGCATTTTCTCCAAGCTTCCACGTTGGTCTATGGCCGATAATTGCGTCTTTTTGGTATGACAGTATGGCGTCATCGGTCATCCCTGCGAAATAATTGTAATTTTGATTATATTCGCGCACATGAGCCATGCAGAATTGCCAGAACCTGCCCTCTGAACCGCGCCCTTTAGGAGCGCGGTGGGGTCCGGGTTCATTGCATCCCGGATGTTCGCAGCGCGGTGGCTCGGCCTCTGCAGCGTAACGCTTGCTCCTTGGACCGATGCGGATCTTGTCGAAGAGTTTCGAAGACTGGCTCATAACGCCATGTCATAATCTCCGGATGCCCCATCGGGCAAGCCTTGCACCCGTTTTGCCGCAGCGCTAAGGCTCCCAACACATTGGGTCGGAAGAGGGTTAAAGCAATGTCTATGCGCGAAGTTATGGAAAATAAGCTCCGTGCGGCGTTTTCTCCTGTAGAACTCACGGTGGTCGACGAATCACATCGCCATGCCGGTCATTCCGGTGCTCGACCCGGGGGCGAGACGCATTTTGCGGTCTTCATTGTTAGCCCGGCATTCGCCGGACAGTCACGTGTCGCCATCCACCGGGCTATTAATGATGCGCTGAAAGACGAGTTTGCAGCTGGGGTTCATGCTCTCGCAATCTCGGCCAAGAGCTCTTAGCCCAGAGCAACCAGTGCTCCGACTCCGATGAGGATTAATGCCATTCCGACCCATTCGCGGCGGGTTGTCTTTTCATTGAAAATGCCGCGGGTCGCGATTTGTGCATAAATCATCTCGACAAGCCCAAGGGTGCGTACATTGGCAGCCGAAGTGAGAGCAAAGCCGATAAACCAGAGCTGCGAGGCGGCTGAGCCCATTAGTCCTGCGAACAGCGAGCTTCTCCAGACTGTAATGCTGCCTGTGAGGGCTTGCCTGTCAAATGAAGCCATATAGATGAGCAAAATTATGCTTTGCATCCCCAAACTGACTGTCAACGCGGTTGACGCACGCAGCAAGAAAGGCCCATCTCCAAGCGCAACAATCGCGCCACGGAAAAACACCGAGGAAAGCGCAAAAAATCCGCCAGCAGCCAGCCCAGCAAGGGCTGGCCTTAATCCGGATGCAGAAAGTCTCTCCTTTGGATTCAATACCATGAGTATCACGCCCAAAGTCGCGACGAGAATTGCCCACGACGCGTGTAATGACAATGGATCACCCAAGACGAGTGCCCCAAAGAGCGCCACCTGCACCGGTTCTGTCTTCGTGTAGGCGATCGTCACCGAGAATGAGCGCGATTGCATAGCCCATAACATCAGTGCCGTTGCCGTGATCTGGCATAATGCACCCGCGAATGCGAAGCCAACAAAACTCGGATTAAGCGCCGGGATGGTCGATCCGGTCATAACGGCAGCCAGGACAAGAAAGATCAGAGCGAACGGGAACCCGTACAAAAAGCGAACTTGGGTCGCACCAATTGCACCCAAAGACCCAATGAGGCTGCGTTGCATGGCGTTCCGCGCCGTTTGCAAGCCTGATCCGATTAGGGTGGTCACAATCCAGAGGGGCGGCATGATAGTCCTATGAAAAAAAGATCACCTAATCGCGCTCGTAACCCTGATAGACCTTAGCGATGCTTCCGTCGACCGCTTGAACCCGCTAGGAGAAGCAGAAAGAGAACAGTGTCCGCTGTGATAGGTAAGAGGAAGCGCGTGCATGACAATAGGGCAAAGTCGCAGTGGGGGCATCTTGTTAGCCCTGAGCGCCGCGTTTTTTTACGGCTTCAATATCACATTTGCGAAAATTGCCGCCGGCCTCGGGGTTGGGGGCGCCATGATTGTGGCCGAGCGTGTGCTTGTCATGATTGCGATTGGGCTTACAGTTGGACTGATCCGCAGGGTGTCCTTCCTTGTGCCACGGGACGAGCGTTTGCCTCTCGTGTTGTTGGGGCTGGGCTCAACCGGTGTGTCGATCTGCTATTTGTCTTCGGTGGCGTTTATTCCAATCACGATCGCGGCCGTTATCTTTTACACTTTCCCAATTCTGATCGTCTTGCTTAGCCCCATCGTTGATAAAAAGCCTTTGACATTCGCTATGGTGATTATCGCCATTTTGGCCTTTTTCGGTGTCGTTCTTGTGCTTGGAACAACGCAGGGTGATCTTGATCCACGCGGTCTCGCTCTTGCGGCTGGAGCCAGTCTTTCAGCCGCACTGCAATTTTTTGCTGGTACGCGCTGTCATACAACATCGGCACCAGCTAAGGTCGTGTTGACGCAAGCTATTGTTCTGCCCTTTGCACTCGGAACCTTAATTCTTACCGGCGCACAATTCGCCCTTGAAACCCAGATTAACGCATTCGCCCCAATTTGGCTGACGATCGGTGGCTTTGTGCTCGGTTTTGGCTTCCAAATCTTGGCCCTAGCCCGCATCTCGGCACCACTAGCCGGGCTTGCCTTTTGTCTGGAGCCTGTCGTCGCGGCGCTGACATCTGCCCTTGTGCTCGACGAGCGCCTTTCATTTGTGCAATATTTTGGAGGTGCGTTGGTAATATTTGCTATAACAGCCACGGTTGTCGTGGAAGCCCAGAAAAATTCTTTTTTAAATCCGGCGAAGTCATAATGGCAAAGTCTTTGAAAATTCCCGTTACTGTTCTGACCGGTTTCTTGGGAGCAGGAAAAACAACGCTAATTAACCGACTTCTTCAAAGCGAGGCTCTGAAAGATACAATCGTGATCGTCAATGAGTTCGGTGAAATTGGGCTGGATCATCTGTTCATCGAAACGCGAGACGATGGCTTAATTTTGATGGAGTCGGGTTGTCTTTGCTGCACAATTCGTGGTGATTTGGTTGATACGCTCAGCGATCTCATCGCAAAGCGTGGTGATGGTGAATTGAAATCTTTTCGACGTATCGTGATAGAGACCACAGGCTTAGCCGATCCTGCGCCTATTCTCCAATCGTTAATTGCCCATCCCGATATCACCGAATTTTATAGCGTTGACGGCGTCGTGACATTGGTGGATGCCGTTAATGGTCAATCCACGCTGGATAATTATGCAGAAGCCGTCAAGCAAGTGGCGATCGCTGATGCAATTGTTCTTACAAAATCAGATTTGGCTTCGAGTACTGACGCGCTCCGAAAACGGCTCGCAATGCTCAATCCTGCGGCCCAAATATTTGACGGTGCGATTGGCGAAGCCCAAGTTGAAAATGTGATCGGTATCGGATTGTTCGACATTGAAGCAAAATCACCTGATATCGTAGCATGGTTGCGTGCCGAGTCCTATAGCGCTGATGCTCCGCACGATCATCATCACCATCATGATAATAGCAACGGTCACTTTCATCAGCCAGGCTATCAGCAGTCTCATGATGTCAATCGGCACGATGAACACATTCGTGCTTTTTGTCTTACCAGCGATCAGCCGGTCTCACCGTCGACGTTTGAAATGTTCCTCCAATTGTTACGTTCCGCGCATGGTGAAAAGCTGCTTCGCATGAAGGGTATAGTTGCATTGAGCGACGACCTTGCTCGTCCGGTCGTTCTGCATGGGGTGCAACATGTGTTTCACCCTCCGGTTAGACTTTTGAAATGGCCTGACGGTGATCACCGGACTCGGATGGTGTTTATCACGCGAGATCTTGATCGATCTTTTATTGATGGGCTGTGGAACGCATTTCTCGGCCGCCCGGGGATTGACTCCGCCGATCGTGCCGCCATGCTCGACAATCCATTGTCGCTCCGCAATGCATAACGATGGGATCGAGTGCGAGTAGGGGGAACTGCGCGTGAGAGCCTTTAAACGTCTGGCCAGTGAGATTGCCTATTTGCGTGGAGCACTGAGGACACTTAATCGCGTGAAACCGATTAAGTCAGCTCCCAATTTAACAATTTCTGAGCGCATGGAGGCTGTCTGTCAAAAATATGCGGATCGTCCCGCACTGATTTGGGATGGCGAGGTTGTAACCTTCCGGGATTTCGATGCTCGCGTAAATCAGATTGCTCGATGGGTTAAAAGCCAAGGGGTGAGGAAGGGCGATACAGTCGTCCTGTTGATGCCTAATTGTCCCGATTATCTTGCCATTTGGCTTGGAATTGCGCGCGCGGGCGGGGCAACGGCATTGTTGAATACCGGCCAGACGGGACAAGCGCTCGCCTATTCTGTCGCTATCGTCAAGCCGAAGCTGGCGATTGTTGCCGCTTCCTTGTTGGACGTCTATCGCGATGCCTTACCCCTCATTGTTAGCCCGCCTTTGGTTTTTGTGCATGGAGAAGTTGATGGCGGTACGCGACGAATCGATCATGAAATTCAGAGCTACTCTGCTCATTCGCTTGACCCCGAAGAACGTGTAACGCTTTCTCTCGATGACCGCTGCGTCTATGTCTACACCTCAGGTACCACTGGTTTGCCGAAGGCGGCTAATATCAATCATTACCGAGTCAATGCGATGGCGCTTGGCTTTTCGGCAGTAATGGACGTTCGACCGTCGGACCGAATTTATGATTGTCTGCCAATGTATCATTCGAATGGCGGCATTCTCGCTACCTTTGGGGTTCTAATCCAAGGTGGCAGTGTGGTGATCCGTGACAAATTATCAGTGCGAGAGTTTTGGAATGATATTTCGGCATATGGATGTACATTGTTTTTCTATATTGGAGAGGTTTGCCGCTATTTATTAAGTGCCCCGCAATCGCCTTTGGATCGACAGCATCGTGTGCGTTTGATCTGTGGCAACGGTTTGCGGCCGGATATTTGGGGTAGTTTCTCAGCGAGGTTTGGCATCAGGCATATTCGTGAATTTTACGGTGCAACAGAAGGCAATATTGCCCTGTTCAATTTTGATTCACGTCCCGGTGCGATTGGTCGGATTCCGAAATGGGCAGAGAAACGCTTTGTCGTTAAAGTTGTAAAATACGATGTCGAGACCGAAATGCCCACGCGGGACTCGAGGGGCTATTGCATCTTGTGCGCTCCTGGTGAAGTTGGTGAAATCATTGGTGAGATTATTGATGATCCAATGGTACCGGCAAACCGCTTTGAGGGTTATGCCGATCAGGACGCTAATAATTCGAAGATTTTGCGCCATGTTTTCACAGATGGTGATGCATGGTTTCGGTCCGGTGACCTCGTGACACGCGATATGGAAGGCTATTTCTATTTTATTGATCGTGTCGGTGATACGTTCCGTTGGAAAGGCGAAAATGTATCAACCAATGAAGTCGCTGAAACAATTAATGCTGTGCCGGGCGTAGTTGCGTCAGCCGTATACGGCGTTCCCATTCCAGGGCATGATGGGAAAGCTGGAATGGCGGCTATTTTGTTATCAGAACATGAGCCATTTGATCTTGATGCTCTGAGCTTTCATATCACACAGAATTTGCCGGCCCACGCTAGGCCGATATTCTTGCGGCTGCAGCGTGCGATGGATATGACGGGAACGTTCAAAATTCGTAAACTCGAGCTGATGCGCGAAGGATTATCGCCGAGCGATCAGGATGAGCCTGTTTATTGGCTTCATCAGGAAACCCACCGTTACCGGATCTTAGACGACTCAATGCGTTCAAATATCAAATCTGGCTTATGGCGTGCTTAGCCACGAGCGCGTAAAACGCGCCGCATGATCTTGCCAGTTGTGGTCATTGGTAAATCGGGCACGAATTCGATTTCGCGCGGATATTCGTGGGCCGAGAGATGCGATTTTACAAATTCCGTGATTTCAAGTTTCAACGCCTCTGTTGGTGATACGTTAGGACGCACCACTACAAATGCTTTTACAATTTCGGTCCTTAACGCATCCGGCTTACCGACAACTGCCGCAAGAGCGACTGCTGGATGCTTGATCAAACAATCCTCGACCTCAGCCGGACCAATGCGATAGCTCGATGACGTAATCACGTCGTCATCTCGCCCAATGAAGCGGATAAATCCGTCCTCATCCATTATGCCCTGATCACCGGTTGTCATCCAATCGCTGATGAACTTGTCCGTCGTTGCGTCGTCACGATTCCAATATCCTAAGAACATCACGGGATCGGGACGTGCAATGGCAATTTGTCCCACTTCGCCCGTCATGGCTTCAGTGCCATCAGGTTTTAGAATTGCTACACGGTGCCCTGGTACGGGCTTGCCGATAAATCCTGCCTTCACCATGTTCAGCGCGCCGCATGAACCGATAACAAGATTACATTCCGTTTGGCCGTAGGCCTCGTTTATCGTTATGCCAAGCGCCTCTTGCGCCCATAACAGTGTTTCTGAACCTAACGCCTCGCCGGCCGATGCGATGCTGCGTAACTTAATGTCGTATTTTTCTCTTGGGTTTTTAATGGTTCGCAACATTCTCAGCGCCGTTGGTGGCACAAAAATGTTCCGGATGTTGAGTTTGCCTATGAGGCGCCATGCTTCGTCAGGATCAAATTTGTCGAATTTTTTTGCGACGACGGGCACTCCGAGTGCAAGCGATGGCAAAAGTCCATTCAAGAGCCCTCCTGCCCAAGCCCAATCTGCCGGTGTCCATAGGAGATCGTCTGGTTGCGGAAGGAATTCATGCACCAGTTCGAAGCCTGGAAGATGGCCGAGCAACACGCGGTGGCCATGCAACGCCCCTTTTGGCTGGCCCGTTGTGCCCGACGTATAGATCATCAAAGCCGGATCATTGGGTGTCGTTTCACTATGGAAGAATTCCCGGCCGTGCCTGAGCAGGGAGGTGTTATAGTCGCATGCATCTCCGTCATCGCCGTCGACCGATAGCAGTAATTTTAATACGCCGGTGTCAAACCCCGTGCTTCGGAGTTTTTCGATGCCTGCGGCATTGGTGATTAGGCCCGTCACGCCTGCGTCATTTAGGCGATATGCTAATGCATCGATACCAAACAGGACGGCCAAGGGCAGAGCAACTGCGCCTGCTTTATAAATCGCAATGTGACTCTCTGCGACTTCGCGTGACTGTGGCAGTAGAATTGCTACGCGTTCGCCGCGCCCAATTCCTGATTGTCTGATCAGATTGGCCAGCTGGTTGGAACGATCTCGTAACGCACCATAACTAACTTTTTCCACGAAGCCAGTGTCGCGCACATCGAGAAGCGCTAGGCGATCAGGATCCCGTTCCGCCCAAACATCACACACCGCTACGCCAATATTATAGCGTTCCGGAATATCCCATTGGAACGCCGCATAGAGCTCGGCCTCAGTCCTGACCCTCGGAAGCATGGTTTCTTATCGACCCCAAAAAGCCGCGCAGGTTTAGGCCTCTTGGATTTATTTTGCAATGCAACATTTTGGGGCGAGGCTAGACTGGTAAGGCACCGTCAGTTTTGACTTCTTCCATGACCGCAAAGGTGCGGCTCTCCTTAACGCCGGGCAAAGCCAGCAAAACATCGCCCAAAAAGCTCCGATAGGCGGCCATATCCTGCACCCGTGTCTTTACAAGGTAATCGAAACCGCCTGCGACCATGTGGCATTCTAAGACTTCTTGAGAACGCTGAACCGCGCTGCTGAACCGTTCAAACACATCTGGTGTCGTTTTATCGAGCGTGACTTCTACGAAAACAAGGAGGCCACGCCCAAGTTTCTGCGGATCAAGTTGGGCACGATAGCCGGTTATGAAGCCGTCGCGTTGCAGCCGCTTCACCCTTTCGCTTGCCGCTGTGGGGGAAAGCCCGACTTTATCGGCGAGCTCAACTGTGGTCATGCGGCCGTCCGATTGCAAAGACCGGAGGATATTCCGGTCAACTTTATCCAGATCCATTATTTTTCTCTAAATTTTGAATTTTTAAGATATATTTCGCCGTCCATTAGCGAAAATAGACGATTAAATCACTATAAATAATGCGATATACCGTCGAAGTCGCAATTTTAGATGGGTACGAGCCAATGACTGTTTTCCAATCATTCCGGACGGAGTTTGCCCCTCGTGACGAGGATATTGCTGCTCGATTATTGGCGACAGCAACATTGTCGCCCGAAGCGGAGGGGCGGATCGACCAGTCAGCTCGCAGTCTCATTCAGGCTATTCGGAGCAATACGTCAGGCCTTGGTGGGGTCGAAGAGTTGTTGCGTGAATATTCGCTGTCGACACCCGAAGGTCTCGCCTTGATGGTGTTGGCTGAAGCCTTGTTGCGCGTCCCTGATCCGGCAACGGCAGACAGGTTAATCGAGGACAAGCTCGGGCAGGGCGACTTCCTTAACCATGAGCCACAGTCGGGCGCGCTTCTGGTGTCAGCTTCAGCTTGGGCTCTTGGCGTCACTACCCGAGTCATACAGCCGGGTGAGACCCCGCAAACTTTGCTCGGACAATTGGTCAAGCGCTTGGGCCTTCCCGCTGTGCGCACGGCGACAAGGCAAGCGATGCGCGTTCTTGGCAATCATTTTGTGCTTGGCCAGACGATTGAAGAGGCGCTTGAGCGCGGCCGATCCGGCACCGGAAAATTGTTCCGCTATTCATTCGACATGTTGGGGGAAGGTGCTCGCACCCAAGATGATGCCGATCGTTATGCAGCTTCATACAGCGCTGCAATTTCGGCCATCGGTCAAGCGGCGGGAAATGAGCCTTTACCAGCGCGGCCGGGCATTTCAGTCAAGCTCTCTGCGCTTCATCCCCGTTATGAATGGGTTTCCCGCGAGCGCGTGATGCGCGAGCTTGTGCCGGTGTTGTTAGGGCTTGCACAAGAAGCAAAATCCTATGACATGAATTTCACGGTTGATGCGGAAGAGGCCGACCGTCTCGAATTATCGCTTGATGTGATCGCTGCTGTCTTCACGGATCCTTCTCTCGATGGATG
>Ga0164297_10003879_pt1 | contig 13705 bp, 9 predicted proteins | sample GEODES058metaG_FD_113539 | JGI IMG/M metagenome (GOLD analysis project Ga0164297, IMG submission 113539) | Dystrophic lake water microbial communities from Trout Bog Lake, Wisconsin, USA - GEODES058 metaG | ecosystem: Environmental > Aquatic > Freshwater > Lake | place: USA: Trout Bog Lake... | reverse complement strand
GAGTTTTGTGGGCTCGAGCTTCAATTTTTATGAGCTTCAGCGGGTCGTCCGGCTCATGGTGCGCAACCTAAACAACGTGATTGATCGAGGATACTATCCCGTACCAGAGGCCAAGCGATCAAACATGAAGCTGCGACCGATTGGCATCGGTGTACAAGGTCTAGCAGATGTATTTGCCATGCTGAAACTGCCATTCGACTCACCGGAGGCACGCAAGCTCAACTCTGAAATTTTTGAGCACATCTACTTTGCTGCGCTGTCAGAGTCGAACGCATTGGCCAAAAAGCATGGTCCTTACGAGGGGTTTTACGAGTCCCCAGCGGCCCAAGGGATCCTTCAGTTTGATCACTGGGGTCCAGGTGTAAATTTGACATGCAAGACTTGGAATTGGCTCACGGAGGAAATTAAGCAGTTTGGGCTTCGAAACTCGCTGCTAGTTGCACCAATGCCGACTGCAACGACCAGTCAAATCCTGGGATTCAATGAGTGCTTCGAGCCATTTACGAGCAACATGTATCTGCGCAGGACACTAGCGGGTGAGTTTACCGTGATTAACAAGTACCTCCTGAAAGATCTTCGTGAGCGTGGCCTGTGGAACCGCAAGCTAAAGGAACAGATTATCCGGAACGGTGGATCGGTGCAAGGAATTCCGGAGATTCCAGAGGATCTTCAGAAGGTCTACCGAACAGTGTGGGAGATTCCACAAAAGTCAATCATTGACATGGCTCGTGACCGTGGAGCCTTCATTGACCAGTCACAGTCGATGAATCTATTTGTTGAGGACCCGACGAATGCCAAGTTGAGCAGCATGCACATGTACGCGTGGAAGCAGGGTCTCAAGACGGGCATGTACTACCTGCGGACTCGCCCCAAGGCTAAGCCGGTGCAGTTTTCTCTAGAGCCGGAGTGCCTTGCTTGCTCCGCGTAAATTTGTTGTCTACTCATAAATGGAAGGTCCAAGGGGTGGTCGGTACACTCTGACTCGTACAGGTAAAAAGCGGTATCTTCAGCCTGGTCGCAAAGTTAATCTGTTGTCTGGTCGGTACATTGTCCACCGTCAGGTTTACGGGAAACATGGTCGCCGGCATACGGTGTACCGAGGTCCCCGTGGTGGACATGCAGTGTACACGCGGTCTGGTGTCCGTAGCTACCGCATGCCCAGAGCACCAATGTGGACATTTATACAGAGAAGACATCCACCATACACTACTGAGTCTCGCGATAATGGTACATACAACGCTCTTTACGATAATTACCGTAAATTTGGAAAACTTGATAATCATATCGTTGGCCCACGTGGTGGATACTACCGCAAATATCATTTTCATGGTCCAGATTATCTCAATGATGGCCAGACATTTCTGTCACTACCAAACTGGGGCTACTACAAGGCAGTTCCCAAGCGAACTAATGATAACACTGGTCTGGTAAATTTCAAGGGACGGCCAATTATGCGCACCAAGCGGGGCAGGACCTACGTGGCTATCGATGACCACAAGCTTTACAAGTATTCGACTCGTCGTAATGAGCCCACCGGTGAGTACAACTTCAAGGGTCGTCCAATTATCAAGCCCAAGAGAGGACTGGGTCGTTATGTGCTAATGGTGTCCAAGAAGACTGGACGTCCGTACCACAAGTTTATTCACATCAATCGCCCCGGATTTGAAGTGTCACCTGGTTACATCAAGTCTCGGCGCTCGGGCCAGTACTATTATAACCCTTACCAAAACACAACATTTGTGAATACTAAGGGTCGTACTCTGCACCGTGATCGCAAGGGCAACTTTGTTTTCACCGACTCTGGTCGTCGTACGCGCAAGTTTGAGTATCCTCCGGTTTCTTATCTTCCACCTGAGATTTGGAACATAATTCGCAGCCACATGTAAATTAGAGAAGAGTCGGTCTGACTTAACATGAAATTTGTTCCGGGGCCACGTAATATCAAGATACTTGGAGATGATGACCGGCCACTGAGACTTCAGTTTAATAAAGTTCCTGTACTGGACTTTAATGCAGAATGGAAAACCGTCGATCTAGAAATTGATCCAACGGAGTGGCTAGAAATTGAGGCAGCGGCACAAGAGTACGCTGAACTCCCCTGGAAGACAAATCTAGATGAGCGGAGGCTAAGAGTTAAAATCGATGACAGGACAATGTTCTTCGATTCTAAATCTGAGCTGATTCCTGGATGCCAAAAGGTGTCGGCGATGGCCAATGTCACCTGTATCGTGGAAATCAAGTCAGTCTACAATTTCAAAGGGCAATCGGGGCTTACCTGTAGAATTCATCAGCTGCGGACGAACGAGGGATGTCTACTCTAGCGCAGGAACAGGTTATAGTTTCTAGGAGCCCACCGGGGACCGCGCTTCACGTTCTTGTTGGAGCGGGTCTTGCGTGCCGGGCGCTCACCTGGAAGATGGAAAACATATATAGGGCGACCAGTGCTACCCAATACATAGTACTTGCCGCGACCACCGACGTATACCTGACGTTGCTTGTTATTGAACAGTCCCACCTTAGCTACGTGTCTACTAGCGCGCTCGAAATTCATAAGCTGCTCGAAACGGGTTGCCATTTATTTAGGCAGTGAAAAGAGTTGTGTTGCGGGGGAAGTAGCGGGGGCCGCGCTTCACGTTCTTGTTGGAGCGGGTCTTGCGAGCCGGCTTCTCCATGTGCACCGTGTAAATCCGGCGACCAGTTGAGCCAAAGACAAAGATCTTACCACGGCCGCTGCGTTGAACCGGACGGCCCTTGTGGTTGACATTACCTGTTGCCACGTAGCCACCACGGGGCACCGGCAGGGCCATCGAGCCTGCCGCGCTGTTGGTCAGGAATAGGTTGGTGTTGTGGGGCATCCAGCGCGGACCGCGCTTAACACCGGCGTTGGAGCGCTTCTTGCGCTCAAGGAAGATGGAGCTACGGCCAATGTGCGTATTCGGGTAGTTCATTTGGTACTAGCCTAGAAAAAATTTCAAAAGTCGGAGACCCTGAAGCCCATGAAACGCTGAAATTTCGCAGACTGGTCATTCTTCTCCACAAAGACTCCACCCTGAACGCACCGGCTCACCACGTGCTGATAAGTCGCAAAGACATCCTCGATCCTGTTTGCTCCAGTGATAATCACCGCGCCTGATGCGAAGATGCTCGTCGTAATCTCCTTGTCATTCGGCTTGTACTTGATCTTGACCGCAGAGTAACGGTCAGGATCAAATGCAACCTTCTGAAAGAGCTCCACCGTGCGATAAAGATCAATCGTGTGATTCAGTGAAAAGTTGCTGTTAATCATCACGATCCTGAACGACTCCTCCGGCACCTCCACCTGATACACAGCCGCGAGAATGAGGCACAGCTGCTTGGCAAAGAGCTTGCAGTCCTGAAGATCCGCGCAGCCCGCCACCTGTAGCGATCCGTTCGGGAAGATCTTGACCTTCTTGGTGGACAGGCTGTCCGTGTAACCGATCGTCACCTGATTGTAAAAGTCGCTGTTGAATATCCGCCAGTTGAACTTGCTCCCAGTCTTGGTAACCACTGGAATGTAGCGAATCTTGCGGAAGACCTGCCGCATCCTGTCAGGGTCCAGCGTCGTGCCCTGCTCCTTGAGGTGACTCGAGATCATCGTGATGGTGGTGATGTTGGCCCATGTCGGCCGCAGATCCTCGCTGATGCTCAGTCTGAACTGCTTCAGCGACCTGATGAACCACCGTGTCTCCTGCATGCTCAACTCCGTCCTTGTTCCTGTATTTAAAGTGCACATGACGTTTCATGACACTTTTTTTGCCAGCCCATTTTAAATGTCTCAGCGATTTGGCATGGCGGATGGCCGCTGCTTTACTCTCAATCAGTCCAACCAGCTCCTGTACGAGGCTGTCGCCGCCAAGTACCGGGTTAATCCGCTTGACAGTGGTCTGCTTCGTCAGACTCTACAGTCCTCTCCAGTGGCTGAGCAGGCGGTAACCGGCTTTGTTGGTGATCAGGTGCCATCGTGCGGTATTATAAATTATGCGACCCGTTAAAGTATGATTGTTGTCATCGATGGAAACATCGGGTGTGGAAAATCATCACTACTGGATGCACTTTCGGCACAGGGTCACGTAGTGCACAAGGAGCCAATTGAAATGTGGCCTCTGAAAGAGTTTTATGCTGACCGAAAACGCTGGGCCCTGACATTACAGGTGGCAGTACTTGACTCGCTGAAAGCATGCGACGGTATTCATGAACGGTGCCCCGAGTCATCATTTGCTGTTTTTTGGGACCTTCTAAGGGACCAGGTTCAGACATTTGAAGACTCTATCGTGACAAGTCTTCACGATAATATCACCTGGAGTCCAGATCTTTACGTTTATCTGCGAAGTACTCCGGAGGAGTGTTTCAAGCGAATTCAATTGAGAGGTCAAGATGGCGACTCCCATGTAACGCTAGAATATCTCCGTCTCCTTCACGACAAGTACGAGGAGTTTTTCAAAAACAGGCCGCATGTCCTGGTTGACGCCGACCGACCATTTGACGAGGTTCTTTTGTCTGTTAGTACTAGATGTCATCTATTACGGTAGTGACTAGTGGTTATGCCTCTGCTGTAGCAGATACAGCGAATTCGATAGCCAATCAAGCCAATGTACTAGCCGCCTCGGCCCTCAGTCTTGCAACAAATGCAAACGTCATCGCCAACCAAGCAAATACCACTGCAAATATACTGAATACTTCATTCAGTCTAGTTAGTAATCTTTCCAATGTTGTAAACGCTGTTTTGATACTCGGTAACTATGTAAGTTTCACCACTAATTATGGGGCGAATACCAGTAACTATGCCAGTCAAACGGCCAATTATGCCAGTAACCTCAGTAATTATGCCAGCTTCACTGCAAACTACTCGAGTAACCTGAGCAACTATGCCAGTTTCACCGCCAATTATTCTAGTAATCTGGGTAACTATGCCAGTCAAACGGCCAATTATGGGGCGAATACCAGTAACTATGCCAGTCAAACAGCCAATTATGCCAGTAACCTCAGTAATTATGCCAGCTTCACATCAAACTATTCGAGTAATCTGGGCAACTATGCCAGCTTCACAGCAAACTACGCGAGTAACCTAAGTAACTATGCCAGTCAGACGGCGAACTATGCGAGCAACGTTGGTAACTATGCCAGTTTCACATCCAACTACGCGAGCAACCTTAGCAACTATGTTTCGCAGACGGCCAATTACGGGGCAAATACCAGTAACTATGCCAGTCAGACGGCCAATTATGCGAGCAACCTGAGCAACTATGCCAGCTTTACCGCAAACTACTCGAGTAACCTGAGCAACTATGCCAGTTTCACCGCCAACTATTCTAGTAATCTGGGCAATTATGCCAGCTTCACCGCCAATTATGCCAGTAATCTGTCCAATTATGTAAGTCAAACGGCAAACTATGCTAGCAATCTGAGCAATTATGCTAGTCAGACGGCAAACTCTTCAATTCTCCTGGCCAATTTAGCGAGTTTGACCAGTAATTATGCCAATTTTACCGCCACTTATGCTTTGATTACTGGAAATTACGCCAGCTTCACCGCCAATTATGCCAGTAATATCGGAAACTATGCATCAGTTACCGCTAATCTTGCGTTGAACACTGCAAATGCAGTATATATCGTAGTGAATACAATCAACCAAGCAGTCTCTCTGCAACAGGGCTACTTGCCAAACCTGTCTTACGTGTCATCTAACGCACTCATTGCAAACTTGACGATCCAGTCCAACCTTCTAGTAACTGGAAATCTTGGAGTTCTTGGCAACCTTTTTGTAAATGGAAATGTGTTTATGACTTATGGAGCAATTTTCGGCTGCGGTGTATCGTTGTACACACTTGGAAATGACCAAGTGGCTGATCACGCGGATGGACCAAATGGAGATTACATTGTAAAATGGGGTTCACTGACCAAGAACAGTATAGTAACAAGTGCTAACCAACTCACATTCCAGTTTATTCGAACAGGTGTTTTCAATCTCGAAGTTTCGGTCCAGCCAATCGACTCGAGCGGAACACCAGACTCTATTGCCAATGTGTACGTTTACCAGAACACATCAGACTCTATGCAAGGTGCATCACTCATTTATCGTGACAGTCCATCGACGCAGATTGGTCCAATCAAGTCTCTGATTAATGTTCCATTTGTGGTGACTGATGCGACAAAGTTTTACACGATTGGTCTCAGTTTTACCCGTTCCAAATTTCCATACCTAATCAAGCAGACGTATCTACCGTCCGGGTCAACTGGAGGCAGTTATTATCAGTTTACATACCTTGGCGGTTCATCTGATCGCCTTCCTCCGCTGGCTGATACAACTATGATCACCAGCCTTGGCACAAATGCACCAACTGGAGTCACAGTTGGAAATCCGGGGCAACCCCTGGTTCTGCAAGGAAGCTCATTGACAGTTCCAGTTAACCTCGGAATTAGTGCAGCAACAACAACTAGTCTGGGCACATCTGCGGCTAGTACCGTAACTGTTGGAAATCCGGTGCAACCCCTAGTTCTTCAGGGATCAGTGCTGCTGCCATCCACTTCAAACCTGAATCAGGTGACTAGCTTTGGACAGGCTGCCGGAGGTCCAGTAACCGTTGGAAATCCTGCACAGTCACTAGTACTTCAGGGATCAATTGTTCTACCCAGTACCGCGGATGCATCTCTGGTCCAGAATCACGGTACTTCTGCGGCGAGTACAGTAACCATCGGAACACCTGGACAGACGCTGGTCGTGCAGGGCAATCCTGTGATGCCCAGTACCACAGACGTGCGATCGGTACAAAACTTCGGAACAACTGCCAGCTCAGTTACGGTTGGTAATCCAGCACAATCACTGGTTCTTCAGGGATCAGTGCTACTGCCCTCCACTTCAAACCTGAATCAGGTGACTAGCTTTGGTCAGGCTGCTGCTGGTACAGTAACTGTTGGAAATCCGTCACAGTCTCTTTCGCTACAAGGAACTTCGGTGGTTCTTCCAACGACGACTGATGCTTCTCGCGTCACGAGTCTGGGATCTGCCGCGGCTACTTTGACGCTTGGAGCAACTGGCGTTCCATTGACGCTTCAAGGCATCTCAAATCCCCTAGGATTTGGTGGCGCACTTTCTGACGAAGTATCAATATTAACAACCAGTTCAAGTTTTTCATTCCGAGCACCGTTTGGATTCTACATTAGATCTAGCGCAGTTCCAATGTTTTCGCTGAACCAGCTTCCGAGTGCCGGAAATCCAGTTACATTTGATATTATTTTGAACTCGGCATCAATTTATAGTGCACAGCCTAGTATTACTTCATCTGCGACATCAAATCTGGTACAGGCTGGTACACTGACAACTAATCCAATACAAGTAAACAAGGGTGATCTGGTTTCGGCCAAGGTGATAAATGCTGGAGCAGGTAACCCATGTGGTGCCAAGGTGTACATATATGCCTCCTAAAATCTGTGCCCAGAGTAGATGGCGTCCATAAGTAGTCTCGTTGGTACAGCAGCAAACAATCTGTTGACGGATCCAGCTCTGCTTGATCCCGTGTCCAAACTGCGTATATCAAACCCGCAATCCATGATTGATACTGATTTCGAATATGGAGTTCAGACTACAAAGTGGGAATATCTACTGACTGTAAACAATACTCCCGCTTACTATGTCAAGCCCGGCTCAAAAAATCCCATCAACATTGTGTCATTTTATACGATCCAGGGATCTATACTGGCTGTTGTTACTGCTCCACTGTCCGGGGTTGTACAAGGTATGCCCCTGGAAATAGTGGGACTCGTTGATTACTCTCTGGATGGACTTTACGCAGTAAGAAAGGTCAACACACCTAATACATTCCAGGTACGCCTAAGAAGTCCAGCCAGGAACACTGGTGAACAAATTACTCCTTATACAGTGGTCAATGTAGGTGGGCTAATGACTGCTAGTTACATCTCGTTGCTTAATACCTGGTCTGTGTCCAATGGAACCAATCTTTGGGTCCAGACGACAGTAGATCATGGTCTAGTTCAAAACAACTCAGTCACGCTTCTCAATACAGTGAATTTCGTACCAAAAATTGTAGACGGTCAAAATGTGTTTTACTCTAATGCATGGTACGCTAACACAGCCATTGGTAACGCGGGTTATGCCGAGTTTCAATCGATACTTACTCCTCCAGTTGCCATGGGCAATGCTTATCTTCTGAGTCAAGTTATGCCCTATAACTGGATGTCAGCGAATGTAATGATGGTTTCCAATGCAGGTCTAAACAATCTGTCCTTGACCAGTCAGGTTATCACAACTCCATATGGCCATGGAATGGATGACGTCGACAATTATGCACTCTTCGTGATATGTCCACCTTATTCCAACTTGCAGGGCGGAACAGCCAACCTGGTGACCAATGCGGGTGGAGTCTACTGGGCCAATGTTGTGACACCAACGACGCTCGTACTGCGAAATGCAGCCAGATATGGCGGAACTAACGTGATGGTGAGTGCAAATACATCACTGACACAATACCTGAGTAACAATGTCACATTTCCATTTTTATTGTTCAAGAATGTGTGCGAGATATCAAACGTGTTTTCAAACGGTCTCATCACCTTTTACTCAAATCACAACTGTAACGTGTTTGACTCGGTGGTATTTGCAAATCTGGGCGGACTTGCTTATACTGCATCGCTTCCAATTGTTCGCGTAGCCAACAATTTGACTTTTAACAGCAACTTGCTGGCTGGAACTACGACAACTATAGTGTCCACATCAACAACACAGGTTACTTTCAGTTCGAGTTTATTTACCCAGACTCCGATTGGACCTGGGCAGTACTTTATACCAGCAACTTCGACAGGTGGCCTAACCGCTGGATCTACATACTATATTCTACCGGGAGGAGCTGGTCCTACCTGGCCGGTTGGAACAGTTCCAAATGGAACTCCACTGGGTCTAAGCGCTGGATCTGTTGCTTCTACTCTAGTGTTTGGTCCGTTTGTTCAGACTCCTTATTATACAGTTTATCCGGTAACTAGCAATGCAGTATTCATTTCAAATTCACAGGGTCTTCCATTGACATTTCCAAGTGTGGGCACATCTAATCCAATGTATTCGGTTGCCGGAACAAATAACACGTTCATGATTCAGCTTCAGAGAAACTTTCCGGAGCAAAACTCATTGTGGTGGCCAGGCCACAATCTGGTTTCCAATCAGACTGTATTCTTCCAAGGTAATACGAGCTACCTTTCTGGAACTCTGACAGGTCCTCGCGACAATGTAGCGTACTTTGTAGATGTTGTCAACGCAAATCGGTTCCGTCTCAAACAAAATCTAGTGTCCACTGGCAACACAATCGATCTGATTGATGCTACGAATGCAGCCGTCTCAACAACCTTCTTGAAATTTAGCAGTTACTCGACAAATACTGCACAGGCAGTTTACTTGTCGAACCATGGAATCATAAACAATGATGTACTGGTTTACTACTCAAATCAAGCTTCAGCTGGTATTACTGGGCTGGCCAATTACAATGCTTATTATGCCAAGTACATTTCACCGAACTATTTCCGACTGTCTCCCGATTCCCGGGAGGTGAACATCATTGGTATGACTCGCCCAACCGGAAGCAACACTTGTAACTTGAGTTATGTTCTCAATCCAAGTGACGTTATATTTGCACCGGGTGACACTATCCAAATTAATTTGAACTCTGGCGAGTATCCCGATCTCCAGGGCATTTTCAATGTGTACAATGTAACCAGTACAACAATCTCCGTAAACTTGAACTCAAATGCAACAGTGACTGATAATATCTCAACCAGTCTCGCAAATTGTATCGCATACAAGGTGTCTCCATTCTATAATAACAATTTTGGTTCGGTTCAATTGCAAACTTTTGTGGACGTGAATACAATTGATGGTTATTACTCGGCCAATATCGTGACTAATAATGTACTTTCTGTGAACGTTGCCGTGCCAATCAATGACAAGTACCTCATGTTTGATTCATCGAATATTCTGACGTTCAATGTGCAGTACAATACTGTGACGTATCCTTATCACTCTCTGGCAGATGGGGCAGTTCTTACGTATCAGAATTTTGGCAACCCAAACCTGATCGGGTTTGTACCAGGTCAGTCATATTTTGCAGTAATTCGGGATGCCAATACATTCTCAGTGTCCGATACACCTGCTAATGCGCTTACACAGAGGTACCTGAAACCATTTGCAATCAATCGAACTGGTCATCATGCGTTTGTATCAAATAATATGATTGGGAACACGCCGATTGTAGGACAGTATCAGAGTAACCATTACACCGGATTTCAAAGTTACATATCAAACACTGGGTCCGGAATCACTACTCGACTAACAACAAACTTTACCGTTGGTAAACGAATCAACGTGATCAATTCTTATCCCAACCCCCCATTTACCATTCAGACATGTCTAAGTAATCTGGTTTCAACAGCATACAATGTCACTAATGTTTATTCGGACTACTCGGCAACCGTTACACCAAACATTGCAGCCAACACAATGACGGGAAATACAATTTTGATTCCAATGAGCATACTGGTTGAGCCAACTGGTTACGTGCAACATCGCCCGTTTGATGGTGGAGTTTTATTGACAACTGGAACTGATCCAAATCAATCAGTGGTTCGTCAAACTAGAACTTATTTCCGCTATCAAGCCGGAAAGGGTGTTCAGATGTCATCCGGTACCAATTTTAATCCTCCGCAGGATTGTGACTTTGCGTACCAGATTGATCAGCAGACGATTCAGGTTCAAGCTAGCAAGTCACACGGCTTTTCACTTCCGCTAGCGTCAAATATTATACTTTCTGGTACTACAAATTTCGTAAATGGCACCTTTCCGTTGGTAAACATAATTGATACTTACAACTTTCAACTCAAGACATCCAATAACGGCGCCGGAACATTCTCTGGTCAGACAATTTCTGTAACAGATGGACCAACCCTGAGTAACATCGCGGCTGGTGCCTATCCAATTGGATCCAATGTGTACCTTCTGTCAAACTTTTCCGCAAACGCCACCATCATCGCTAATACTTTGACTACACTTACATTTGCCGCTGGAAGCACTCTAAATGGAACATCAGGTGCTGGTCTCAACTTTTTCGTTGCGCCGGTACTTGCATCATCAAATGCATCCGGCTACCCAAGATATTGTGTGCAGACGCCATCCAATGTTACGGTACGCATCGGTATGTTTGATTCACAAAACGGAGTTTTCTTCGAGTGCATCTCCGGCAACATGTATTGCGTGCGCAGAAACTCGATTCAACAGACTGGTGGTGTGGCTAGTCTCACATATGGGTCTTCAGTTGTCATCGGAACGGGAACCAACTTTACCCGACAGCTTTCAAACGGAAATGTGCTAGCAATCAGAGGGATGACTTATGTGGTTAGCAATATTTTGAATGATACGCAGATGACTATCGTGCCAGCTTTCCGAGGAATTTCTGGCAACAATATCGTCATCTCCAAGGTGCAAGAAATTAGAGTTCCACAGTCGCAGTGGTCACTAGATCGCTGTGACGGCACAGGTCCAAGCGGATACCTGTTAGACATTACAAAGATTCAGATGGTCTATATCGACTTTGCATGGTACGGAGCGGGCAAGATTCGATTTGGATTCAAAAATCAGTTTGGCAAGGTTTTCTACGTCAATGAAATTACAAATGCCAATATTCAGAACCTGGCCTATCTCCGATCAGGTAACCTGCCAGCGCGTTACGAGCTGAGAAATGACGGTTACGTATCTTTCCAACCCTATCTGTTCCATTGGGGCACATCAGTAATCATTGATGGAATGTTCTCCGATGACAAGAACTATTACTTTACTGGTGACTCTGACATTCTTACATTTACAAATGGCATCAATAGTAACGTAAATGCCAATACCATGGCAGGATCAACCCTGGTTTCCAACATCGCAGTTGCTAATGCATATGCCATTCGAACCAATTATGCAATCAACGCAAATGTCCTTGCAGTTGCAAACAAGACTCAGCCAATTGTCAGCTCAAAGATTGTGTCTGCATTTTCAACTGTAGACTGGTCTGGTGCACCAGTAATTAACCTGAACCTAAACAGGCCTGCCGTACTTACACAGACTAACGTCACATTGACTATACCCGGAGGACTTCCAATTTATCAGTTGACTCCAATTCCAGTTCTTTCGATTCGACTTTCGCCGAGTGCGGACAGCAGCGTCACCGGAGCTCTTGGAGCCAGAGATCTGGTGACACGGATGCAGCTTGTAATGAAGGCATGTGATGCAACTGTGACTCACGAGACACAGGTGCAAATTTTCCTGAACTGCGACTTTTCATATGTCGCATGGACCCCGCTGTATTCCCCATCACTCGCACAGTATTACAAGCACCAGGTGGGAGATACGATCCGCTACGGTATTCAGCTAATTTCGTTCCGCGCAGCTGGTGGAAATCTGGGAACCGCCAGCTCCAACGTGGCGCGCAGTGTAAATACGACAACACTGGCACTCGATACACTTGCAATTCTCAGTAATTCAATTTACGGTGGTGATGGCGTCTTCCCGAACGGCCCAGATACAATCACAGTGTGCATGACACCAATCGACACTTCGACAATTAGTGCCACCGCACCTTATCAATGCGCTACTCGTCTCTCATGGATTGAGACGCAGGCCTGAGCGTCCCCCCAACTCCTGAATTGCCCCAATCAGGTACGGGACCAATCGGTCATATCGGACAGTGCGGTAACCATCAAAGTCGCCAGTCACAATCGGTGGAGCCTCCTGCGCAATGAGACCAATGTCTCGCTGGCCCTGGCGGTACCAGTTAATCTCCTGATTGTTCCACGTGAATTCGACCGGGTTCAGCCCCATCACAAGTTCGAGACAGTTTGAGAGTGGCACAAGATCCGTCTTGAGCCGCCGGTCAGAAAGCTGCGAAAAGCCGGTAATGTCACCGGTGCTCACAATGTTGCCCTGGACCCTAAGAGATCCAGACGTCGCAACAAGGTTAGCACCGAGCGAAAGATTGGATGTGAGATCCATGAGGAGGGATGTACCAATCGTCTGGTAAAGAGTGCCTACGTTGACGTTTGCGGTACCGAGTGGATTCGTCGCAATCGTGGCTCCAATCTCATTGGTCACGGCGCCAGTCGTATCAGAGGATTGCTGGTAAGCGTACCACAGACCGTTAGACCAAGAGATTGGAACTGGCACCGGATTCAAGTTGTCCCCAAAGATCGTCTGACCGATCACTGAGCTTGTTGTCGTCTTGGCCACGAAGCTGTTTCCTTGCTGTACCGAGAGTGTTGTGAGCACGGTACCAGACGAGTTCTTGAGGGTAACCGTTGCAGACTGTGACTTGAGCGAAAAGTACACGTTCAAAAAAGAGTCACTCGTCAGCGCTGTGTTGCAAGTTGCACCATCGAAGAAGTTCACCGACTGGATCGCTCCTTGTAGATTGACACGCGTAACTGATGTGCCAACAGATGCGGTGAGAGCCGGAAGTGTCACGTTCAGAGTTGATCCTTGATAAACTGTGCGTAGAGAGCCGATAGAGCTTGCCAGGTAAACATTGGAACCAGCGACGACGGCAAATACATTTGCCCTGGATACCGAGTTTGCAGAGACTGACCACGGGCTGCCGGAAATTTGAAAAACTGAAGCGACGTTTGTTCCAGGTCCGGCGAGAGCTGCCGTCTG
>Ga0164297_10003878_pt1 | contig 13705 bp, 12 predicted proteins | sample GEODES058metaG_FD_113539 | JGI IMG/M metagenome (GOLD analysis project Ga0164297, IMG submission 113539) | Dystrophic lake water microbial communities from Trout Bog Lake, Wisconsin, USA - GEODES058 metaG | ecosystem: Environmental > Aquatic > Freshwater > Lake | place: USA: Trout Bog Lake... | reverse complement strand
TGCCCAGGTAACCTTCAATGGTCTTAGCCTTGGCAGGAGACTCGACGATAAGTAAATTTTTAGCCATTTAAGCAGTTATTTTTTGCAAATAAAGTATAAAGAAAGGTAAACGCAAATGTTTTTGTTTTTGACGGATGGTTGAAAGGTTGGAACGTTGCAATGTTTTGCTTTTTGTTGGAACGTTGAAAGGTTGAAATGTTGTAATGTTTTTTCTTTTGGTAAACACTTAAACGTTTTAAATTTTATCCGAATTTCGCCGTTTCAAATCCTCGCCTCCGGCTAGCCTGTTTCAACATTCCAACCAAAGGCAATCACATCAAAAAACCGCCACCCAGCAAATCATTTCCTTCGTAAAATACGGCTGACTGACCCGGAGCTATGCCTGAGACTTGGTGATGGAAATCAACCTTTATATGTTCGCCAATTTCAACGATCGTGCTTTGGGTACCGGCGTCCTTGTAACGTATTTTCGTTACTGCCTCAATGGCATCAGGTATCCGTTCGTATTTAACTAGGTTTAGGTTTCTTACCCAGGCTTCTTTTTGCTGCAGTTCGTCCAGCGTTCCTAAAACAACCGTATTGGTGTGCGGGTCGATGCGGGTAACAAACATCGGGTGACCAAGCGCAATACCCAAACCTTTGCGCTGACCGATGGTATAAAAAGGATATCCTTCATGTTTGCCCACAACCGTTCCATCGCTTAGCACAAAATTACCTCCGGCAACCCGTTCCTCCAGATCCTCAACTTTATGACGCAGGAAAGCACGGTAATCGTTGTCGGGCACAAAGCATATTTCGTAACTCTCGCTTTTATTGGCGAGCTCGAATTGTCCCATATCCAATGCCATTTGCCTGATCTCGGCCTTGGTGAAGCTGCCTAAAGGAAATTTAGTACGAGCCAGGTTTTTTTGCGAGACGCCCCAAAGTACATACGACTGATCTTTATTTTCATCGCGCCCCTTCGAAACTACATACCGGCCATTCTCCTGCAGGCGAATATTGGCATAATGCCCGGTTGCAATAAATTCGCAATCCAGTTTATCAGCACGTTTCAACAATGCTTCCCATTTGATATGGGTGTTACACAATACACAAGGGTTTGGCGTACGACCGGCAAGGTATTCCTCAACAAAATTGTCGATCACAAAATCACCAAATTCACTTCTGATATCGAGAATATAATGCGGAAAACCATAGCCCACAGCAAGTGCCCGGGCATCATTGATGCTGTCGAGGCTGCAGCAACCGGTCTCTTTCGAACTGCTTCCGGACGATGCGTAGTCCCAGGTCTTCATGGTCAAACCGATCACTTCATAGCCCTGCTCATGAAGCATGACAGATGCAACAGAGCTATCCACTCCGCCACTCATTGCAACCAATATCCTGCCATGCTTACTCATGATGCGGGCAAAGATACGTTTTCTGAATTTGGGCTTGGGTCAGGGGATGGTAAATTTGAAGTTGGAGTCCGGAAGTCCGGAAGTCCGAAAGTCCGGAAGTCCGAAAGACAGAAAGAAATTGTTCCTTGAGATTTACGAAGTTTTTTAAACTTCGTAAATCATTAGAATATTAAAATCTGTGTAATTAGGATAATCTGTTTAAATCTGTGATTCAAAACGCGTACGAAAGTCCTTCAGAATAACGCTAAGCAGCTTTACCGTATTTCCGTCTCTTTTTTTACAGGCTCTAATTCGTCGCCAACGGCAAGGTTAATGGTATGCACAATTTTATCCAATTCCCCGGCCGACTGATTGAGGCTTTCTAATATCAGTTCCTTTTCGCTCATAAAGGTGGTTTCCTTCATCAGGTTTGACAGACCGATAATATTGGCGAGTGGTCGCCTTAATTCATGTGAACTCAGCCAGGCTACCTCTTTAAGTTTTTCATTCTGCAGAAAAGTTTCTTCTTCTTTTTGCTTTAGCCTGGTGATATCATTGTAGACAGCAATATAGCCCGTAAATTCATTCTGATCGTTAAAAAGAGGCGTATACTCGCCATATACCCAAAATTTCACGCCATGCTTATTATGGCAATTGAGTTCGGTGGCGAATGACTCATGAGCGCTTTTGCATTTAAGTACTGTTTTGAGTACCTGCAGATCGGTTTCGGCACCGGCAAAAAAAGTTGCAGGTGCATATCCGGCTACTTCATCAAAAGTGTAACCTGTATAACGTTCAAAAGCCTTGTTTACCCAGGTGATATAATTATTACGATCGGTTATGATTACGATATTATTTACCTTGGTAATGATAGTTCCCAACCGGTTAACTTCATTACTTGCCAAACGAGCAAGGTTTTCGTTTTCTTCAAGTTTTTGTTCGTGATTTTTTACCAAACGGTAAACAAGATAACCCGTAACAGACACGAAAACAAAGCGCCGGCCATCATTGAGCAGGTTATATAAACTGGTGCTTAAAACATGGTGGTAAACGTGAAGCATCTGGTCGCTGATCACGATCCAGGCCAGGCAAAAAGCAAAATAGATTAGCGCGATGCGCAAAGCGCCTGATCTCATCAGTAATATCCGTGTGTTGGTCTAAAGTTTTGTACGAAAACCAGACTGAAAAGTTGGGGAATAACTGTCGCAAATACGCATCCGAGGCTTACACCTTAATTATCAGGCAATAAGATTAAGGCTTCCTTATTTGACCATCGCCTTTAACAAGCCATTTATAGCTGGTAAGTTCCTGCAGTCCCATAGGGCCACGAGCATGCAGTTTTTGTGTGCTGATACCAATTTCGGCACCAAGACCAAATTGCGCGCCGTCGGTAAAAGCAGTAGATGCGTTCACATAAACCGCAGCTGCATCAACTTTATTCAGAAATTCAGCGGCATGGGCAGCATCTTCTGTTATAATTGCTTCGCTATGTTTTGATCCATTGAGGGCAATATGATTCAACGCCGCGGTGAAACTCCCGACAGTTTTGATCGCCATTTTATGCGACAAAAACTCTGTACCAAAATGTTCGGGGCTGGCATGATGCAAAAGACTGCCCGGGTATTTATTTTCTATTGCGCTATATGCCGCTTCATCGGCAAATAATTCAACGTCTTTAGCTGCCAGTGGTTCAACCAATTGAGCCAGCTCACCCAATCGATTTTGATGCACAATGAGGCAATCCAAAGCGTTACATACACTTACCCGGCGGGTTTTGGCATTAAATACAATTGCTGCACCTTTCTCCAGATCGCCGGTCTCGTCAAAATAGGTATGTACGATCCCTGCACCGGTTTCGATCACGGGCACACGGGCCTGCTGCCGCACGCGATCGATCAATTGCTGACTCCCGCGTGGTATAAGTACATCGATGTAACCCACGGCATTAAAAAGTGCTTCTGTAGCCTCGCGTTCAGCTGGCAGCAATACGGTAATATTAGGGTTCAATCCATGTTTTGAAAGAACAGTATGAATAAGCGAAATAATGGCTTTATTTGAATATTCGGCATCACTACCACCTTTCAATACGCTTACATTTCCGGTTTTGAAGCATAAAGCAAAAACATCAAAAGTAACATTAGGCCTTGCCTCATAAATTACACCTACTACGCCTAAGGGCACACTGATCCTGGATATTTGCAGACCATTCGGCATCGTTTTTTCCGAAATTACATGGCCCAAAGGATTTGGCAAACCAGCCACATTGACCATTTCATTAGCAATATCCCTGATGCGTGCTTCCGTTAATTTAAGCCGGTCGTATTTGGGGTCCAGGGGATCCATACGATCCAGGTCTTTTTGATTTTCGGCTAATAAATGTGCGGTTTGTTCAATTGCTGCCTTTGCTACATCAATAAGTACATCTGAAATAATTGCTGATGAGATCCCGCTTATTTGCCTGCTGGCAGCAAGTGCATCCTCAAAATATTGCTGGTAGTCTGTCAAAATTTCCATCACGATAAGTAAAGATAATCATAATGCACAAGTGCTTTCTGCTTTTTTTGGCCGATACGCTCATGCGCTTTTTCCGAGCTGTATTCGGCAATACCAAGACCGATCAATTTGTCATGCTCATCAACAATTTTGATGATCTCGCCTTTGTTAAATTCTGCTGTTATTTTTACGATGCCAATTGGTAATAAACTGGTTGCTTTGTTTGATAGCAAAGCGTTTTTAGCGCCTTCATTCAATACCACCGAACCGGTAGCTGAATGTGCCGAATGCGCTATCCATTTCTTTTTCCCTGATTTTGATTTGTCGGGAGTAAAATAGGAGTGGGGAGTTTTGCTATTTAGCACATTCAATAATATATTATCTTTTGTGCCATTGGCTATGTGTACCGCAATACCCAATTGCGACGTCTTATGCGCCATGGTCGACTTGGTGATCATCCCGCCGCGCCCAAACTGCGATTTATCCGAAGTAACAAAAGAAGAAAAATCAACAGCGGCACCATCAATTTTTTCGATCAGCTTAGAGTTGGGCAACTTTGGGTCGCCATCATAAATGCCATCAACATTCGTCAATACGATCAATGCCTGAGCATTCAGCATGGCTGCGATCAGCCCGGCCAGTTCATCGTTATCGGTAAACATCAGTTCTGTAACTGAAACCACGTCGTTTTCGTTGACTACCGGTATCACCTGGTGTTGCAACAATACCTCCAGACAATTACGCATATTGAGGTAATGCAGACGGTCGCGAAAATCATCCCTGGTAACTAAAATCTGTGAGCAAAGTATTTTATATTGATCAAATAATGCAGAATAGGTATTGATGAGTTTTACCTGGCCAATTGATGCCAGTAACTGCCTTGCAGCTACTGCGTCGGCCTTTTCTGCCACCTTGATCAGGCTACGTCCTGATGCAACTGCACCGGATGAAACCAGGATAACTTCGATACCCTGTCCCTTAATAGCTGCAATTTGCTCCACCAAATGGGCGATTCGCGCCTGATCAGGCAGCCCATCAGCCTGAGTTAATACATTGGAACCTATCTTGATAACAATTCGCTGGTAGCCTGTTGACATTAATGATATTATTGCGAGGCCAATATTAGCAAATTATAGGTAAATGTGCCGAATAACAATCAACCTTTGCGATTTAGCTGATATAACCTTTAACATATTCCCGCGTCAGCTCTTGCTTTGGATTAAGCAACACTTCTTCAGTCGGACCGAATTCAATGATCTGACCCATGTATACGAAAATAATATAGTCGGATACCCTTCTTGCCTGGCGCAGAATATGTGTAACCAATACGATCGTATATTTTTCCTTGAGTTTGATAAAAAGGTCTTCTATGATACTGGTCGAAACCGGGTCGAGTGCTGAAGTTGATTCGTCTCCTAAAATGATCTCTGGCTCAACTGCCAGACCCCTTGCCAAACAAAGCCGTTGTTGCTGGCCGATAGATAATCGGGTGGCAGGTGCATTCAAGCGGTCTTTCACTTCATTCCACAGGCCCGTGGCTTTCAATTGGGTTTCAACGATCTCGTCTAATTCCGCTTTTTTGCGTGTACCATGGATACGTGGACCATACGCGATATTATCGTAGATCGACATCGGCAGGGGGTAGGGGCGTTGAGATAGCAGGCCCATTTTTTTTCGGATATGGGTCACTTCGGCGTTCGGATCATAAATATTCTCGCCATCTACAAATATTTTACCGGTAACTTTTATATCTGCTGTATCATCCAGCAATCGGTTGAGCGATTTCAAAAGCGTTGTTTTGCCGCAGCCCGAGGGTCCGATGATAGAGATCACTTTTTTATTCGGGATATTGATCGATATGTCCTTCAATATTTGCTGGTTGCCGATCTCGACACTCAAATTTTGAACACTGTTATGGGGATTGTTGGTCATCTGCTATTGTTTTTAGAGAATTTTTTCGCCAGTATCGAAGATAAGATCGTGATGATGAGCACGATAATGGTCAATATCAAAGCCGAAGCGTAAGCCCTGCCCTGAACTTCAGCTACCGGACTACCTAATTGAAAAAATATGGCCAGGGGTAAAGTTGCCGCTGGCTGGTGAAGTGAAGTTGGTATATTATCGCTAAAACCTGCAGTAAACAATACGGATGCAACGTCGCCAATGGCACGACCAAAGGAGAGCAGGATTGCGGTAAGCACGCCCGGCTTTATTTGCCTGATGACCACTTTAGCGGTTTCCCATCGTGTCGCGCCCAATGATCGCGTTGCATCGCTCAGCTCTCTGGGCACCGTTCGAATGACTTCATCAAGCGTGCGAACCAGGATAGGGATGACCAATAAAGTGACGGCTACGATGCCTCCTAAAAGCGAAGCGCGAATCCCAAAATATACCATGATCAGGAAACCAAATGCACCGTACACGATCGAGGGGATACCGAAAAGTACATCAAAAGCGATGCGCAGGCCATTGGCTATCCAATTGCGGCCGTCAAGGTATAGGTTGATGTAAACGGCTACCGGGATACTGATGAGCAAACCCAAAAAGGTGGCACCACCAGCTATATACAGCGAACCCACGATCGCGTTAAGTACGCCACCTTCTTTGCCGATATAAAACCCGCCACCGGGTATTTTGCTAACCATATCCCAGGTCATATAGGGCGCACCCCGGTAAAGGATGGTGCCTACGATCAAAAAGAAACTACCGGTTACCAACAAGGTTGCCAATACCATCAATACACGGAAGAAGTTTTCCTCCAGTTTACGCCTGATCATATAGCCAGCTTCCTTTCTAAACGTGCGAGTATTACTCTCGAAATGATATTAAATAATAGAATAATGACGAATAGCAGCAAAGCAGCAAACATCAAAGCGGAGTCGTACATCGGTATCGAAAGCATTTCTCCGTAATTATTGGCGATCAGGGCAGGCAGGGGATAACCGGCGTCAAATACCGAATGGGGTACATCGGCATTATTACCGCAAACCATCAGCACTGCAATAGTTTCGCCAAAGGCCCTCGAAACGGCAAGTACTGTCGCTGCGATGATGCCGGGCTTGGCTTTGCGCAAAGACACTTTGCGGATCGTTTCCCATTTTGTTGCGCCAAGTGCCAGTGAGGCATCTTTCAGGTCTTTGGGTATGGTATTCAATACCTCGCAAACGATACTGACGATCAGGGGGAATATCATCACCGCCAGCACGATACCGCCAGCCAGCACGCTATATCCTGTCGAGAATTCGACAAAATGTGGTGCGATATGGTTTTGGATCAGGGGCACAATAAATAGCACTCCCCAAACTCCGAAAATTACTGGTGGAATTCCGGAAAGCAGGTTGACAAAGGGTACCAATATTTTTCGGATCCGTGCCGGGGCATACTCGGTGATATAAAAAGAAGTGAGTAAACACAAGGGTAAAGCAATAATAATAGCAATGCCTGTAACCCAGAACGTTCCCATGATAAATGGATAGAACCCAAATAAACCTTTTAGCGGTTTCCATACGCTTGATGTAAGCAGGGTATACCAGGATAACTTGTTAAGTACAGGAACCGATTTTAAATATAATCCGATCCCAATCACCAATACTACCGAGACTGATAATATGGTAAAGACCAGCATGATCTTTGCGTAGACCTTATCTTTTATCAAGCGAAGCGATTGCATTGGTGCAGACGGGTTTTCAATCAAATAGCGATGAGCCCCGGAGGACCCACCGCTATGCATTATTTATATTTATAAGATCAGTTTACTTTTTTTAATTCCTCAGCCAGTTTTTTCTTTGAGAGGCCGATATAGCCATTTTCTTCGATGAATTTTTGTCCATCTGTAAGTACATATTTTACAAATGCCACTAATTCAGGTTTTACCGGTTTGCCTTTAAATAAAAAGCCAAGGTTACGTGCAGGCGGCGAGGGGTATTTATCGGTTGCTATGGCCTTTGTCAAATGATCGATGGTGTCGTAAAAATTTTCATCGCCATCTATTTTGCCATTGCCATTTACATCGATCGGCAGGGCATGCACGCCCGCTACCTGCTTACGTGTTTTCAGGTCGTAGAGGTATGCCAGGTTATTATAGCCTATACCGGTTACATCCTTTTGCACCGCCTGTGCCAGGCCTGGGTCACCAAAAACGCCGATACCCAACAGATCCTCTTGTTTTTTATTGAAGTACTTTGCCCAGGTTTCGGCTGCTCCGGCCGCATCTGAACGGGTATAGATATGGATCGGAACAGAAACTTTGCCTGCAAGCTGGTCCCAGTTTTTTATGTCTCCTGAAACAAAAATTCGTTCGAACTCTTCCCTTTTTACTCCCTTTTTTAACAAGGCGGCTGCGTTGGGGTTGCCCGTGTTAAATGTTGGCACTACGGCATCTTTAGTTACATAAATGGTATAAGCGCCTTTTTTTACCTCTTCCGGACTAATATCCCGGGAAGCAAGACCGATATCAACTAAACCTGATAGTGCATCAGTAATGCCTTTACCTGCGCCACCTGCCGAAATATTGAAAGTTACATTTGGGTGCAGCTTTTTAAACTCTTCGGCCCATTTAACGGTAATAGGGTAGAGCGCAAAGGCTCCCGAAATATTGATCGTGCCTTTTAGATCATCTGCGCGATTTGCCGAAGGTTTTGATTTGAAGGACGACAACACCACAGTAGTACCCAGGGCAAGAGCAGTTAAACCGTAAAATGCAAATCGTAGTTTAGATGATAATTGTTTCATATTCAGTTGTTAAATCTTGTTTCTGAATTGGTATTATTTGCCAAAAGTGAAAAAGAAGGTCAAACGATAGATCAGTGTATGGTCATTGGCCAAATAGCCTGTTGTGCCAGGTGTTCTTTGGTCGGCAAAATCATATAACCAAAGGTTTGGCGCAAAATGTACGTTGGCCGTTGGTGTAAAATCTAAGCCCAGCGTATAAAAGCGTTCTTTCTGATAAGGGTTGTACGATGAAATATTAGTGTTTACACTGTAAACATCGGCTGCGTTGAAATCGTTATCCGGGTTATAGCTGTCATAACGTGCAAAGTAGCCCAGTTTGTTTTTAATAATGGATCCATGTGCATAGATTGAGATACCTTCTGCTACCGCATCCTGTGGGGTTTTAGTTGTGCCAACAGTTCCGGTAACACCATTATTGATCTTTTCTGTAAAGGCTTCAATACCTACTGTGATCAAAGGTGTATTGTAGGCAGCTATGCCCTTCCAGATACTATGAGACTGACCACCAATGGTTGCAGTTGCAGGGGCAGTTCTTAAATAGTCGCTAAACAGTTCGAAAACCAGTTTTTTGTCGAGGAATTTTGCCCAAACATCACCCGAAATTTGTTTGTAAAACCCGGTATTCGCATTTGCTGCTGACAGTAAAGCAGCTTGGGTACCATTGCCGAATAAAACGCCATAACCAAAGTTTTTAGTTGCAGGGTCAAATGTACCTTGCAAACTAGCGCCAATATCATAAGTGTTAGCCAGTTTGTGTACATCGGAGATTGTTTTTTCCACAAAACGATATCCCCAGATCTGATCTGCTATCCCCGTTATAATGGTAGGCTGTTCGCCGATGATCAGGTCAGTTCCGGTCCAGATATCTTTTACCCGCAAATAGGCATTTTTGATAAAGAAAGCTTGTTTATTGTCAACCAGGTTATCACCATTTGAGATGCTTGTTGTACCTGAAACTGATGTGCTGGCAGAAGGCTCTGATGCCAGCAAAAGCGAAGCTGAAAACTTTTTTGTAATGTCGTAATCATAGCCTAAATAGATGCGACGAAATTGAAATGCATTTCTGTAAGTAGGTACGCCGGCATAATTTGTTTCTCCGCCGCGTGCACCTGCATCAGTGTGTGCATCGTAATAAAAATCACCAAAAGTATAGCCCCATAGCCTTCTTACCGGTTTCCACGAGGTATCGGCTGTCGTTGTGGTACTTGTTGTGGTTGTTTGCGTAGTAGTTTGCTGCGCCTGAGTGGTGGCTGCCACCAATAGAATTCCTGAAACCAGGACAAATTTGATAGGGTAAAAAATTTTCATTTTTCGGATTTAAGATTCAATTGTAAATAGGTTAATTATCGTGCTCTAGCTTTTGTCGTGCTTTTTAAAGTATATAAAATCCATATTGTCTACCTTTCTAGTCGACAAAAATAAAGCATTTATAGAATATTACAATATATATGATAAACTTTTTTTTATTTAATTGAAAATGAGGGTATTAATTTAAAAGTCCACTCTTTGGTGGACTTTTAAATTAGATTATGATATCGATGAGATCAGAGAGAAAACGATTAATCGATGGCAAAATCAGTTGTTTGATCTAATATCAATCGGCATTTGCCCTGAACATTAAAGCGCCGACGGTAACATTGGTCCTCGCATCAATTAATATTGCGCCGCCATTTGCATTATTGTCCTGATAAAGATCGAAGGCCAGGGGATCGGCTGTTTTGATAATGATACGCCCAATGTCATTTAGCCTGAAGTCTTCATCAAACTCTTTTTCAAGCGTGTTGATGTTTACTTTGTAAACGATCTCCTGGATGCGACAACGGGTCACACGGCTGTTATGCTGCAGCAAATAGGTTTGCGTGGTATCGAGTGCCCGAGTATCCATCCAGCACAGATCCGCTTCGATCTGCTTGGAAACATAGGGTACATTTTCGGCACTTACCAGGATATCGCCCCGGCTGATATCGATCTCATCGGCCAGGTGAAGGGTAACTGACATACCTGCTATCGCTGCGGCAGGCTGCTGATCATACAATTCGATCTGGCTGATGGTCGAGCTAAAGCCCGAAGGCAATACGGTTACTTTGTCGTTCACCCGGAACGAGCCGCTTGAAACACGACCCGCATAACCGCGGTAGTCATGCAATTCGTCCGTTTGCGGACGGATGATCCATTGTACCGGGAAACGGGCATGATCGCTTTGGGTATCCACTGGTATTTCTACCGTCTCGAGGTGGGACAGCAAACTGCTGCCTTGGTACCAGGGCATTCTTTTCGATTCAAAAACGATATTGTCGCCTTTTAACGCACTTACCGGTATATAAGTAACATTAACCAGACCAACCTTGGCGGCAAGTTTTTTATAATCAGCTACGATATTGTCAAAAACAGCTTCGTTAAAATCAACCATATCCATTTTGTTGACCGCTACGACCACTTGTGGCAGTCCGAGCAATGCCACCAGGAAAGAATGACGAATAGTTTGTTCGATCACACCTTTACGCGCATCAACCAATATGATAGCCAGGTTTGAATTGGATGCCCCGGTCACCATATTCCTGGTGTACTGGATATGTCCCGGTGTATCAGCGATGATAAACTTGCGTTTTTCGGTTTGAAAGTATTTATAGGCAACATCAATAGTTATGCCCTGTTCGCGTTCAGCCTTCAAACCATCGGTAAGGATGGCCAGGTCGATGGTGCCATCATCGTTCTTACGATTTGAACGTTGCAGCGCCTCCAATTGATCGATAAGGATGGCTTCACTATCATATAATAAACGGCCGATAAGGGTACTTTTACCATCATCTACACTGCCGGCTGTTAATAATTTTAAAATATTCATATGATTATAATTTCAAATTTCGGACTTTCAGTTTGCGACCGGTTACAACCGATCGGGTTCCAAAATCAGAAATATCCTCCTTTCTTACGGTCTTCCATAGCGGCTTCGCTCACTTTATCGTCCATGCGGGCACCACGTTCGCTTACGCGCGAGGCGCTGATTTCGTCAATGATATCGTCAATTTGATTGGCGTATGATTCAACAGCAGCCGTACAGGTCATATCACCAACCGTGCGGAACCGAACATTTTTGCGTTCAATGATATCATCCTCATCCAGGTTAAGGAAAGGAGAGGCCGCCATATACTGGCCACCGCGGGTTATTACCTCGCGCTCATGGGCAAAATAGATAGTTGGAAGTGGGATATTTTCGCGGCGGATATAGTTCCAGACATCCAATTCGGTCCAGTTGCTGATCGGGAATACCCTCACATTTTCGCCGGGATGTATTTTACCATTATACAGGCTCCATAATTCAGGTCGCTGCCGCTTGGGGTCCCACTGGCCAAATTCATCGCGTACCGAAAAGATACGCTCCTTTGCGCGGGCTTTTTCCTCATCGCGGCGTGCACCACCGATACAGGCATCAAACTTATGCTTTGCTATAGTATTTAAAAGAGTGACCGTTTGCAATTGGTTACGGCTGGCATTTTTGCCTTTTTGTTCAACTACATTTCCGGCATCGATATCATCCTGTACATATCCTACGATCAGCTTTTCGCCAATGCGCGCGATCATTTCGTCACGGTAGGTGATGGTTTCCTCAAAATTGTGACCGGTATCGATATGTACCAGCGGAAACGGAAATTTCCCGGGCCTGAATGCTTTTAAAGCCAGGTGAACAATAGTAATAGAATCCTTGCCACCCGAAAATAGCAACGCGGGCTTTTCAAATTGCCCTGCCACTTCGCGCAGGATATAAATGGCTTCCGCCTCCAGCTCATCTAAATAATCCATCTGTTTTTTTAATTAGTGAATTAGTGAGTGAGTGAATGAGTGAATTGGTTTTAGGACCTACACTTATTCAGCAAATCAATAATTCATCAAGTATTATATCATTAAAAATTCATTTATTCACTTATTCACTCATTCACTCACTCACTCATTCACTCATTCTCTCAATCACCCATTGGTCTCATGAAGACCACACTCTTTTTTCGACTGATCTTCCCACCACCAGCGTCCCGCCCTGAAATCTTCGCCGGGCTGAACCGCACGTGTACAAGGCTGGCAACCAATGCTTGGGAAGCCACGGTCGTGCAGCGTGTTATACGGTATATTATTTACCCTGATGTATTCTTTAACCTGATCGAGATCCCAGTCGAAAATCGGGTGAAATTTAACCAAATTATTTTGACCGTCCCATTCCAGGTTTTGCATTTCCAGTCGGTTTGCCGACTGTTCAGCACGTATGCCGGTTACCCATATATCATTTCCGGCCAATGCACGTTTCAAGGGTTCAAGCTTTCGTATATGGCAGCATTCTTTGCGATTCTCAACCGATTCATAAAAACTGCTTGGTCCTTTAATATTGACCATTTCTTCTAATAGAGCCCTGTCCGGGAAATAGGCATGTATAGGTTTGCCGTAGATCTCCATCGTACGGTTCCACACATAATAGGTTTCAGGGAATAAACGACCTGTTTCAAGCGTGAATATTTTGATAGGTATATCATTGGCGAAGATCATATGTGTGATCACCTGATCCTCCCAGCCAAAACTACTCGAAAACACGATTTTCCCGCTGTATTGAGCAGCCAGTAATTTTAAGGCTTCAACCGGGTCTGTTCCTTCAATTTTATTTTTTATAGTCGTTAACAATGGCATTGTATTATTTGATCAGGAATTTAAGGATGCTATTTACGCTAACGATGATAACGATAATGCCTACCGCAACCATCAATGTTTTAGCCGATAATTTATTGGATATTTTTGCCGCAATAGGTGAGGCCAATGCACTGCCGATCACTAACCCTGCCACGGGCGCCCAGCGGGTGCCATTTTGCATCAACATAATAACAAAGGTTGTTGAACTGACGATAGCAACGAAAAACCTGGATAGTTTTACAGTACCCAATGAAAAACGCGGATGACGCCCGCCAGCGATCAGGCTGGATAGTACGATGGAGCCCCAGCCGCCGCCGCCTACGGCGTCGATAAAGCCTCCGCCTAAGCCCAGTAAACTGATGTTTTTGATCTTCCCGTTTGTTCGTTTTTTACCAACCTGAAAGGCTTTTCTTAAAATGACTAATCCTAAG
>Ga0164297_10003877_pt1 | contig 13706 bp, 18 predicted proteins | sample GEODES058metaG_FD_113539 | JGI IMG/M metagenome (GOLD analysis project Ga0164297, IMG submission 113539) | Dystrophic lake water microbial communities from Trout Bog Lake, Wisconsin, USA - GEODES058 metaG | ecosystem: Environmental > Aquatic > Freshwater > Lake | place: USA: Trout Bog Lake... | reverse complement strand
GGACCTCGAAACGGCTTACCGCCGTGCCATCGTGACACGCGCGTCCGGCAGACCCCAGCGAGGGCGAGGCCCTTCCCGAGCGCGATGTAGTCGTTGGTGTACTCGGTCTGCGCCTGGGCGAGGCCCTGCTCGTCTCCGGTCGCTGCCGCTCGACATCGAGCGCGTCGATGGTGCTGATCGTGCTCGCGCTATTGAGTTGGTCGGTGGGCGTCGAGGCCCTGCTCGCCGATGCGCTCGCCCGGGCGAGGCGCGCGACGGAGGCGCGCGGGTGGCCATAGCGCAACACGGCGGTCTCGGTATCCTGCAGCGCCTGGAGCACGGTCTGCTCGTACCGCGCCAGCGCTTCGTCGGTGCCGGCCTCGGACTGCCGGATCTGCGCGAGCGTCCGACCGAAATCGAGGATGTTCCAGGACAGTGTCGGCCCGACGGTGTATGTCAATGCCGCGAGCGTGCCGATGGCACACGGTTTCTTCGGGGCCGAGGTCTCCTTTGTTTGCCTGGTTCGGTCGAATCCATCCGACCGATCTTTCTCGGACTTGCCGCCGTCGGAGGACTCGGTCCCATCGCCGGGCGCCCAGCCTCTATCTTCGTCCGGGCGGGCCATCGAAAAAACAGTCTAATTAAAGGAACTAATAAGTTCCCTACATGCTTTGTTGTGATTCCGCAACTGCGAGCGGAGCCGTCGTATCGAGCCCGCCACAGTGGGCCGGTCAAGGATTTGCGCTCTCGGACCGATCCCGTACATAATGTTCCACGCAAGTTTCCGTGAGTGCGCGAGGCCCGGGTGAACGCCAAGGATGTGACGCCGCATTCGCCGGCCCGCCTCGGCCGCCCTCCACGTGGGTCGGAGGGGGAGCTGACGCTGCGCATCCTCGCTGCGGCGAAGCCCGTTTTTCTAAAGGACGGCTATGAGGCGACAAGCATTGATGCCATCGCTACAGCGGCCGGCGTCTCCAAAAAGACCATCTACGGGCGCTTCTCGTCCAAGGAGGATCTTTTCGAGGCTGTCATCGTACGATTCATCGAGGAGAACGTTCCGTCCATCGAGATGGCGGCGTCGCGGGACGGCCCTCTGCCGGAACGACTGTACCGCATCGCGCTTGCGGTGCTCGAGGTTGCTCTCTCCGTCGATAACATTGCCGTCCGCCGCATCATGGTCGCGGAGGCTGCGCGCTTCCCGGAGTTCGGGCGGCTGGCACATGATTTCGGTGTCGCTCGGGTCGCCCCGCTGATCGAGCGGTGCCTGGATGATGGAAACGCTTCGGGCGAGATCGCGGTGTATGACGTCAGGCAGGCCTGCGAGATGTTCATCAGCATCGCCGCCCGCGGTTTCATCGACAAGGCGGAGCTCGGCCTGGAACGGCCCGGCCTGTCGCATGTGAAACGGGAGACGCTGAAACGATCCATCGACTTCTTCATGGCGGCGTGCCGGAAGCGAGATTAGTCGGCCTGCTTAGGGCATAAAAGCGAGCCGGGCCTTGTCAGAAGAGAAGGTAGCGGACCACGTTCCCGACGGCGGAGCGTTGGCCGTACTCCGACACGTCCTCGTCGTGACGCGGCAGGACGAGGTCGCTGGGTGCGAACCTGCCGGCCACGCCGCCCCCCTCCGGCGTGAGCCCGATTTCGAGCGCCTCGTGTATCGCGCGGCAGGCTCTTGAGCGGGCACGTACTTTTGCGGCCGGACGCCCCTCCGGTGAGTGCCTCGCCATCACTCCCGTCGACCCCGACCACGGCGGGGATAGGACCACGCGAGGAACCGTGAGCCTGTTTCGTAGGGCAACTTAAGGATACGGATGGGTTCCTTTACAGGCTAGCTGCGGCTGTCGTAATCGACATCGCGCCGTGGCGTTCGGTCGGCGTGCCGCCGCGCCCCGACGCGACGGTGGTGTGTCTGGTCAGGACGCGGGCGGGGCCGCGAGAAACATCAGCTGACATGCTGGCACGAATCGCGGCGGGCAACTTGTGCCTTGACAGTTTGATTGGCAGTCGTGCGCGTGCTCCAGCCAAGCGTCCACCTCAGCGGCCAAGGCCGGCTCGGCCGTCTTCATCCGTCCGTAGCTCATCGCTTCGTGGCGCGAGGCGTTCGCCTTGACCTTGGTGCCATCCACCGCCACGTGGGCGAACTGGACCAGACCGACGGCTCGACACAGGCGCAGCACCTGCACGAACAGGTCGGACAGGGCCGCGAGATGACGTTTGCGGAAGTCGGCGATGGTGCGGAAATCCGGTCGGTTCAGGCCGGTCACGGCCATGACGTCGACCCGCTCCTCACAGGCGCGGGAGAGCTAGCGCGAGGACTACAGGCCGCGGCCGTAGCCGTAGAGCAGGAGCGCCATCATGATGCCGGGATGGTAGGGCGGGTATCCGCGCTCCTCCGTGTAGGTGTCGAGGATGGCCGAGAGGTCCAGCGCCTCTCGCACCGTGTCGCGCGCGAAGTGCGCCATGTGCCCAGGCGGCACGCACTCGTGCAGCGAGGGCGGCAGCAGCTAGCCCTGATCGACGTCCCTGGAGCGAAACACCTTGGCCATGAGCCGAGTGAATCACCCGCAGCCGTTCAGTCGAGACACGGCTTCGGACAGGCTCCTATAGGTGGGCACGATCAGGCGGCGGCCCCCTTCCGGGCAAGAACTGGCATAAGCAGACACCTTCGTCGTGATCGCTCACAACGAATTCTGTTGAGAAACTCGGAGACAGCACCGCATGCGTCGTTTGAGGCATGTCGAATAATATACAACTCTCATCGCTACCAACTTACAATTATCGCAGCGCGCAATGGGCGCCACGATAGCGGGATATTCTCCATCTCGCGCGGTTCGCAATGTCGCTTTAGGCCAGTTCCAACTCTTTCAGGATGTCGAGACATGGAGCGCTGTAAGAATGACTGCTTTTAAGAGTCTTAAGGCGCTGAGAATTACGTCTGGATTAGATGGTCAGCAAATGAACCATGGAGGCAAGCGACTGGCGCTTAGCGCCCCCGGCTTAATCGGAGGCGCGGCAGTCATCCTCCGGCACATGGGAAGGCCCCCTGCCGCGAACTCATATTATGTGGCACTCGGAAGTTCCTTCGCCGCCGGTCTCGGCCTGGGGCGGCGCGAGGCGGCCAGCCCGAGCAAGCTCCTGCGAACGGTTAACGGCTACCCACAGCAGCTCGCACGATTGCTTAAAGTGCCGTCCTTCACAGACATGACCTCGTCGGGCGCGACGGTTCATCACGTCCTGAACGGCGGGCAATTGAAGTTCCTAGGCCCTCAGATCGATGCGCTCGGCCCGGACACGCGTCTCGTCTCGATCACTGCGGGCGGCAACGACATCGGCTATGTCGGTGACCTCACCGCCATGGCCTGTCGCAACAGCGGCGGCCTCATGGGCTCGCTGGTCGGACTATTCTGGAAGGGCGCGAAGCCAGTAAACGAAGGGGATTTCGAAAGGCTTGAGGCAGATTTCTCGGCGACCTTGTGCGAGATCAAACGTCGCTCGCCGCAGGCACGCATCGTCGTTGTCTCCTACCCTGCGATCTTGCCGAGGACCGGCACCTGCCCGGACCTTGGCATTACGGAAGATCAAGCGGCGTTAATGCGCTCCGTCGCCGAGCGGCTCGCGCAAGTCACACGGGGCGTCGCGGTTAGGATGGGAGCAACCATCGTGGACATGGCGGTCCTCTCGGAGGGGCACGACGCGTGTAGTGTGGAGCCGTGGGTGAACGGCTTCAGGCCGGCACGCGAGGCCAGCTTCCACCCTACTCTCACGGGTGCCCTCGCCACGGCTCATGCCATCGCAAGCGTGATTGGCTAGGGTGTGAGCCAAACCAAGCTGCGGCAGGGTCTGTCGTTTTATGATCCCAGTCGGCCATTTTGCTGCTTGGAGGTGGCGATGGCGAACAAGTTCTAGCCCTCTATGTGCAGTGGGCAAGGATCGAACCGTTCTTGCCCAAGGATCAGCCCGGACCCGAACGGAAGGACGACCGACAGATCATCCCCGGCATCCTACGTGTTCTCAGTTCGGGTTGCCGCTGGCGCGACTGCCCAGTAGCCTACGACCCGCGCGCGACGGTCTACAACCGTTTCAACCGCTGGTCGCGGCGCGGCTTCCGGAAAGCCATGCTCGCCGCGCTGGCCAAGGCTGGATGGGCAGGCGATACAGCCGCCTTCGACAGCAGCTACGTCCGCGCTCACCGCTGCGCCCATGGCGGCCAAACGAATCTCGCGCGGAGCCGATCCATCCTTGAGGGCCGCCCAAGCTGCAAGCTCCTGCGACCGCAGCTCGCGCCCCAGCGGCGCGATATCTGTCTCGCCTGCAAGGAGGGATGGAAGCCCTTGAGCGTGCGGGAGTGCTCCCAGCGCTCCCCCTTGCCGACACCAGGTTGGAGGACGCGGAAGCAGCATTCCCAGCCGTCCACCAAATCCTTCATGCCGTCGCGGCCGACGCTGCGGATTCTGCCGGACAGCGCCGCTTCGGGCCGGTAGATCGGCAGGCCCGGGTCAAAGGGGGGCAAGGTTGCCGTCGAGCTTGGCCAACTCGGCAGCGACGGACTCGGCGTCCAGCGGCCTGAACCCAGGCACGCGCCCGAACTCGGCCTGTCCTTCGGCAGACAGTGCGAGGGTTAGGAAACGCAGGACCTGCTTTGGCAGCGGCGCATCGGGACACTTGTTTACGGAGATCAGGGCTGGCTCGCCGGCGACCGATCCGATCGACACCGTCGGCGGCGCCTTCATCATGTCGCCGCGGTACTGGTGCGCGTAGGGCGCGAGTTCAGCCCCCGTGAACGCCCGGGCGGTCGGGGGGGGAGTCCGTCTGCCTGAACATCCGCGCCCCGATCGCGGCGTCCGCGCTCCGGAGGGACCAAGCGTCCAGCGCTGCGTCGTCAAGATGCTGCAGGCGATAGCGGGCGAGAAGCGCGTCCATCGCGGGCGCCATCGCAGGATCGCCGATGTTGGTGGGCGCGCGCGGCGCCAGCCAGTCGTGGGCGCAGGTCTGGGCCCCGCCGGGACGACGGCCGAGACGAGCCAGGTCGCCGTCAACAATCCGAGGCGGCGTAAGCCCATACGGCTCCTTAACTTCTTTATCGCCATCGCCTCCTCCTGGGCGCGGATCGGCCTACGCGCGGTTTTCGATCGGTTCAGTGGGTGTCGTGGGGACGATCGCGGCGCGGGCGGTTCCGTCACCCGCCACACCGTTCGAGCTTCATCCGCTCCGCCGACAGCCTTACAGGGCCAAGAAGCATGTAGCCTCGGTTGCCGGAGCCGATGAGGCGTTGGCCCTAGTCCGATAGGACGAAGGCGAGAAAAGCACGTACGACGGACTCCACCCGGCTCTACGGAGCGCAGCGGGCATAGATCAAGAGCCGCCGGTCGAGGGGGAAGCGTCCTTCATGGATCTCTCCCTCGGTGGTCTCCACCTCGTTGCCCGCATCGTCCACCAGTCGCAGCACCCGAATCTCGGGACGCAGGTGGTTGAGGTTGGCGAAGCCGATCGCCAGGGGGGGGCGACTGCGACCGCCGCGGCGACATCGCGAGACTGGCCGATCCGACCGAGGGCACGACGGTCTCGACCGCGATCGTCACGCGACTTGATCTCACGACGCCAGGGCATCGCATTGGAAGAAATCGACCTCGCCGGGCTCGACCACGGACGCTCGTCCGGCCCATCTACGACGCCGCATGGGCGTCGCTCGTCCGGGTCGCGGCGTAAAAGGCTCCGAGCGCGAGTGCCGAGGTGACGCCGGTTGATCCGCTTCGACACCTCGCAGAACTGCCGGGACAAGGGCGCGATTTAAATGAGGACGCTCCGTGAACGCCTGCTGCTGCACCCTCGACCGGGACGTCGCAATCCCTTGGAATGTGTATCACCGGGCCTTTGTTTGGGCCGGGATATCGACCCTCAGGACATGAGCCAGCGAGAGGCTGCATAGCCATCCAGACGAGCCGCCCCCCTCGGCGTGCAAAGTCATCGCCCATTCGGGCGAGGTGGGCGACGATACCCTCGCCTGAGTCGACGGTTTCCGCTGACGAACTTCCGACTGAGACCGCCGGGCGGGAACCGCAGGCCGCCCTTGCGCCCGCCGCGTCAGTCCGAAAGTGCCCCTACGCGCCCCCCTCGTCTTCTACCCGTATGCTTGGCCGCCTCAGGCACGACGATCCTCTTCCGCCCGAGACGCAACCCTTTGGCGAGTTCCGAGCGCCGCTGAGAATATTCGGGGGCGGTCATGGGGTAGTCGTCCGGTAGGCCCCACTTCACTCGATAACCTTGGGGCGTCAGCCCGTGCACGGTTAAGTGGCGACGCAAAGACTTGTATCCCCTTCCGTCCTCGAAGCTGATGAGCGCCTCATGCGTCAGCGACCGGCGGATCTGCGCCTGCGTGGGCTTCGGGACGTCATTCGGCTCGGTCGGCGTCGCGCGGCCAAGCGCAATGAACGCGGCGTGGATCGAGGAGATCAGCGACAGCAGATCGCAAGGTTGCACATGGTTGTTCGATACGTAGGCTGAGATAACTGTCGTCGTCATATCGACGGCACGGTTTGGCGCCACACTACGTTCGCATTCCACGTCACTTCTCCTTTCGTTCATTGTCTTAAGGCCTCGTCAGGCCCCGCCGGTGGTTAGGAGCGACGCATGGCGCCGGCAAAGTATGCTCGTTGTAGCAGGGTCGCATCCCCGCGTCGGGAAGGCCATGTCGCGCCGCGAGACCGATCGCGGGCCCGGTACGGGTGTGTCGGCTTTGGGTCGCGTCGACGATAGCATCGCTTCCAACTCGCGAAACTGGCTAGCACGGGCAAGTTTATGTCGCAGGAACGACAGTGTCCGCGACGACATCGTTGGCGATCACGTGGTCGCGACGCAGCTTGTTGACGAACTTGCGAAACTCCGCGTTCTTCAATCGGGGAAGCCACCCGGCGAAAATTTGCGTGACGGAGGTACAGCTCGGAAACAAGCGGGAGAGCTTGGGACGCTCGAAGGGTGCGATCTGAGCATCGTAGATGGCGTCGAACTTTCTTCGCCGTCCCGCGATCGGGTGATACATGCCTTCGCCCGCGGACATGTTCTGCGGGGCGGAACACACGTCGGCCCCGAGCGCTCCAAGCAGTCGCTCCTCGCCGCGAGTATTGGCCATCACGAAGAGGCGCGCGTTGGGATGGGCATGCCGGAAACGATGATGCTGGGCTGCGAGTGCCATCGCATGGCTCGCCTGCTCCAAGCTCATCATGATCGTAAGTAGAAAGCCGATCGGCGCGTTCGGATATCGTGTCGCGGGATGATGTGCCACACCAAATGGCCATGGTCGCGGCTTATAACAAGATCTTTGCGGGTCTTGGCTCAGGAAGAGACTCATGACCTCCGTATCCGTAGGCAGATTCCGCGGAGCTCGCGCGAACAATATCCGGCAGCCCGTCACGTACTTTAAGTTCGGCGCATCGAAGAAAAGCGGAGACCGCACACGGCGCGAACTTAGCATTCGCAGCTATTCTCCATATGAATGAATTTGTGTTTGACCCGTATCAACAGTCGGGAGAGATGCCCAAATCGATCATCGACGTGCGCGCGATCTGCTTTTAACTAAATAAGTCGATATGACGTGGATATTGATTAAAATATACCAATCGCCAATTTTCGATGGGGATGGCTCGATCGAAGCGCCCCGGATCGTCAGCGTTGTTTTTCGACGCGACAGGACGATACGGATGGACTGGGGCTGGCCGATCGATTGGCTCGCTGCGCTCAGTGACCTGCAACATGCACCGGACGCCGTTCACGCGACATCGCGCCGAACCATCGGCGTCGAAGGATCAGCGAAGGAGCGCCGCTGAGGGACCGATCCGCATCCGCACCCGCCTACGGTGCGTCCGGGTGGCGCACGAATCGGCCGTGCTCGGCCCCCTGGGCGACGACGCGGCGGGTCAGCGCATCCCCACCGGCCAACACGGCAGGCATGTGGCATTGCGTGCCTCGATACTGGCCAGCGATTCGCCAGGCGTGGCGATCCGAGAGCCCGTACTCCTCCCGGATACCGTCCATCGCCTGCCGTCGTAGCGCGGGAGCTGCAAGTTCCCCGATGCGACGTCCGCCAGCACCTGCTTCTCCAAGGAAAGATCGACAACGAAGCGGCCAGGCACCTTTTTCGCGCTCTAGGCCTTTCATCTCACTGGCTTGGTGAAACCGTAGGCCGCCGTTTTCCTCGCGCCAGCGGTAATCGGTCTGCTCGAAGATCTCCGCTTTCCCGCACGTCAGCGCCAAGCTCTTGCCCTGAGCCGCCGGCGCCTCGACTTGCGCGCCTTCAGCACGACCTGTTTCGCGCCCAGCTCCTGACCTCGCCGCAAGTTCGGCCGGGCGAGGGCATGGTGAGCCTTGTTCAAGGCCGAGTTCGGAATTTCGGAGCAGCCATGTTGCGGCGGCGAGCACGTGAAGGGCGGCCGCGCCCGCGATCACTGGGTGTACTCAATGGTCCGGCCGTCCGGGGCCGTTGTGGGCCTGGCCTTCGAGTACGCCGCTGCCTGCGGGCATTGTGTGTTCGAGAAGAGGCGCGAGCGCTCCTGGCATCTATGACCGCTTCGATGCATCCGCCATCCAGAAGCAGAAGGACCGTCTCCCGCCCAGCCCGGTCATCCCTGGCGCGTCCGGAATGAGATCGTCCAATGAACACGCCCAAACCAGCACCGACCTGCAATTTCGCGGAGCAGCCCTGCGGTCTCATAAGACTCGTACGCTGATCTTTTCACTCGTGGGGCCTCAATCGCACGCTTGGATAAAGGACGGCGATCCCAGTCGGCCGCGACAATAGCCTGACTGGAGGGAACCCCGACGTTTTGGGAGATGCATCATCAAGGCGGTGGGTATGGCGACCTCTGTAGGGATTCCGGGCCAGCTCCTCAGTACCTGTGCGCTCAGCCGGAAACACCGTGATCACCTCGGATGCGTCGAGGCAACTGAAATCCGGATATACGAAGGCGCTTCGTAAGCGCTCGCAATCGGACGGCAAGTGGTCGGGATGGACAACCTGTCAGGGAATGAGGGAGCCTAAACGCTCGACATCCTCGTCGGGAATTGGCGGCGGTGGGGAGGGGCGACGCGGACGCCTCCAGAAATCCAGGTCAGGGTCCCCGGAGATGTGCGTGTCGTCGAGGGCGTGGCAGAGCCAACGCAGGCCCTCGACCCCCGTGCCGCCGCCGCATGTAAATACGAGATTGCGAGCGACGACGAGCGTGGAGTCGTACTTCGTCATTCGGACGCGCATGGGTGTCTCGGACACGTCAATGTCACCGCGGAAGCCACGGGCGTGGAGATACCTGTCCGGCCGGATGACAAGCGCGAACGGGTCCGGATCACCGGGATAGCGGACGGCCCAGAACTCCAGGTCGCATCTCGCGAAGGCGACTCGCGCTTCATCGGTCAGCGGCGCGACGAGCCAGATCGGATGGGTCGCGAGCACCAGCGGGTCCGTCGCCTTCAGCGTTTCGAAGCGGCGCATCGGCCATTCGCGGGCTGGCCCTCCCGGAGCGCGCCTGGCTTCCCGTTGCGCCAAGTAGTGAGCGTAGGGCCGTACGGTGCGGTTAACCCAACGCATGCATTGTCCTACCGAGTTGGCGGCGGCACGCTTGCCGATCATGTGCATCATGTCATGGGTGAGCGTCCGCCGCGAGCCGTAGGAACGCTTGGCCGGCTTTCCATGACGCAGGGCGGCAGCAAGGCGCCCCCGGTCTCGTGCATCTCGAAGGTAAGCCAGTAGGCCTGCCCGGTAGGCAGCGCATCAAGCCGGAAGGTTCATCGGCTCGCGATTTCGAGCAGCCTGGCGCCCACGCCATGCGCCGACAGGGTCCGCGCGAGGCCACCGCAGCGCCGGGACAGGTCCGGCTTCGGGACGGCGGTCGCGATACGTTCGAGGGCGGCCCTAACAGGCCTGCTGCGCGGCGTGTCGTCGATCAGTTCCTCGAAACGGCAGGCGACCAATCCTCGCCGGAGCAGCGAGCCGCTTTCCCTCGCCAGCCAGTCGATCCGGCCGCGTACCCTCGGGAGCGTGGCCTCGGTCATCAGTTAGCCGCGCGGCAGGCTGCGACGCAGGCGACCCTCGACCACGTTGGCGAGCAGGATCGTAGCCCTAAGCTTCGATCCTGCGCCGACGCTGCCTGTACGTGCGCCCCTCTGCATACGCTGCAGCGTTAGCCACCTTAAGCCTCGCCGCCTCGGCCTCCATCGAGATGCCACGCTTCTCGTTCCGCAGCGCCACGATCCCCGCCTTGAGCACGGGCAAGGGCGGCAAGGTCGATCGACGGGTCGCCGGCTCCAGCATCGCTTCCCAGGTTTCCATGACCGGCGCCTTGAAGCCGAGCATCTCGGCCTCCGTGTAGTGGCGGGTCATCCCGTTCTCGTCTCGCGTGGAGACCGAGCCAAGGGACAGGTGGTCCATGACGTATCCGATGAAGGTCAGGTGGTGACCAGCCGTCGCCAGCGTCGACGAGAAGCAGCGCCGCACGTCATGCGGGCTCATGCCGGCCCCGGGGATCGCGGGAAGGGTCTTCGTCAGCGTCCCGGGTTCCAGGTGGCCGAGCCGCGGCGCCTTGCCGCGCCGTGTCTTGCCCCGGGACGGGAAAAGCCACTCGGAGGCGGGGGCATTCTCCGCGAGCCACACGAGGTGTTCCCGCACGTGGGCCCATGCCGAGGGCGGCAGCGGGATGGTGTGGGCGACGGCACCGTCGCAATCCTTGTGCACCTTGCGGTGGCCGACGCGCCACAGGCCCCAGCCGTCTCGCTCGTCCCAGGCGTCGAACTCGTCGACATGGGCCCGTACGATCGTGAGCCGCCGCTGGGCAGTCCAGGCCAGCAACTCGACGGCGGCGCTGATGGCCGGGTCGAGGGCGCCGCTGCGCGCGGTCGCAACGACGAGCCCAAGGCGGCCCAGTTCCGGAAAGCGCTGGCGACGCTTCACGTTTCCGATGTCGGGCGCCTCGACGTCGTCGAGCGCTCCACGCGTGACACCTGACGACACGCGGTTGGCCGGCCTGCGGAGCCATTTCCACATGCGCTTGCCGACCCGGGTGACGTCCCGCGCGGTGGAGCGCTTGCCCTCGGCAACGAGCGCCTGGACGATCTTGTCAACGTCGACGTCGGTGATGCGCGCGACGCGGAGCGGGTCGAGGGCCCGCATGGCCGGACCGCCCATGACCCCAAGGTAGTTCCTGACAGTCTCCGGCGACAGGTTGCCCGCCACCGACTCCGCCTTCAGGTAGCCCCCCCATGCCTCGCGGGCCTGGCGGTACGTCCATCCCGACGCCTGCTCCTCGCGCGCCCGCACGGCTGGGCGGCCAGGCGCGGGATCCGCAGGATCCTCCTTGCCCTTGCGCTCCGCAAGCCGGTCCGCCCAGAGGAGGCGGTCGTGCAGAGCCTTCATCCAGTAGGGGTCCGGGACGCCATGGTCTGTCGAGACGTGCCAGCGGACGTTCCGGCAGGCCTCGCGCGCGTGGGCAAGGCTCCAGATGTCCAGGGACCCGATCGTCACCCGGCGCGGCTTGCCCCTGTGTTGGATCCGTGCCTGCCACACGCAGCCCGAGGGCTGGACGCGGAGCACGAGGCCCCTGGATGCGACATCGACCACCTCGCGCCGGACGCCGGTCGAGGCGTCGCGCCGGGCCTTGTCGATCGTCGTCTGGCGGATCTCGATGCGCTCGCTCGTTGGCACGATGCCCCCCCCCGGCACGTTGGGCTCGGACAGCCTCAGGACAGCTGGTAAAAATCAAGCATTCCCTTGGAAATCAACATCTTTCCTACGTTGACCGAATCATGGACCGGGAAGCGAATTCGATTTCTCTTCCTTTCCTCGAATGACAACAGGCTGTTAGCTCGCTTCCGGTCGCCGCTTCCCTTTGGGGATCTAGAGCGCCGACCCCTTAGGTCGCCATATGGTGCGCGCGCCTTCTAAGCGGCAGGTCGTAGGTTCGAGCCCTACCGGGGTCGCCAGAAATTCGCCCGTCAGGTCAAGGACTTGGCGGGCTTTTTGTTGCCGCGACCGGCTCTTGTGAGTGCGCAACACGTCGCAACACGGGTCCTGATTTTACAATGGGTTACGTCGCGCGCCAAAGCGGTCGCGGATGCTCCACGCAACACGGATGCAACACGGGCACGACCGAAATCATCGCCATCCGAGCAGGACGACAAAGCTGGAAAAGGTGAGGGCGGCGGCCATTAGGGCGAACGCAATCGGATCCATGGGCGTCGGATATCGGCCGGCCCGTGGCGCGGCCATCCGACGTTCAGCCGCTGCGGCATGGTGCCGGCGATGCTGCGTGCCAAGCGTACGGACCCGAGCACAACTGCGGCTTTGATCACGCAGCCGTGCCATGCCCCCGCAGGCGTAGCCGCTTTGGCAACACCTCGTTAAGGCGTCCGGCCCTACCGCCGGTGACGCACGTGTGGCCGCGTAGGCTCATCAGGACACCCCATGAGACTGTTGCTTGTGATCGCCGCGGCCATTGCCGTGTGCGCGGGGCCCGCGCTTGCCCAGGCCGATCAGCCAGCCCGTGACTGCGACATGGACCCGGAGACAACAGGCTCGCTGGCCGCGGACCCGCGCAGCGTCTACCTGCCCGGCCAGCATACGGTCAGGGCCGATCGGGACCCGCCTGAAAGCTGGCAGGCCGAGGCGAGGGAGACCGCCGAGCAGCGCCGGCAGGATCTGCTCGCGTGCGGCGTGGACTGACGCGCCAGCCGCGTGGTCTCGACTTTCACGGCAGCCCCCCTGGCCACCATCAACCCGGCCAAGATCCCCAACCCTGCCGTGCGGCAGCGGGTCGAACTGTATGAGGACGCCGAGCTGTACCCTGGGCCAGTTCGGCGACCGCGTGTGGGAGCTCTACCCAAGCCGCCGGGCGTGACGACATCTGATCCGCGTTCCTGAAGGTCGCGTCAGCGCCCGAGGACCTGATTACTTCGCGCAGCGTTGCCCCTGTAGGATTGCCTACGGGGTCCGAGCTATTTCGTGAGGTTGTGATGTCGTCCAAGGCCCGCATGCGTCCGTCCTGGCGCAAGGGACGAAACCGGTCGGGTCTACCGACGCCGCCCGGCTGCAAGTTCATGACAATCGCGCAGCGCCGCGCTTCCGAGCGCTCGATCGTGGGTGAGACGGCGACCGCGGTGAAGCGGGTGGCCAAGCGCGCCGCCAAGGCTGTCACTGGGGCCGCTTCCGCGGCGGGGTCCGCTGTAAAGTCGGCTGTGACTCGGGGCCCGAAAGAGACGGCGGAAGCTTAGGCATGACCTCGCCGGCGGCCACGTGCCCGAGGTGTTCGGGGCACCACACGGCCCGGCGCGGGCAAGCACGCGACGACAGGCGTTCCTGGGCCAGTTCCTTCGGGCTGGCCCCAGGAAGCCTCGGCCGGGCAGTCGCGCGAGGGTCGGCGCGGCGGGGGCGGACACCGAGGTGCGCAAGCCCACAGCCTGCTATTGAAGGCGGGGCGCGTAGGTATTGGCCTTGATCCACCGCGGTGAGAGGATGTCGCCGTCCTCGGTGATGATCCAGGGCTGTGCGTCCTCGGTATCGATGGCTTCGGCCGCCGCAGCGAGTGCCTCACGTAGCGTCAGGAATTCATGTCCCTGCGCAACCGGTGCCGGCCCTTGGCCGGGCCACACAGTCAGCTCGGCGCGCTTGTCGAGATCGGCTCGCGTCATGCTCGGGCTCTTGATTGTCGCGGGAGCGTACGAGCTACCGTCGGCCTGCGGCGATCATT
>Ga0164297_10003875_pt1 | contig 13709 bp, 10 predicted proteins | sample GEODES058metaG_FD_113539 | JGI IMG/M metagenome (GOLD analysis project Ga0164297, IMG submission 113539) | Dystrophic lake water microbial communities from Trout Bog Lake, Wisconsin, USA - GEODES058 metaG | ecosystem: Environmental > Aquatic > Freshwater > Lake | place: USA: Trout Bog Lake... | reverse complement strand
CGCTAAGCACGGCGCGGGCAAGGCGGCGAGTGAGCATGAGAGCAGTTCTCTGTGTGTGCGCGTGACTCGCGCCAGAACAGAGAAGAGGCGCTGGAGCAAGAGCGCGATGCGAACGTAAGACGCGAGATGGGGCTACAAGTGACGCTGGGGCCTGACGTCAGCAACTGTCGACTTTCCTCCTTGGCAATGCCCCGGCCCGCCCGACGATTTGTTGAAGCAATCGAGCTCGAGATCGTCCGTATCATTGCACTGAGCAGCAGACATCGATTGGTTTCTAACTGGTTTTTCCACCCCGCGAATGGGGGGCAGTGAAACATGTGGTCCTACCTGGAATAAACGCCTAGCCTCTGAGATCTCTTCTAGAAGCTTGACCCGGGTCGCCCCAAGCAACTACCCGGCACCCGGAAAGACGGTTGGCATGCATGTGCGCGTATGCGTGCTCTGCAGTTGCATCTCAGAAGGTGATATTCACTTCCCTGCCCTTGTACAGTTCCCTCACCAGGTCCGCAGCCTCAGTGAGCGCAACCTCTCCGTACTTGGTGAGGTAGTTATTCGCCACGCCGATGGTGGTGAGACTCCCCTGCTCATTGTTCTTCAGTGCCTGTGCCAGGGCGAAGGCACCCTTGTCCTTGATCTCGTTGTATCCGAGGTCCAGGAAGGTGAGGGTCTCATTCACAACCTGCAATGTGGACGCCAGCGCGATGGCGCCGTCGTCGCCCAGGTTGTTGCCCCGCAAATCGAGCGTGCTGATGCTGCCGTTGTATCGAAGCGCATCTGCGAACGCGGCGCCACCCTGCTTCTCCATTTTACACCACCCCAGCCGCAGGGTCTCCACTTTGCCGCCAAACTTGACGGCCTCAGCAACAGCTTTGCCACCGTCTGCGCCGATGGGGTTGTAAGACAGGTCCAGGCTGCTCAAGCTCTCATTCTTGCGCAGCGCCTCCGCCAGGGGCTTTACGCCGGACCAGCGCACGTTGTTGCCGCCCAGCTCGAGGGTGGTCAGCGTGGAGTTGGAGGCCATGGACGAGCCGATGGCGATGGCGCCCTCGTCCCCAAGATCGTTCATGTACAGATTCAGGCTCTTGCATGTCTTGTTGCCACTCAGGTACGCCGCGATGGCGAGCCCGCCCTCCGGGCCGATGCCGTTGTTGGACACATCAAGCGTACCAACCTCAGCCTTGCTCTCCTTAAGCGCCTCAAACAGTGCTTTCGCACCCTCGTTGCCAATGCCATTGCCCGCCAGCGACAAATCCACGACGCTCGTATTCGCACGCATGGCTGCTGCCAAGGCAGCAGCACCCAAGCCACCAACGTAGTTGCCGCTCAGCGTCAGCTGCGTCAGGCTGCTATTTCCACTGAGCGCTTGCGCCAGGGCACCAGAGCCATCGTAGTCGATGGCGTTATTCCCCAAGTCCAAGTTTGTGAGCGTCGTGTTCAACTGCAGTGCATCAGCCAGGTGGCGTGCGCCCTCGTCGCCGATGCCGTTGCTTGCGAGCGAAAGTGTGTCCAACCGGCTGCCTGCTCCTGATTTGAGGTACTCTGCAACGAAGCGCGCGCCCTCGTCACCCAGCGAGTTGCCGCTCAGGTTGAGGCTACTAATGCGCGTGTTGTGCTGCATGGCTACTAGAATGGCAGCGATGCCAGGAGCCCCAATCTGGTTACCTCCCAAATTGACGCTCTGCGCTGCGTCATTGAACGCAAATGATTCCGAGATGTAGGCAGCGCCCTCATCACCCAGATTCTGGCCCGACAAATCCACCTCGCGGTAACTGCGCAGCGTGCGGCAGAAGCCGTCCAACCTTGTCTTGAACTCTGCGCCCAGCTTGCCCTTCTTCGCCGGCTTCTTCGCCGCTGCCTGTGCCAACGTCAGCTCCGCCGTCAAGTCACCAGCAGCCTCGCTTGTTGCGCTGGGCGCCGCTTCTCCGGAGGGTGCGTCACTGCTCTTCTGCCCTCTGAGAAAGAAGAAGCCCACGCCCAGGGCGGCTAGTGCGAGGCCGCCCACCAGCACGGGCGAGATGCCCGCATCGTGGGGCGGTGCAGTCAACAGGACGGGAGAGCCGCTGACGCCGGTGGACATAACCAGTGACTGAGCCGGCGGAAGTGCGCCGCTCGGCGGCCTTGCGGCGGCACCCGAGACTGAGGGCGTGCTGTGTGTATGTAGCGGCGATGCTGCCTGTGTCTCACTGCTTGTCTGCGAGGCTGTGGGCGAGGTCGTCGACGGCGCAGGGGAGGCGACTCTGAGAGGCGATGCTGTCGGCGTGCCGGCCGCCGCCGGCTCGTCGTCGTCCAGCCATGACGCAGTCGTGCGCACGACGCCAGTGCCAGCATGTGCAGCTGCTCTGCGCCGCAGTCGCTGCTGGGGACGGTGCGCAAAGCAGTGTCGTGAAAGAGGCACAGCAGCCGACATGGCTCTAGTGTTGACCGACTTCACGCAGCTGTGCAGTATCGAACCAGCGCCAGTGTCACTTTCTCACACACAGTATCTGCGCGCACACAATATGAACCTGCGAAGGCTTGGCGCTTCATTTTTGGGGCGGTGACGCACTTACATGCTCACAATGGCGCACTTCGCGGCGCGGTTGCGCGTCGCAGAGCGGGCGGACTCTCTGTGTGAGATCGATGTCCTGCCGCTGGCGCGCTCCGATGTGGAGGGGTCACGGTCCGCGGTGGAAGTGAGCTTAGCTGAACGTTGTGCGGGGTGCTTGACAGTCACCGCTTTCTGGCACACCGGCGCACTGCACCCGCTCGCCGTGCTCTCCCTCGCGACGGGTGGCTGGGCCTCCTGCGTGGCAGTCATCTCGCCCCGGTCCGGCGCACCCAGCGCCACAGTCGCCCAAGAGCAGGAGGGCGGCAGCGCTCAACAGCACCACCTCCTTCACGGCCTCGCACGCCTCCACGCCGAGTGCACCGCGGCCACCAAAACAGCGGTGGCGGCGCCTCTTGCACCTGGGCGGGAACTGCACCTCGTGGCCGTGCCTGGCGCGACGCGCTTCTGGTGCGCAAACAACACGATGCGCACATGGATCAGGGACCGGGGCTTTGCACGTCCTTGTCTTTTGCTCACCCACGTGTGTGTGCCCGTGTCGTCTCGTGCAGGCTCTTCGACGCAGTTCCAGGCGCTGCGACGACGTATCATGCGCTGCTCACAGCCAAGCGAGTGCCGCTGGTGATGGACCTTGATGAGACCTTGCTGCAAGCTGTGACGCTCCGCTCCTTCGACGAGCGCTGTGACGCAGCCGCAAAGCGAGCTGCGACTGCCAGCCAGGACAGTGCGCGGCGTGGCGCGCTGGAATGCGATCTGGGCAGACTGCTAGCAGACCGAGCGACGCTGCAGGAGTACGCAGCACAGGATGCCGTGACCGTGGGCGGCAATCGCATCGCGGCAGTGCCTGAAGCTGCGGATGAGGATGGCATCGTCGTCACTCGGCCGGTCATCCGCCTGCCAGGAGGGGTGGTCCTCACCCGCATCGATCCAGGGCGGCGAGAGACCAGCATGTTGGTCCGGCTACGCCCTGGCTGGGATTCACTGCGCGCCTACCTTGCTGGGGAGGAGCCTGGATCACACAGGCACGAGCAGCAAGGAGGTGCAGCGCCGCTCGCGGCGACGGCATCAGCACCCAGGCCCCGGTTCGAGGTGTTTGTCTGCACGCTGTCAGAGCGTGGCTACGCCCGTGAAATGTGGCGATTGCTGGATCCCACAAACAGGCTCATCCCGCCGCACTTGCGTTCTGCACGCATTGTGTCAACACCGCCTGACCGGTTGAAGCACTTAAGTGATGCTTTGGGTGGCTGTGCCAAAGAGGCGTCGCTTGCGCCGTGGGCACTCATTGTGGATGACCGGCCTAGTGTGTGGAGTGAAGCGCATCAAGCGCACGTGCTCCCAGTACCGCCGTTCTTGCCCTACGCCGCGGCTGATGCTGCTCTCTCTGTACCGACAAGTGACAGTTGCGTTGCTGCTTGGCCAATGCAGGCGACCCGGGCCGCGCTGGAGGCAACGCGCGGGGGCCTGTATCGCTACATGGACACGCAGTTCGTGCCGAAGTGTGCTGCCTTAGGCCAGGGGAGCGAGGTGATGCCTTCCCACCTGCCGCCACTGCCATCGGCTGCAGAGGCGTTGAGGTCGCATAGAGAACGCATTGGGGTCCGTCCAGCAGATTTGCCCGTCACAGCGCCGCCCGAGCCCGCGGGAGATCCGTGGAGAGGCGACATTGCAGCCCTGATTGCACAGACCACTGCAGGCGTGCCATCATCTGCCGCAGCACGATTCGCATCTGCCGCCATGGCTGCAGCAGCTGTGGCCCCGCCTGGTGCCAGTGGCAGGAGTAGCGGGTTGAGCATCCTGCAAGTTCAGCCCTCGTCGCGTGAGAGCGGTGGTGGTCTAAACGGCATCGCATCTGGTGATGCTGCAACCGGCCTGCCCGGAAACGCGATGCCTGCCCCTGATTCTTCAGTTCAGGCGCTTCGGATTGAAGTTGAGCGCCGCGGCGGGGTTGTTGACTGGGATTGCCGGTATGACAAGCTCGGCCGCGACGACCGTGTGTACACCGCCACAGCGTACTTAGCCGGCGTGCCATTGGCTACAAGCCAAGGTCCCAACATGCGGGTTGCGAAGGAGTCGGCGGCAACAGCGGCTCTTGCGAAGCTTGGAGGCGGCTCGGGAGACAATGGCGCTGTTGCGAAGCTGCCGCCGGCGTTAAGTGCCGCCACTCTTGCACGCATGGCGAACCTTGCTGGCGCTCCGGGCGGTGATAAACCGCTCAGCGCAATGGTGGCCGTGTCAACGCTGAGCGTGTATTGGGAGCGGTTAGAGAGCAGCAATGGCAGCAACGCAGGTGCATCATCAGCAGCAGGGCCGATGTCATTGGAATACCGCCTGGTGGAACCCGCTGCGGCACCTGGCCAGCAATCCGGGGATAGCGTGCGTGTGGAGCTGTGGGCAGGCCGACCAGCGCGGGCTATTGCTTCAGGGACAGGGCCGGGGCGCAAGGAGGCTACGCAGCGAGCAGCGCTTGCGGCGCTTCGCCAGGAGGGGTTCCAAGTGCCGGACGATGTGTTGCTGGCCCAGTCAGAGCCTCCAGCGATGCAGCCCCAGACTATCGCACAACCGCCCGCGCCAGAGGCGTTTGTGGCTCAGCCGCAACCACCTGTGCCGATGGAGGAGGCCGGTGGCGTAGAGGGAAATGTGCTGAAGAGGAAGGCGGAGGACGAATCTGTGATGGCTTGACAATTCCAGAGTCCCACCTCCACTTGACTGTAGCGCCCCCTCGGGCTGCGCGTGTCCACCCTTGTCCGCGGAGTCACGCTGGCAAGCGGTGGAGGCGTGGCCACCCACCATGGCGGCCGTGACTGGTGGTGCTGGCCCGTCTGGCACTGCGCCCCTGGACGTCGACTGGTCGCTCGTGCACGTCTATAGCGTCGGCAACACAGACGTGACCGCGGCGCTGCCGCTGCCGCTGCGTCCTGCGCCACCGCAGCCGCCAGGAGGTCCAGCGCTGAGCGTCTCCACTGACCTGCTAGTGTCCACTCCGGGTGTCGTCCAAGCTGTGGTAGACCTCCTCGCTGACGTGAACATGTCACACATGTGCGTGCACACGCGCTGCGCTGCGTGTGTGTGCGTCGCGTAGGCGCCACCGGTTCGCTCCCGCCACTGACTGACACCGCCTTCCTTTCACTCTGCTCAGTCACGGCGCGCCCACGGGTGTGGAGCGCGTGCCTGAGACGCGCTCGCCGCTTCTAGCTGCTGTGCTGGACGCTGCACCGGACGCGTGCGCAGTGGCAGGCGCGTTTTGACTGGCCACCTCTCTCTGTTGGCACCTCCCTGTCTTGGTGATACTTACGACGCCGCATCGTCACACACACATAGCAGCCTCTGGCGCACCACCTCCACGTAGACGCCCGCCGCCACAGCCAGCACGCGCGACTGAACCTCCAGCTGAGCAGGTGCGTCGTGTGCCCTCACCCTGGTGTTGTCCTCCCCTGTCAACTGACCCAAGCCACGCACTCCAGCAGGCGCCACCGCCGCGCGCTCGCCGAGGAGCTGGTCGTGCAGGCGTCGGAGGCGCTGCACCTGCGCTGGAAGCGGACGCGTTGCCGACAGACCACCAGGCTCTGGGCACGTCTCTCTTGTCTTGTGTTTACGGACTCGTCTTTTCTCTCAGAGCTCTGACAATGCGTGTATCCGTGCGCCTGTGCCACTTCATGTATCCACAGCGGCCTTCACGGAGGTGTGCGAGGCAGCGCTGGAGGCTGCAGACGAGGCTGGTGGTGCAGAGGCGAGCTTGTCACCGCTTCGTCTGAACACGCTCCAGCAGCTGGGTGCCCGCCTGAATGCGCTTACAGCTGGTAGCAGCGGCACAGCATCGCACGCGCTGATGACGCAAGTGCCGGAAGAGCAGCTGAATCGGCTGCTAGAGGTGCTGGACGCGTGCATCGCCCCTGGTGTGGCGGCTGATTTGGGGCCGCAACTCGCAGCTGGGGGACGGAGCAATGCGCCTGGCGGCGATGTAGAAACGCGAGCGATGACGGCACTGGAGGCGGCGGCGTGCATGCTGTGTATCCTCTGTGCTCGGGGCATGCCTCCAAAATGGGCATCTCAAGAACGCGTCGCTTCTCTCTTAGATGTCCTAAAAATGCAGCTCACACGCAGCGTGCTCACCTGGTATGACCCCCACCGCCGTCGTGCAGCTACTGCCGGCTCGGCTGGCGGCGCAGCAGAGCCGACGGTGACTCCGCCGGCCCGCAAGAAGCGCAAAACGGGGAAAGGCGGCGCCGTGCCTCTTGTTGACCTCGATGACGCGGTAGATGGAGAGCAGACGCCTGGTGGAAGTGCGCATGAGGAAGATGCTCCGCAGCCGTCAGACGATGCTGAGATGGAGGAGGAGGGGTTTCAGAGCGACGGACAGAAGGGGACGAAAACAACAGCGAAGAAAGGCGCACATGCTGCTGCTCCTGCTCCCTCTATTGCTGTCGGTGCGGTGCCAGCATGCGTCCGCCGTGTGCTGGACCGCTTGTGTGGAGGCATCGGAGGCGGTGTGCTCGCACAGGCTGCGGCATTGGCTGCATGCACGCGCCTCCATGATGCAGCGGTCAGCTGCGTCAAGGACTGCGCGTTGGCGGCCATGGAGCCGCCTCTAGGCGGCAGTGGCCCCGTCTCGGTGCTTAATGCGTTGATGTTGCTCCACCAGCGCGGCGTTGTGGCCTTGGGCCGCATCTTTGGGGCCTACCCTCAACATCGGGGCTTGATCCTGGATGACCTCGTCTCTGCAGCCATGCGCATGCCGCCTGCATCACGCAAGCCGCCGCGGTGCATACCGCTGATGGTGGGAGCGTCCGCTGTGGGTGGCGATGCTACTGCGGCTCCGGGGCCACAGTCGGGCTGCATCACTCCCGTCGTGGCTGCTCTGCTCATGTGTCTCCAATGCACGTGCGTGTTGTATCCGGGCGGGGATGACGTCCGCGAACAAGGGGGCGCTGAAGCGGTGAAAGCAGCGCATAGCTGGGGCACCTCCTTCTGGGCGTCCCTCCTCAGCCGCGGCGGCGCAAGCGCCAAAGCTGCGGAGGTGGACCACAAGGGCGTGGTGACGGCACTCATCGCAGACCTCTGCGCGTGTCTCACTAGCCCAGAATGGCCAGCTTGCGGACTTGCCCTGTTTGCGCTCGCCAAGCAGCTCACATCACAAGGCAGCAGTGTCGCCACCGGGCTACACGCCCCTGAAGCGGCACAGCGAAGCATGTGCATCACGTGGCTCGGCCAGCTCGTGGCGCGACTGCGTGCGGCGCTGGCACAGCACAGGAGTGGCAGCAGTGCAGCCTGCAGCGATACCTGGTCCGCACACGCGCTCGCGTCCCTTTCTGCTGGTGGGCATAACCATGGCAACACCGCAGCAGCGGCCGCAGCTGGGTCGTCGTTGAGTGGCGAGCGCGATGCGGTGGCTGCCATGGTGCACGCTGCATGGGGCCACCTCCACCACCTGCGCAAAGTCTCCGCTTCTGGAGCGCTTGCTGGCGATATGGAGCCCCCATCAGATATAGATCTCGCCCCAGTGTCGCTGGTGAATGCACTGCAGTCTGGTGGTGAAGGGTGCGACGACCACTTGGCTCTGGTGCAGCACTGCACACTGCTGTGCCTCTGCGCGCCTGGCCCCGAGGAGGCGGTGTCTACATCCGCACATCGCTTCTGCTGTGCTCAGTGGGCGACAGATGCCCGACGCGGCGGCGGCGCGGCTACTTCGGCCTCTGCTGCCGATGTGGACGCTCGCCTGCGTCCTCAGTGGCTGCCTCTCAATGGCGCCCCATCTGCAGTGCCGCCCCCACCACGTGGGCTACATGCTGCCAAGCAGTTGCTTCCACGCACAGTTGCGGCACTCACATCTTGTCTGCTGGCCACCCGGCCACTTGCGCGTCATGGCGATGGGTTGCTTGCCTCTCTCGCGTCGTGCTTGTCAGACAGCTCGCCCGTCGTCCGCGCAGCTGCACTCAAGGCTGTATCTGCTGTATGTGATGCGGATCCGCACGCGTTGGCCCTGCCGAGCCTGCGTGACAGCGTGGTGCTCATGCTTGAAGACCCCAGCATCTCAGTGCGCGCGGAAGCTGTGGAGCTCGTCGGAAGCGCTACTGCACGCGTGATGCAACCTCAAACCACAGACGACGAGGAGGCGGCCGATGCCTATGGTGGTGGTGCTGCTGCTGGCACCAATTCCCTTCCTGTGGTTGCGGCATCGCCCATGCTGTTGGACCAGTACTTCGACGCGCTCGCGAAGCGCGTGTTCGACACCGGCGTGTCTGTCCGCAAGCGCGCGATGCACATCTTGCGCGACGCGGTCGCTTGTCCCGGCTTCAGTCGTGGTGCTGAGGCACTTGCTCGACTCGTGGGCCGCATCCAGGACGAGGAGGAGTCTGTGCAGCTGCTCACCATCAAGTTATTCACCTCCGCCTGGTGTGGCGATGCGACCGGCGCAGGCAAGCGACGACAGAACAACGCAGAAGTGGCCCAACAAATGGCTGATGTGGCAGAGGTCCTATACACAAGCCGTGGTGACGGCAGCTTGCTGCAACTTACCACACCGCTGCCTCTTACACCCGCCTCGCCGCTGTGCGCTCTCATCAGCCGCATGCTGCAGCACCCAGCAGCTGGCACTGCCAGCGAGGTTGCACACGCCGCGCATGTGCGTGCCTCCTGCTGCGCTCTCGCGGAGGCGCTGCGCGAGAAAGTGCTTGAAGCGGAGGAGGAGCATGCAGCGCAGCTGGCGGCGGCACACGCGCATGACGATGCACCCGACACCACAACAGTCGGCTCTGGCAGTCGTTTCGGCGCCATCGCTGCCTCTGAAGGCGCCGTTTCCGGCGCACCCAGACAGAATGCACAAGCTCAAGTGCAGGCTGCGCTTGCATCTGCAGCAAGCAGAGCGCTGCCGGTATGCTTAGCCTTACATGCGCTGTGCGTTGCCGACCCATCGCTGTGCTGTCCGCCAGATGACCGCTCGCGTTTGATGGCCACTCTGGCGCCGTATGTCGTGCCGCCTCCGCAGCTGGGATCCGCAATTGCGGGCGCTGTCGCCGCTGGCGCGCTCACATGCTTGCTGGCCAGTGCGGAGGGCGTGGTGTCTTGGCATGCGGACAGCGGGCTTCACATCCCGCGCGAGCTGGCTGAACGTCTCGCCAACGCGCTGGTGGTGCTCACCAATCGCGCCACGCAGCAGAGCTTATTCACCGCATCTGTGCGGTGTCTCTGCGCCCTGGCGCACACTGAAGGCCTTGCGACTGCCGCCTTAGCGCGTGATGGTGGCGCCGCACGGGCAGCAGCCACTCTGCGTGTGGTTCATATGGCGCGGCGCATGCAAACCATCCTGGCGAGCAACTGGACGGCGATGAAGGACAACGCCGCAGCTGGAAGCAACACGCCGAATGGCCGTCAAGTGACGAAATGTTTCGCAGTCATCCGCTTGCTCGCTTGTCATGGCGCGCCATTCTTGGATGCAGCTGCATGCGCAGAAGAGGAGGAGGCTGCTGCAGCGGCGCAGGAGCAAGGTGGCGATGAAGCGCCAGCTGTGCCAGTCTCGTCTCCATTGCGTGCAGCTGCGCTGCTGAAATTGTTCGCGAAATACATGCGCAGTCAAGACGGCATCCTGCAAACAGCCGCTCTGCGTGCATGTGGCGGCGTGCTTGTGTCGCATCCGGAGCTTCTCTTGCCGGAGGCTGCGCAGACAGCCGCCGGGCCGGTTCTAGGTGGTGGTCAATCGAGCAGCAGTGGCCGCATGGCGCTCGTGCACACCGTCGCGCTGCAGGCCAAGTCCTCGGATCTGGTGAAAGCAGCTGCATTGCAGAACCTGGCGGATGTTTTCGCGCATCAGGAGACCGAGCTTCTCAAACAGCAATCTGTCCGTGTTGCGCAGCAGCATGCAGGCACAGCGGCAGGCACTACTCCTGCACATGGCGCACATAAGCAGCAGCGACGCGGAAGCAAGGCGGCTGCTGCGCTAGCTGATGGCGACGCTAACGGCGCGGCGGCACATGCTCCGCTCAGCGCGACTGCCGGCGGTGGTGACAGCAGTATTTGTGGCGCCCTGGCGCAGCATTTCTGGGAGCATGTCCTCGGCCGCGTGAATGACCCGTGCCTGGATGTGCGACGCAAAGCGCTCGCATGTGTGGAAGTTCTTCTTCGAGGTGGCCTCGTGATGCCCATGCATGCCGTGCCCAAGCTCATGGCTGCCGCGTGCGACGAAGACAGCTCCGTGCACAAGACATCCATGCGGATGCTGACATCTCTGGTGGAGCTGGACGCCATGTTCCTGGTCACACGATGCGGGGAAGGCATCCTTGCGGCGTGGGCGTTCAAACACGCGCTTGCGCAACGCGCCGCCGTCACCGCAGCACCCCGGGCGTCAACATCCGATGATGATACATTGTGGCGCGCGGTGGATGCACTGGGCGACCTCTACTGGCGATTCAGAGGCGTCAAGAATCTCCGTACGTGCCTTGTGACCGCACTGCTCCGCATGCTCGAAGATGGTGGCGGAAATGCGGCGACAACCAGCGCCGGAGATGGCGTGTCTTGCGATGGCAACGCGTTGCTGAGTCGTCAGCGGTTCGCGGCGAGCGTGCTGGTGGGCTTGCCGTTTTGCGGGATCGAGGAGCCGACGTCCATCGTGGCGTCGCTCAACCGCGTGATCAGCACCGCTGGCGCGTCTCTGGAACTGCATCTGAAGGCAGACTTAGCGCATGCACGCGGCGGGGCACAGCAAGCGGCGCCCATGGCTGCTCCGCTGGGCAAAGACGCGCTGCAGCATGGCTCCCAAGCGCTTGCCATCTCCCTCTGCCTGCTCGCCAAAGCGCGTCTTCGCTCCGACTTCGGGCTCACGGACGCGGCGATGCTGAAGTTCAATGCTGGCGACGGACCCGCGCCTGTGGTGGGAGTGGACAAGCTCACAGCGCCAGCGCAGCGCACAGGCCTGGGCCAGGATCACATCGCCTCAGGGGCCGCGCCTCCGGTGCTTGACACCTCCTGCGTGCCGCAAATCGTCCCTTCAACCTGGGACGCGCTCGCAGCCGCAGCTGGCTTGCTGAAGCGTCTCATGAGGGAGTTGGATAGCGATGACTTTGACGGCGCCTTGCTTGCTCCGGCGATGGGTGCCCGCAAGGCTGCCAAACGCGCTCACGTTACCACTGGCGATACACCCGCGGCGCATCTGACGCCGGGCAATGGCGACGCGCATGCAATGCAGGAAGTGGAGCTTGCAGTGGCGGCAGCAAGCACAGGCGCCGCGGGTCGCGGCCGCGGGAAGAGCAATGGCAGCACTCGCAAAGAAAGTACCAGTGCGGGTCGTGGCCGTGGGCGTGGCCGCGGCGGGAGTGCGGGCAGAACGCAGAAAAAGGCTTCCAACAAGCGCACGCGTGCGGAATGGAGCGCTAGCGACGGCGAGGCGGAGGAAGAGCCAGATGAAGCTGATGGTGACAGTGATGACGGCGACGAGGATGACACCGCGGAGGTGATGCCGACGCCAAAGAAGCGCCTGCGACTGGGCTGACATTCGGCTGGGCCACAGGCGGCCACCATCCAAGGAGGACAACAGGAACAAGGACAACAGATCTAACTCATAAGCTATCTTGACACATGTCCGTTGGTGTGCGCCATTGCGATCGGCGTCCAATTCGTGCGGGCTCGCAAAATCTCGGCGTTGTCGCTTGCTCGCACCAAGCTGTGTCTGAAGCTCAACGGCTTGCCCCCCAGCGGATCTGCCTCGCCGGGCAGCACGCACGACCCGTCCGAGTGCACCAGCGTGGCGCGAGACTCAAGGTGGTCCCCGAACACGCACTCAGCCCGGTACTCGATGTCCACGCCCGCCAGGCGAGCTGTTCGGAAGACCGAGTCCGGTACATCGTCCATGATCCACGCCAAATAGCTGGCGTTGTTGACATGAAGGTTCATGTCCAGGTCGCAGCGCCGCACACGCGCGCGGCTGGACACGTAGCACGGCGCGTCGGGCATCAACTCCGTCAGTTTCTCTGTGCTGTGCTTTTCTCCGAGCGCAAACCGCGGGGGGCTCGGCGATGCGGTGTCGAAGTATGTCCTCAAGCTCGCTGGGATTCTCGCCATGCGCCGCGTCTCCAAGTTGAAGGTCAACCACGTGCTGGAAGCAGCGCCCAGGTGCCGCCCAGTGTCGGCGTCCGATAACACCCAGTCCCGGCGTGCGGCGAGCGCGCCTGACTCTGCAAACCAAGTGCTCACGCACACTCTGTCATTCCTGTGCGTGTGGTGGTTCGGGGCGGCGCCACTGCGAGTCAGGACGTGCACCTCCCTTTGCGTCAGAAGGCTTGAGAGTCAGTCACTCACCACTGGATGGGTTGCTCCATCCGTATCGTCATCTTGCTCAACGCGAACGCGAGGTGCTGCTCCCGCATGAGACTGGGCACCCAGGAGCCAGGACCCCACAGCGCTTGGCTGTGGTTTGACGCCGTTTCCTGCAACAAGTTGGCCACCGTCACCATCGTGGCTGTGCCGTCGGGGCCGACCTCATAGCAGCGGATCAGGAAGTCCTGGACGCAAGACAAGACGCGTCAGTGGCGCGGCACGCAACGCGACTCTCTGACTCCCCCACGTGCGAGGCCCACACGCGAAAAGGCGAGTTCACCGGTTCCGGGCGCTCACCTCTGCAAAGCTGCACCCGTCTGCTGCCAACCTCCGCGCTGAGCCGCTCTGTTGCTGCTGCGACGCAACAGAGAGCGAGCAAACCGGTGACGGTGCCCGCCTGTCGAAAAGAAGCGCCGTCAGAGGAGGTGAGAGTGGAGGGGAAAGCTCTGCAGTGTCTCCATGTTGGGGCAGCAGCGATAGCGTGGGGGGCAGTACCGCTTGGTGTTTCGCGCACACGCTGCGGGGCATGCATACGCTTCGCACTGCGAGCTGTGCGTGTGTGGGGCCGCTTGTGGCGGTACCTTCGGCAGGTTGTACGGCTCCAGCGGGCAGAAGCGCCAGGTCCTATGTTCCGCCTACACCGGGGCGAGGCGTCTGGCGTGCAGTGCGCATACGTGTGCGACGCCATGCGTGCTGGCGTCGACACCGTCGCGTTAGCGGCTCTTGGCGGGGGGTGTGCTTCCGGGTAGGCTACTACAGCTCGCTACGAATACGCTACACTACGGCTGGTCGGCGTAGTCGTATTAAACGTCTAAAATCCGCCGTATTCACTACGACTACGGACAGGCGCCGTAGCGTAGTG
>Ga0164297_10003871_pt1 | contig 13724 bp, 9 predicted proteins | sample GEODES058metaG_FD_113539 | JGI IMG/M metagenome (GOLD analysis project Ga0164297, IMG submission 113539) | Dystrophic lake water microbial communities from Trout Bog Lake, Wisconsin, USA - GEODES058 metaG | ecosystem: Environmental > Aquatic > Freshwater > Lake | place: USA: Trout Bog Lake... | reverse complement strand
GGTCAGCTTCCGCCCCTCCGCCATCACGATCACCGGATCGCACAGCCGCGCGATCAGATCCATGTGATGCTCGATCACCAGAAACGTTAGCCCCTCGTCGCGTAGCGTGCGCAACTGCTCCGCGATCTCCTCCGCCAGCGTCGGATTCACCCCCGCGATCGGCTCGTCCAGCAGGATCATCTTCGGGCTCGCCATCAGCGCCCGCCCGATCTCCAGCAGCTTCTTCTGCCCGCCAGATAGCGCCCCCGCTGCGTTATTGGCAACACGAAACAGGTTGAGCCGCCGCGCCACCTCGATCGCCCGCACCCGCGCCCGCTCCTCAGCCGCCCGCCCCGCCCCCGTCAGCGCCGCCAGCACCCCTTCGCCCGGCTGGTCCGCCGCATACAGCATCAGGTTCTCCAGCACCGACAATCGCGAAATGCCCCGCGCAATCTGGAACGTTCGCGTCAGCCCCGCCCGCGTGATCCGGTCCGCCCGCCATCCCGTGATGTCCGTGCCGTCGAACACCACGCGCCCGCCATCCGGCGGCACCACCCCGGTGATGCACTGAAACGCCGTCGTCTTGCCCGCCCCGTTCGGCCCGATCAGCGCCGTGATCGTCCCCGCTTGCACCTCGAAATCGACGCCGCGCAGCGCATGCACGCCGTAGAAACTGCGTGTCAGCGCATTGACTTTCAGTAACGCGGTCATGCCTGGGAAGCGCTTTCTTTTTTTGAAAAAAAAGAAACAAAAAAACTTTTGACTACTATTCTTCGTGCGGAACCGGCGAGGCCACAGACCAAGCGTGCAAAAGTTTTTTGGTTCTTTTTTTCAAAAAAGAACACCCTTCCTCCCCTCACGCGAATTCCGATGCATCGAACCCATCCGGCAACACCCCGCGCGGCTTGATCATGTCATACGGCCCGCGCGCCAGGAACTGCCCCGAGCCCTCCTCGGCCTGCACCTTGCCATCCCGCATCACCACCGCCCCGCGCCGCAGCGTCGCCACCGGCCAGCCCGTCACCTCCAGCCCCTCATAGGGCGTATAGTCGATCACGTGTTGCATCTTGTCGTTGGTGATCGTTACCTTCTTCGCGGGATCCCACAGCACCAGGTCCGCATCGAACCCCGGCGCGATCGAGCCCTTGCGCGGATACAGTCCGAACAGTTTTGCGGGGTTCGTCGCCGTGATCCGCACGAACGTGTTGAGATCGATCCGTCCCTTCGACACTCCTTCGCTGAAGATGATCGGCAGCCGCGCCTGCAGGCCCGGAACTCCATTAGGGATATCACGGAAATTCGCATCCGCCCCATTCACCTTCTTGCCGCGCGGCCCATCGAAACACCAGCCGGAGTGATCCGATGACACCACATCCAGCACGCCGCGGCTTACCTCCCGCCACAGCAGCTCCTGATCCTCCGCCGTCCGCGGCGCCGGCGAGCACATGAACTTCGCGCCCTCGAACCCCGGCCGATCCATATGCCCGGCCGTCAGCACGAAATACTGCGGGCAGGTCTCGCCCCACACCTTCAGCCCCCGCGCCTGCGCCGCCGCGATCTCGGCCGCTACCTCGACGCACGACACATGGAACACCTGGATGGGCTGATCCACCATCTCCGCCAGCGCGATCGCCCGGTGCGTCGCCTCGCGCTCGATCATCTTCGGCCGCGACCAGGCGTGGTACATCGGCGCCGTCCGCCCCGCCTTCAGCAGCGCCTCGGTGCGCCAGTTGATCGCCTCGTAGTTCTCGCAATGCACAGTGACAAACGCCCCCGTCCGCCGCGCCGCCGCCAGCACGCGGATATAGGCGCGATCGTCAAGATGCAGCGGATCATAGGTCAGGAACACCTTCAGGCTGCGCACTCCCGAAGCCACCACCTCGGGAATCTCCTTCCAGATCACCTCGTCCGACGCATCCGTAATGATCTGGTGGAACGAATAATCCACCATCGCCTTCGCCGCCCGCCGGCGATACTCGGCCAGCGGCGCCAGGATTCCATGCCCCTTGAACTGTGTGGAAAACGTAACGACAGACGTCGTCCCGCCGGCGAGGCACGCCGTGCTCCCCGTTGTCCAGCTCTCCTCATCCGCGCCGCCGCCTTCCTGCAGCTGCTCGATATGGCAGTGCGTGTCGACGCCACCCGGCAGCACCAGCAGCCCCCCGGCATCGATGCTCTCCGCCCCCTCCAGCCCCTCGCCGATCGCCGCGATGCGCCCGCCGCGAATGCCCACATCCGCCCTGACGGTATCCGTCCCCGTCACCACCGTCCCGCCGCGCACCACCAGATCGTAAGTCGCCATTGCCGCCTCTTGTGTTGTGTGGAAGCTGTGTCAGCCTCACCCTTGTTGCAGTGCAGCCGAATTGCCTCTCGCCCGCAAGGAGCCTTCATGCGCCTGAGCCACCGCTCCATCCGCCCGGTCGCCCGCACCGTGTCGATCACCTTTGACGGCGCGGAGATCCCGGCGCTCGAAGGCGAAACCATCGCCGCCGCCCTTTCGGCAGCCGGCATCGTCACCTTCCGCGAAACCCCTTCCGGCAAACCCCGCGGCCTGCACTGCGGAATGGGCGCCTGCTTCGACTGCGTCGTCACCGTCGACGGCAAGATCGGCCGCCGCGCCTGCCTGGAAAAAGTCGCCGACGGCATGATCGTCAGCGGCGCCGCCCCGGACGACCTCGCCCCCCTCGCCGCCGACCCCACCGGCGAGGACACCGAAATCCGCCTCTGCGACCTCCTTGTCATCGGCGCCGGCCCCGCCGGCCTCGCCGCCGCCATCGCCGCCGCCGAAGCCGGCGCCAGCGTCACCGTCCTCGACGAACGCGACGCCCCCGGCGGCCAGTACCACAAGCCCCTCGCTCCCAGCCACGCCGACGACGCGCCCGACGCCCAGCACCGCGAAGGTGCCGCCATCCGCGCCCGCGCGCTCGCCGCAGGGGTCACGGTGATCCAGGGCGCCACCGTCTGGGCCGCCTTCCCCCCGGCCGAGGAAGCCCCCGGCACCGTCGCTGAAGTCGCCACCATCATCGCCGCCGTGGCCATCACCTATCGCCCCCGCCGCCTGGTGCTCTCCCCCGGCGCCCATGAGCGCCCCGCCGCCATTCCCGGCTGGACCCTGCCTGGCGCCATGACCACCGGCGCCCTGCAAACCCTCGCCCGCGGCCAGCGCGTTGCCCCCGGCGAACGCGTGCTGATCGCCGGCAACGGCCCGCTCAATCTCCAGCTCGCGTGCGAACTGATCGAAGGCGGCGTCCACGTCGCCGCCGTCGTCGAATCTGCACCTTTCCCCGGCCTCGCCGGCCTGCGCCACGCCTGGACCATGCTGCGCTCCGCCCCCGGCCTCGCCCGCCAGGGCCTGTCCTACCTCGCGACCCTCCGCCGCACCGGCGTGCCGATCCTCTGGGGCAGCGAGGTTGTCGAGCTCGAGGGGAACGCCCGCGTCGCGGCCGCCCGGGTGCGGACGCCCGATGGCGAGCGCCGCTTCGGCATCGACACCGCGGCGATCAATCTTGGCTTCCAGCCCGAGACCGGCCTCGCCCGCGCGCTCGATATCCCCCACCGCTTCGTCGATATCGGCCTCGGCCATCTCGCCACCGAGGCCGATGTCGAGGGCCGCACCGCCATGGAGGGCGTCTTCGCCGTCGGCGATGGCGCCAGCCTCGGCGGCTCCCGCATTGCCTTGGCCAAGGGCCGCATCGCCGGCCTCGCCGCCGCCCGCGATCTTGGTCTGTCCGCTGCCCGCGATGCCCAGGCCGAGGCCGACGTCGCCCAGGCCCAGGTTTTCCAGGATGCCCTGTGGTCCCTGTTCCGCCCGCCCGGACCCGGCGCCATCGCCGACACCACGATCGTCTGCCGCTGCGAGGAAGTCACCGCCGGCCAGGTGCGCGCCGAGATCGCCAATGGCCTGGTCTCCATCGCCGCCATCAAGCGGGCGACGCGCGCGGGCATGGGCCGCTGCCAGGGGCGCTATTGCGCTGGCACCATCGCCCGGCTCTGCCCGGATGCGCCCTCGGCCGATGCGTTTGCCGCCCCCCGCGTGCCGGTGAAGCCGGTTCCGGCGGCGGCGTTGATGTTCGAGGTCGGTGAGTTCGAGGCGCCGCTGCTGATCGCGCCCCGGCCGAACCAGCGGCGGGTGCCGATCACGCCGACGGGCACGGAAGTGCGAGAAGCGGATATCGCCATCATCGGCGGTGGGGCTGTTGGCCTCTCGACCGCCTATTATTTGGCCCAGGCCGGGGCCGACGTGCTGGTGATCGATCGCGACGAGGCGGGGCTTGCGGCGTCGACCGCCAATGCCGGTAGTCTGCATGTGCAGCTTATTCCCTATGACTTTGGCGTTCCCGGCACGCCCGAGGATGGCGGGGCGGCAGCCCATACTCTGCCGCTGGGGCCGCAGAGTGTGGCCTTGTGGAAGAAGATCGCCGAGGACGCGGGCGAGAGCCTAGGGATATCGACGCCCGGGGGATTGGTGCTGGCGGAGACGACGGAGACGCTGGAGTGGCTGCGGGGCAAGGTGGCGCTTGAGCATCGCTATGGGGTGCAGACCGAGATCATCGGGGCCAACGAACTGCGGCGGCTCGCGCCGCATCTGTCGCATCGGATGGCCGGGGCGGTGCATTGCCCCGGCGAGGGGCGGATCGATCCGTTGCGGGGGACGATGGCGTTGTCGCGGCTGGCGCAGGCCAAGGGGGCCCGGATGTTGAAGGGGGCCGAGGTGAGTGCGCTCACGCAGCGGGGGGCGGGGTGGTCGATCGCGACGTCGAAGGGGGAGGTGCGCGCCGGGAAGGTGGTGAACTGTGCCGGGCCGTGGGGAGCGGTGATCGCGGCGATGGTGGGGCTCGATCTGCCGGTGACCGGGACGGTGCAGCAGGTGATCGTGACCGAGCCGGCGCCGCGGATGGTCGAGGGGCTGGTGGCGATGGCGGGGCGGCATCTGTCGTTGAAGCAGCAGGATTCCGGCGGGCTGCTGATCGGCGGCGGCTGGTATGGCAGCTTCGATCCGCGCGACGGGCGGACGCGCAATCTGCGGCGGAATTTGCAGGGGAACCTGTGGGTGGCGGCGCAGGCGATCCCGGCCTTGCGCGGCTTGCAGATCATCCGCAGCTGGACGGGGATCAATACGGCGATCGACCGGGCCCCGTTGCTCGGCGATGTGCCGGGGTTGCCGGGCTATTACAATGCGCTGACCGCCAACGGCTATACGCTCGGGCCGATCTCCGGGCGGCTGGTGGCCGACAACGTGCTGCACGGCACGGCGATCAATCCCTGGTATCGCATCGAGCGCTTCGGCTGATCCGGGTTGCCTGATTTGGCCAACGGGTGAACACTCGCCGCAACGCGAGGAGGACATCCATGAACTTTGCCCCGGCTCCCCATACCACCCAGAACTGGCAGATCACCAAGCCCGCCGCCAATGGCAAGCGGGGCATCGTGGTCTCGCAGGCGAAGCCCGCGGCCGAGGCTGGCGTCGCCATTCTCGAGGCCGGCGGCAATGCGATCGATGCCGCGGTGGGCACGGCGCTCGCGCTGGCGAGCCAGGAGCCGTGGAATTCGGGCATTGGCGGCATCGGCTTCTGCGTGGTGCATCGCGCCGGACAGAAGAAGGCCGAGGTGGTGGATTTCGGGCCGGTGTCGCCGCGGATGACGCGGCCGGATCAGTTCAAGCTGACGGGGCGGATGACGACGGATCTGTTCGCCTGGGCCGAGGTGGAGAACGACGCGAATATCCATGGGCCGATTTCGGTGGCGATTCCGAGCTCGGTTGCGGGGTATCACAAGCTGCACTCGACCTGGGGCAAGCTGCCGATCGCCGAGGTGATGGCGCCCGCGGTGGCGCTGGCGAAACGGGGCCTGCCGCAGGATTGGTACACGACGCTGAAGATCGCGCTGTCGGCTTCGGTGCTGGCGAAATATCCGGAGAGCGCGCGGGTGTATCTGCGCAACGGGTTGCCGCCGGTGCCGCCGTATCAGGGGACGCCGGGGTTCTTCACCCAGGGCAATCTGCCGGACACGCTGGAGTATCTCTCCAAGGCCGGGCTGCGCGACTATTACGAGGGCGATGTCGCCAAGATGCTCGTGGATGATTTCAAGACGGTGGGCTCGCATATCGATGCCGTCGATCTCGCGAACTGCCAGGCGCGGATCGTGCCGACGACGGATGTGCCGTGGCGCAATGGGCGGACGATGCAGCTGGCGACGGGGCTGACGGCGGCGCCGACGTTGATGCGGGTGCTGGAGCAGATGAAGGGGGCGAAGTGGGGCGCCAAGCCCGATGCCGACTGGTTCCGCACCTTGGCCCGGGTGATGAAGGAGGCCTATGCCGAGCGGCTCGCGGGGCTCGGTGAGGCGGACAAGAATGCGGCGGAGACCTGCACGACGCATCTGACGGTGTGTGACTCCGAGGGCACGATGGTGGCGATGACGACGACGCTGATGTCGTCCATGGGCAGCCGGGTGCTGCTGCCGAAGACCGGGGTGCTGCTGAACAACGGCATGATGTGGTTCGACCCGCGGCCAGGCCAGGCGAACTCGGTGGCCCCCGGCAAGCGGCCGCTGTGCAACATGTGCCCGATCATCGTGAAGGAGGATGACAAGCCGATGCTGGCGATCGGCGCTTCCGGTGGGCGGCGGATCATGGCCTCGGTGTTCCAGGTGCTGTCGTTCTTCTCGGACTTCGGCATGTCCGTCGAGGAGGCCGGGCATCATCCGCGCATCGACGTGTCCTCGGCCGAGGGGGCGACGGCGGATCGGCGGCTTTCGGCGGAGATCCTGGCGGCGCTGGCCGCGGATGGGCCGACGGAAGTGGTGGAGAGCGGGGCGGTGCCGATCAACTTTGCCTGCCCGAACATCATCGTTCAGCACAAGGATGGAACGCGGACTGGCATCAGCGACGTGGCGTCGCGGTGGTCGGCGGCACTCGCTCAATAATCGAAACATAGGGGAACACGACGATGGCTCAGACAGTTGCGGACATGCTGGCGGCCGCGCGGGCGGTGGTGCCGACGGTGACGCCGGCGGAGACGCAGGCGTTGATCGATCAGGGGGCGCTGGTGGTGGATCTGCGCGACAGCGCGGAGATCGCGGCGAGCGGGAAGATCAAGGGGGCGATCGCGGTCGGGCGCGGGCTGCTGGAGTTCAAGGCCGATCCGACGGCGCCCTCGCATGATCCGAACTTCCGGCAGGACCGGCCCGTGGTCGTCTATTGCGCGTCCGGTGGGCGGGCGTTTCTGGCGGGGAAGACGCTGAAGGACATGGGCTACACCGATGTCCGCAATCTCGGCGGCTTCAAGTCGTGGGCGGATGCCGGCGGCGCGGTGGAGAAGTGAGCGGCCGGCTCGCCGGCAAGGTCGCGGCCGTCACCGGCGGCGCCTCGGGGATTGGGGAGGCGACGGTGCGTCGCTTTCTCGCCGAGGGGGCGAAGGTGGCGTTCGCCGATCTCGATGGCGAGCGGGGCCGGATGATCGCGGCCGAGCTGGGGCCGGATGCGCTGTTTGTCGAGACGAATACGGGTGATGAGGGCCAATGCACGGCGTTCATCGCGGCGGCGGCGGCGCGGTTCGGGCGGCTGGATATCCTGGTGAACAATGCGGGGATCCGGCACTACCAGACGGTGCTGGATACCACGAGCGATACGTGGGATCGCATCCTCGGCGTGAACGTGAAGGGCTATGCGTTCTGCGCCAAGGCGGCGATTCCGATCATGCGGCAGGGGGGGGGTGGGGCGATCGTCAACATCGCCTCGAACCGGTCGGTGAACGCGGGCGGGAACATGGTGGAATACGACACCAGCAAGGCGGCGGTGGCGGGGCTGACGCGGGGGCTGGCGTATGACCATGCGAAGGATGGCATCCGGGTGAATACGGTGTCGCCGGGGCCGGTGTTCACGCGGTTTCATGAGAAGCGGGCGGCGGCGATCGGCAAGACGGCGGAGGAATTCGTCGCCGGGTTCGGGCAGGGCGGCATGATGAAGCGGCCGGCGCGGCCGGAGGAGATCGCCAACTGCATCCTGTTCCTGGCCTCCGACGAGGCGTCGTATGTGACGGCGGCGAATTTGATGGCGGATGGCGGAATTTCGGTGGTGGATCCGGATTCGCTGAACGCCTGGCTGCAGACCGGGGTGAGCGGGCTCAAGGAGCGCGGCCTATAGTTACGAGATCGTAACAAATAGAGCGTGCGGAAACCCGAGGTTGCAGGGGCGTTTTTTCGAAATGGGATAGACGGCGCGCGCGTGGCGGGCCTGAGCGGGGGCGCGATCGGGCGCGGCCAGGCGCGCGCGGGGGCGCGGGCGGTTGATGGCATGGGGGCGATGACGGGCGCCACGGAGGGCGCGCGTGGACGCGCGCTGGCGGCGCGGGGGCCTGGACGGCGCGCGCGGGCTCGGCGTGAGGTTGTCGCGGATGGGGCGACGGGTGCGGGAGCGCAGTCCGGGGCCGGGGCGCCGGTGCAGTAGATGGCGTGCAGGCGGGTGATTTCGGCGGCGAGCTCGTCGATCTGGCTTTGGAGGAAGCTGAAGATACACATATGGGCGCGCTTCGCCCGCCCCGCGAAATGCCTGCGGAGGTAGTAGATGAAAGACCAGAAGCTGGGGAGACGCGGGTTCACGTCAGTTATATAAGATGACTGACAGGGCCGCGTCAAGGGGAAAATCAGGGGGAAGGAAGGGGTTCTTTTTTGAAAAAAAAGAACCAAAAAACTTCTATCCATTGTGGTCTCGTCGCACGCAGGCGCCAGCGGTCGGAGCCAATGTGAAAGAGTCTTTTTGCTTCTTTTTCTCCCAGAAAAAGAAGGCCTTGCCTTGCCTTGCCGTGCCTCGCCGCAACCCTGTGCGTTGTTGGTGTAGCATAAAAGTGCTACATAGAGCTGCGGAGGGCAGCATGACGACGACGACGATCAGGATCGAGGATGAGTTGAAGGCCAGGGTGTCGGCCGCGGCGGCGCGGGCGGGGCAGACGGCGCATGCGTTCATTCTGGAGGCGATTGCGCGGACGGTGGAGCAGGCGGAGCGGGATGCGGCGTTTCAGGAGTTGGCCGAGGCGCGGTGGGCGCATTTGCTGACGTCCGGCAAGAGTGTCGGGTGGGACGAGGCGAAGGTCTGGCTTGAGGCGCGTGGGCGGGGAGAGATGCCGGCGCGGCCGCGGGCGCGGAAGGTGGGGATGGGCAAGGCGGGCGGCTGATGGCGCGGGTTGAGCTTGCGCCGGAGGTGTTCGACGATTTCGATCGGATCGTCGAGCACCTGGCGGGGTTCGCGGGGACGGATGCGGGGGGGCGGATTGGCGAGATCGTTGCGGCGTTCGATGTGCTGGCGCAGTCGCCGCGGATCGGGCGGCCGGTGGCGGGTGGGTTGCGGGAACTGGTGATCGGGCGGGCGGGGCGCGGGTATGTCGCGCTGTATCGTTACGTGGCCGCGGTGGATGTGGTGTTTGTGCTGGCGGTGAGGGGCGGGCCGGAGGAGGGGTTTCGGCGGGAGGATTGAGTGGGGCGCGCGGGGGCGCAACAGAGTCGTTTTTGGCGCGCGGCCGCCCCACCAACCCCGCGCGCGATACCAACCCGCAGAATGCATGGAAGAGTCACGCATTCTGCGGGTTGGTATAAGATGTGGGGCCCAGGGAATGCGCGCGATGAGCAGTGACAGTCGGGATTTGCTGGCGGGGATCGGGGATACGCCGCTGATCGAGCTGCGGCGGTTGCCGGGGGCGGGAAGTGCGCGCGTGCTGGTGAAGCTGGAGAGCAAGAATCCGTCGGGGAGCTCGAAGGATCGCAGTGCGCTGTCGATGATTACGGCGGCAGAGGCGGTGGGCGATTTGCGGCCGGGGGTGCGGCTGGTGGAGGCGAGCGGGGGGAGCACGGGGACGGCGCTGGCGATGATCTGCGCGATCAAGGGGTATGAGTGCACGATCGTGACGTCGGACGCGTTTGCCGATGAGAAACTGAAGTCGATCCGGGCGTTCGGGGCGACGCTGGATATCGTGCCGAGCGTGCATGGCAAGGCGACCTATCCGGAATTGTTCGAGCAGATGCATGCGCGCGTCGAGGCGCTGGGTCGGCTGCCGGGGCATTTCTATCTGCATCAGATGACGAATCCGGCGAACCCGCTGGCCTATGAGCGGATGGGGGAGGAGATCGTGGCGCAGACGGGGGGCGAGGTGGATGCGTTCGCGATGTGCTGCGGGTCGGGCGGGTGTTTTTCGGGGACGATGGCGGCGCTGAAGGCGCATGACGCGGGGGTGCTGGGGATCGCGGTGGAGCCGGCGGCGTATCGGCATATTTCGGGCGGGCCGAAGGGGGTGCATCGGATCGACGGGGTGGGGGATGGGCCGCCGGGGGTGGTGTTTCGCCGCGAGTTCGTGGATGGGATCGAGGCGGTGACGGATCAGGAGGCGTATGAGATGGCGCGGCGGCTGGCCCGCGAGGAGGGGATTTTCGGGGGGAAGTCGGCGGCGGCGAATGTGGTGGCGGCGCTGCGGGTGGCGGGAAGGCTGGGGGCGGGGAAGGCGGTGGTGACGGTGATTTGCGATAGCGGGGCGAAGTATCTGTCGGGGGATTTGTTTGCGCTTTGAGGGGGGGGGCTAGTCGGGGAGGCCGGCGCGGTGGAGGCCTTCCATGAACCGCGCGAAATCCTCTTCCCTTCGATACATTGCCCGGTTGGGGCTGGAGGCGCTTGGCGCGCGCCATTCCGGCGCCCGGCGCAAGAAGGTCGCCAACGCTCGACTTGCTTCCTCGAGACGTCCGGCCATCGCCAACGTGATCGCCAGGCCCTGGTATGTGACGGTGTGATCGGGTTGTTCCTGCACGGCACGCTCGGCCCAGGTGACTGCTTCATCGTAACGTTCCAGGTGGAGGAGCGCCATGGCCATGCCGAATTGGGACAGGTGGAGCAGCGGGTCGGCCGGGCTGAGGCGGATGGCGCGCTGGAAGAATTCCGTTGCGGTTCCGTGGTTGCCGAGGAAAGAGTTGAGCCAGCCGACGCGGTTCCAGGCGATGGCGGAGTTGGGGTTGAGCGCGCAGGAGCGCTCGATCAGGCGCAGGCCGGCATCGAGGTCTCTGCCGACGTAGCCGATGACGTAGCCGGCGGACCAGAGAGCGGCGGCATCGTCGCGGCCGTTGGCCACGGCGAGGCGTGCCTGACGGAGGGCCTCGGCGGCCTCGGGTGTGTCGCGGGTCAGTCCGAAATTGGTGATGCGGAGGCTGACGCAGAAGGCGGCCTTACCGTAGGCGGCGGCGTAGGTGGGGTCGCGCTGGAAGGCTTCGGTGAAGAGGGCCTGGGCGGCGATGAGGTGGCCGGCGCCGGCCTGATGGAGCTCGGCCATGCCGCGGAGGTAGAGGTCGTAGGCGTCGAGGTCGTGGGTGGGTTTGCGCTGGGCGCGTTCGATTTCGGCGCGTTGCAGGCGGGGTTCGAGGACGCCGGCGACGGAGGCTGTGATGCGGTCCTGGAGGTCAAAGACGTCGTCGAGTGCGCCTTCGAAGCGGTCGGCCCAGAGATGGGCGCCGGTGGCGGCCTCGATGAGCTGGCCGGTGATGCGCAGGCGGGTACCGGATTTGCGGACGCTGCCTTCGAGGATGTAGCGGACGCCGAGGTCGCGGCCGACCTGGCGGACGTCGACGGCGCGGCCTTTGTAGGTGAAGGCGGAATTGCGAGCGATGACGAAGAGGGAGGAGATATGGGCCATGGCGGTGGTGATGTCTTCGACGAGGCCGTCGACGAAGTATTCCTGCTCGGGGTCGCCGCTCATGTTCTGGAAGGGGAGGACGACGAGGGAGGGCTTTTCGGGGAGCGGGAGGGGAGCGCGTTCGGGAGTGGTTGTGCGGACGCGGTAGACGCGGATGGGCGCAGAAATGTTTTTCAGGGTGGGGGTGCCGAGGTCTTCGTAGTCGAGGGTGATTTTGCCGGCGGCGTCTTCGCGGACGCGGGCGGAGAGGGCGATGCCGTGGGGCTCCGCAAGGGGCTCGAGGCGGGCTGCGATGTTGATGCCGTCGCCGAGGAGGTCGTCGCCGTCGATGACGACGTCGCCGGTGTGGAGGCCGATGCGCAGCGGGAGGGGGTTTTCGGTTTCGCGCTGTTTGGTTTGGATGGCGAGGGCGCAGCGCAGCGCGTCGACGGTGGAGGAAAATTCGGCGAGGAGGCCGTCGCCGGTGGTTTTGAAGATGCGGCCGTGGTGTTCGGCCATGAGCGGGTCGATGGTGGTGGTGCGGAGCGTGCGGAGGCGGGCGAGGGTGGCGGCTTCGTTCTCGCCCATGAGGCGCGAAAAGCCGACGACGTCGGCGGCGAGAATGGCGGCGAGGCGGCGGGGGGTCACTCGGGGATGCCTGCTGCCAGCAGCGCCTGACGGCGTTCTTCGTTGAACGCGGGATTGAAGCTGGCGGGCGGCGGTCCGACGCGGTGTTCAGGTTCGAGCGCGAGCAGGCGCGCGGCCGTCGCTCGTGCTTCATCCTGCCGTCCTAGACGGGTCAGCGCGTGGATCAGGTGCCTTTGGATCCATTTGACGTTCGGCATCTCCTGTGTCGCGCGTTGCAACAGCCGGACCGCTTCTTCATTGCGTCCTGTCATGAGATAGGTCGCTCCCAGGCCGCCGAGGCGGTTCCCGTGGTCGGGATCGACGGGGCTCAAGCGCAAGGCGCGCTCGAAATAGTCAGCAGCGGACATCGGATCGTTGCCCATGACATGTGCAAAACCGAGGTAGCTCAGCCCCAAGGCATAGTTGGGGTGTAGGTGTAACGCGCGTTCGAGAGCGGCGTAGGCGCCTGGATAGTCACCGCCTGCGTAAGCCAATGCCCAGCCCGCGGGACCCAGCGCTTCGGGGTCATCAGTGGTTGAGGCGAGCGCTTCGCGCGCAAGTTCGAGCGCAGCGTCGCGATCGTCCGGGGACCCCCATCCTTGGTCACGCCGCATGAGATAGACATAGGTGAGCAACCCCTTGGCCCGCATGAAGGCCGGATCGATCGTCAACGCCTGGCGCAACAAGCTGACCGCGGTGTCCAATCCGAATCGGGTCTGCGCCTCGCTGTGTCGCAGCGCACGGAGATAGAGATCATATGCGTCGAGGTTGTCGGTTGGCTTGGCTGTGGCGCGCGATATCTCGGCGCGCTTAAGGCTTGGTTCGATGGCGCCCACGACGCTCTCAGCAACGCGGTCCTGAAGTTCGAAGATGTCTGCAAGGTCGCCATCGAAGCGATCGGCCCAGAGGTGATGGCCGGTGGCGGCCTCGATGAGCTGGCCGGTGATGCGTACGCGCTGACCTGCCTTACGAATGCTGCCTTCGAGGACATAGCGCACGCCGAGATCGCGGCCGACCTGGCGGATGTCGACGGCGCGGCCCTTGTAGGTGAAGGCGGAGTTGCGGGCGATGACGAAGAGCCAGCGGATGCGTGACAGTGCTGTGGTAATGTCCTCCACGAGGCCGTCAGCGAAATAGTCCTGCTCGGGGTCGCCGGACATGTTTTGGAAGGGGAGGACGACGAGGGAGGGTTTGGCGGGGAGGGGGAGGGGCGTACGGTCGGGGGCGTTGAAGAGGACGCGGTAGACGCGGATTTTTTGGGTGAGGTTTTTGAGTGGGGGTTCGCCGAGGTCTTCGTAGCCGAGGGTGATTTTGCCGGTGGCGTCTTCGCGGACGCGGGCGGAGAGGGCGATGCCGTGGGGTTCGGCGAGGGGTTCGAGGCGGGCGGCGATGTTGATGCCGTCGCCGAGGAGGTCGTCGCCGTCGATGACGACGTCGCCGGTGTGGAGGCCGATGCGGAGGGGGAGGGTGTCGGGG
>Ga0164297_10003870_pt1 | contig 13724 bp, 18 predicted proteins | sample GEODES058metaG_FD_113539 | JGI IMG/M metagenome (GOLD analysis project Ga0164297, IMG submission 113539) | Dystrophic lake water microbial communities from Trout Bog Lake, Wisconsin, USA - GEODES058 metaG | ecosystem: Environmental > Aquatic > Freshwater > Lake | place: USA: Trout Bog Lake... | reverse complement strand
GCTGGACCAACGCACCGGTGGCGGGCACGACTGGCCCCATGACCGTGAAGGCCAAGGCCACAGTGACGACGTCGGCCATCCGGGTCACCGCTCCGGGTTGCTACACATGGGTTGCTGACATCATGGTCGATGGCACTGTGTACCCAGGCACCCCGGGCGAGACGAGCGAGACGACGCTGGTCGCCGCTACGTCACCATCACCCACGCCCACACCCACACCCACGCCTGCCCCGGCGCCAGGCCCGACACCGATTGCGGTTTCTACAGGCACAGGAACGCCGAGCGGCAGCGGGGGAGTACTCGACGCACTCGTGCTTATGACACTCGCCGCCATCCCTCTCGGCGGGCTGTTCCTGCTTCGGAGGAAGCGCGCCGAGTAGCCACCGGACGTTCTGAAAGCCCCCTCGGTATTCTCCCTCGTGTAGCCAGGAAACCCTGGATTACAACATAGTGAAGAGGCGGCAATGAAGAGACTGTTCGACATGAAGGTGTCCCGCGGGACATTGCTCAATGTAGGCACGCTGCTCATCGCGGGCACGCTCCTGGCCGCCTGTAGCCAGGGCACTCCGACTGCAGCGAAGAGATCCAACACGGCCAAGGTGTCAGCCGCCGCACCGATGGTGAAGCCAGCCCCTCACCACTTGAAGGCGCCATCATCCGCACCGACCACGAAGAAGTCTTCGGCCCCCACGTCTATCGCCACATTGCGCCACTCGACGATTATCACGTCGGGCTCAAGCTCCTCGGCCCCGTCCACTCCGACGGGCACTACTGGCGGTGGCACAACAAACGGCGGCAGTGGCTCCGGTTCTGGCGGAGGCACCCCTCCGGTTACGGCACCTCCTGTCACCACCCCGCCGGTGACAACGCCGCCCACGACCACCCCGCCGGCGCAGTCCTACATTGTTGGCGGTGAGAACGGTGTGTTCGAGGCCATCAACGCCGCTCGGGAGAATGACGGGCTTCCTCCGCTCCAGGGCTGGGCGAACTCGGCGCCGGCTCTGGGTGCCTACCCTCAGACCTGCGCCCTGCACTGGAATGGCAACCACTGCGCGTCGAACGAGGTCGAGACCGGCACTCTGCAGCTCTCAGGCCAGGAGGCAGTGAACCTCTGGATGGGGGACTCGAGTCACCGAGCAATCATCCTGGAGCCGGGTGCACAGAAGGCTTACGTTGGTTGGGCGTGGCTAGCTCCATCAGCCATCACCGGTGCAGGAGGCTATGTCGCAGTCGTAGACATCTGTGGCAGTGCACCGGGCAACCAGGCGAACTGTCCATGAACCGAACGAAGCAGTAGGTGTCTGGCGCCCCGTCAGCAGATAGCCCGCGCTTCGCCTCAGGTAGCAAGCCGGCCAGGTATCGCGCCATCAGCGTGGTCCTAGCCGTGCTCGCTATCGCGCTTGCCACCACTGGCGCAGCACTGCTTATCTACGGCCCATCAGCTCGAGGGGGTGCTTCAGCCCCGCTTCCGCCCGCGCGACCTGTCGTCGATGCGAAGCAACCCGCGATCACACCACCACGACCCGTACCGTCCAATACGCTGTCGATCCCGAGTCTTGACATCACCGCCCCTCTTGTGGTCGAACCAGTCGTAGACCGCTCTCTCCAGATTCCTGGCGACGTCCACGCCGTCGGGGTGTGGGACGGGGGCGGCCAGCTGGACGGAACGTCAGGAACGGTACTCCTCGCTGGCCACGTCAACTATGCCGGACAGGGCGAGGGTTCCCTATGGAGTCTTGCTGACATCCACATCAACGCCCCGATCTACACCTCAGGTCCGAGCGGCCAGCTCACTACGTGGAAAGTCGACCAGGTAATCGCGGTCCCGAAGGACCAGCTCCCTCAGTCCATCTTCACGGCCACTGGTCAACGACGCCTCGTCATCGTGACGTGTGGCGGGACGCTCCTTAGCGACGGGCACTATGTGGACAACGTCATCGTCCTCGCTACTCCTGTCGTCCAGAGCGTCTCCTCGAGCACCTAGCACTTTCTGTCACACCCGTTCTCTACTCTTCTGGACATACCACCAGGCGGGAAAGAGGAGCAGCGGAATGAAGATCGCGAACGGTGACATCACCGTCGATATCGAGGATGGGAATGTTCGCATCAAGGCGGCGACCTATCACGAGGACGCCGTTGCGCTGACGCCTGCCGGCGCCCGTCATCTGGCAGCCACGCTCATCATCGAGGCGGACAACGCTGAGAGCGCAACTCGGAATGCCTGAAGTCGGTATGAGCGAAGCGCCCCACCTCGTCGACTTCGAGGACCCTACGACGATTCGGGAGTTCTCATGCGGCACCATCGATGAACCGCTGGCTTCCGACCCCGCGGCCGCGGATGCCGATCTCGACGCCCTCTTGGACCGCACTCGCCGGAATCTCCGTGAGGCGCACACTCGCCGGTTGGCCGCCGAGGTTGAATACGGCGCCACGACAGGAGACCGAATGTACCTGCGTCGTGTCGCAACAGCGGGGGCCATCTTCACCTTGGCGTCGCTGACACTCATCCTGCTCTCGACCGCTGTCCAGTCGGTTCACGCCACGCCGAAACTCTCCCTCATCCTCCTCGGCCAGGCTTTCGCGGGACACCCAAGCCTCGACACCTCGATGCTCCATCACCCGCTGACGTCGACCTTGCGCACAACTACTGGCCCTGGCCTTGGTGTCGTGCTTGCAACTGGCACGGCTGCCCTTCTTGCCAGCGTTGCACTCATCGGGTGGCCACGTCGCCTTGACGTACGGCTGGCGGGCGCTATTGGACTGGTCGGCGGACTCCTTCTGCTGGGTCTTATGGAGGTGCTCGAACTGCGCCTGTGGTTGAGCGCACCAGCACCAACCGCGCTGACGTTCACCACGGCGACTATTGGTGCGGCAGATTTCGCCGCTCTGGTCGTTCCCTTCGTGGGCACAGCGACGGTTCTCTCTCTAATAATTGTGCGAGCTCGCATGTTCGCTTTACCCACTCGGTAGACTTTTTCACATGACGGATACTTCTGCTCCCACTCCTCGCAAGGTCAAAAAGATCGTGGTTGTCCCGGACGGCCAGCTTCCTCCGACCCACGGGAATGCTTCTGCGCCAGAGAAAGCACCGAAGAAGCACCGCAGTCTGTTCTTGGCTCTCGGTGCGGTGATGCTGGTCCTGGCGGCGGCGGTCGCGGCAATCTGCTGGCACCCGGCCACCCAGAGCGGCGGCTATCCGAACGGCATCGTTGAGAATGGACATGTCGTCGGCGTCGCCAAGGGTCAGGTGCACGGCACCTGCAGCCTCGGCGTGTTCTACCTGGCCCAGACTAGCCCACATTCCTTCTCGGACATCGAGGGCTGGACGTCGGCAACCGCTGCGAACTGCTCGAAGCACATCGGCGACCCTGTGGTCGTGTCCTTCACGAAGGCAGCCCCGCACAAGCCGCTGCTCGTCACCATCGGCTTCCCGACTCTGCTCATCGTCGCCTTCGTCTGCCCCATTCTGCTTATCGCCGGCTTCGCACTTCTTCTCGCCGCGTTCTAACGGACCAGGAGCCGATGCACCTCGCGGTGTACCACCCGTTCTTAGCCGTTGAGCTGCGCCATCTGGTCGACGCCGTCGCGCTGGATCCCCTCTCCTTGCCCGAGCTTCAGCTGATTAAATCGGAGCCCAAGCGGAGGCAATGGCTCGACAGCGCCGGCCATTCCTACCAAGTGGTCGCCATCGATGAAGGGCACGTTATCGGCCACATCGCCGTAGCCGACCACGCCGGCCCCGAGCTTGTGGGCTCGTGGAACGGCGATATTGGCGTACTTCGAGAGATTAACGCTCTGTTCGTCCACCCGGCGGTCAGGCGTCAGGGTGTTGCGACAGACCTGCTGACCCTTGCCGTGGCGAAAATTCGCCTCACCGGTCACACGCCAGGGCTGGTTGCCTACGATGATGCACCGTGGGCGCTCGCGCTGTACGACAGCACCGGGTGGAAGCGCCTGGAAGCCACCAGCGCGCCCTCTGGCCCCGTCGTACCATTCTGGCTTCCTGAGGCAGCCTAGGGGCAACCAGGGCCGTCTGGCGGCCCTGGTTGCAGCAGCGGCCTACCACCCTCGGGATTTTCACCACCTCGGTAGTCTTCTTTGCGACGAGAGGGAGCATCTTGATGGTATGGCGTGGTCTGATTGAGGAATATCGGGAGTTCCTCCCCGTGAGCGAGGGCACCCCGGTGGTGACCCTGTTGGAAGGAAACACACCGCTGGTGTTCGCTGAGCGCCTGTCCGAACTGGTCAATGCCAACGTGTGGCTCAAGATCGAGGGAGCGAACCCCACGGGGTCGTTCAAGGACCGTGGGATGACTATGGCGATCTCGAAGGCAGCCGAGAGCGGCGCGACAGCGGTCGTTTGTGCATCGACAGGGAACACGTCAGCCGCAGCGGCCGCCTATGCAGCCCGGGCCGGTATGACCTGTGCGGTACTCATCCCGGATGGAAAGATTGCCCTCGGCAAGCTGGCCCAGGCCCTTATCTACGGAGCCCGGGTTGTCCAGATTCGGGGGAACTTCGACGAAGCTCTCGACATCGTGCGGGAGCTTCCGAACCACGCCCCCATCACGGTCGTCAACTCGGTCAACCCATATCGTATCGAAGGGCAGAAGACTGCGGCCTTCGAGATCTGTGACGCTTTCGACGGTCGTGCTCCCGACTATCACTTCATTCCCGTTGGCAACGCTGGCAACATCACGGCCTACTGGAAGGGATATCAGGAATCGGTTGGCCGGTCCGGAGCCGGCATCGCACTGCCGAAGATGATGGGCTTCCAGGCTGCCGGCGCTGCCCCCATGGTGCTCGGACACCCGGTTGAGTACCCCGAGACCATCGCCACCGCAATCCGCATTGGAAATCCGGCCAGTTGGGCCCCCGCACAGGCCGCGGCCGATGACTCTGGTGGAGCTATCGAGATGGTGAGCGATGCCGAGATTCTCGAGGCCTACCGACTGCTCGCCAGCAGCGAAGGTGTCTTCTGCGAGCCAGCAAGCGCCGCGTCCGTGGCGGGCCTACTCAAGACGGAGGTGGCTGAAGGCGCGGTGGTGGTTTGCACCCTGACCGGTAACGGAGTGAAGGACCCCGACACTGCCCTTAGCCAGGTCGCCACGCCTGTGACTGTCGAGGCAACAATGACCGCGATTCTGGGCGTTCTTGGCATCGAATAGCCCCCCTTGGTGTTGGGCCCGACTCCGTGGGTGTCCCTCCACCACGCAGTCGGGCCCAACTCCCCCTTGAGGACGTCCCGGGCATTTCGCCGGCGATGGAGATGAGCTCAACTACACCGGGTCTGTCCTGGGACTACCTTCTCACCTGAAGGTAAGACAGGCCTAGGCCCCTTGTAAGAAGTCGCTAACTCCGCGATTCCCTTTGCATTTGTCACACCCCTGGCGTAGTCTGTTTTCAGTTCGCCATCTTGAATTGCCGAGGAGAAGACATGACCGCCACGATGACCACCGAGACCACCGCCACCTTCCTGTGGCCCGCTGACGAAAATGGCGTCGCCGTGCGTCGCGGCGCCGAGCTCGCCGCCGAGATGACCACTCGTCTCCACGAATACATCCAGGATCTCGACATCACCATTCCTGATGACGTCGACGACCGGGCGGCGTGGGGAAGTCTCTACCGGGTCTTCGCCGAGGACGCCTACCAGTCCGTCATGCAGGCGGTCTTCGGCGCAGGGCTGTTCCCCGAGGGCTTCGTGTTCACCTACCAGCTCCCTGACGGTCGCTACGTGGTCGAGGGTCCGGCGAAGTTCGCTGAACTGATGGCAGCGACGGCCATCACCGAAGTGCCCGTCACCGTCTGATGGACCTGCACGACGGCTTCTGCGAGACGAATGAGGACCATGTACACGGTCCTCTCTATACCACCTTGGCGGCGAATCAGCCTCTGGGGACGATGGAGCTTGTCTGCGAAGAGTGTGGGGCATCCTCGACAATCATCGTTGAGGTCGTCGGCGACTTCGGGTGGAACTGATGACACTGACCGCCTTCCATTTCGAGTGGCCGAAGAACCTTGCCGGGGAGTCCCTCGCCCCATCACGGCAGCTTGCTCGCGAGATGCGCCGCCGGACGCAAGCGTTGATCGACTTGAGCTCAGGAGACCTCTACTTCTATGGTGGCCTCTTGACTGATGTCGGCGCTGAGGAGATCGACCGTGTGCTGAATCTCCTCGAGCTCATGTTTGACGGCACGATTCTTGCCGAGGCGAAAGGCACGCTTATCCCCGCAGCAAGCGTCATGGACCACATCCAGGTCCTCCGCGTCCGAGACACCCTTGTCGTGCTCGGGCTGGTCGACACCGACGAGGGCGTCACGGCAGTTGCCGAGCTCGTGCAATCAATTGGCGAGTGGGGGATTGCCGCTACCGACGACTTCCCCAACAAGCTCCCGATTCTGGGGTAGTTCGCGCCTTATGCCGCACTGATTCTTCGCCGGAGAGGTGTCACACCCGCACTGTAATCTTGTCATTGTTCGACAAGCTACAGGGGGTTCGAAATGGGTGCAGATTTTCTCTTCGCGACGTGCGAGTGGCCCAAGGTGCGGAACGGCGAGCTGGCCGTAAACAGCGGACCGCTGGTCGGTGCCATCATGTCCCGCCTGGCGAAGGTGATTGCCACAACGGAGAGCTTGGCCGACTTCGGCTACTACGGGAACTGGGACGAGGAGACGGACGACTGGCGGAACGAGGCCGTCGAGTCCTGTCGCGAGGTCGTGGACGACATCTTCGGCGTCGACCTCAAGTGGGGGCGCAATGACGTGGCAACATTCGATCCGGAGTGGAATACCCACGACAAGTCCCGTCGTATGTGGGTGATGACCGGAGGCATGTCCTGGGGCGATGTGCCGACCGATGCCTTCGACACGCTCTGCATTCTCGATGCGCTTGGAATCATGAACGAGCCCTTTGAGATCGACAACCCCGTCCAGGATGAGCCAGGAGCGCCGACCGGGTCGTGAATGGGACACGAGCAACAGGCCGGCGGTTGATGGTCGCCCAGGGCACCGAGGCGGCTGGGGCAGGAGCACTGCTTGTGGTTGCCGCCTCGAGCCTGCTTCCGTGGGCAACCTTCCGCTTCGGACAACATGTTGCCACCCGCACCGGAATCAGCTCCGTGGCCGGCGCTGCACCAGTTGCCATCCTCGCTCTGGCGGGGGTGGTCTGCGCCATCGTCAACAGGCAGGCAGACTCCCATTCCTTCCGAATCCTTGAGTGCCTACTGGCGGTCGGCTGTATCGCCTACACCACAAGTGCGAGCGCGCGACTACTCGCCACCGGGTTGTCGTCGGTCGGAGCGGGGGTCGGCATCAGCGTTGCCCCCGCCCTCTGGGTCGGACTCACGGCCTCGCTCGCTGCCTTCGTTTTGTCCATTGCCGGACTCCTCATAGTGGGGCTTTCGGAGGACGACGGAGCAGTGCTGCCAAGCTTGCCCACTTCATCGCTGGCCGCCCGCAACGCGGCCGTCGCGTCGGTTGTCCTGGCCGTAGTTTTCGTTGGATTGCTCCCACCCTGGGGTGTCTTTGTGGGCGGCTGAGCCCGGCTGAGGCTGTCACACCCAGCATGTATTCTTCTCTTAGTCGCAACGAACAGGAGGCCTCCCCATGGGCGCTGAGACATTCACAGAACTGCAGCATGGCACCGATGCGAAGCAAGCCTTTCACGAGGCGGTATCGGATGCCAGCTACGAGTTAGGCTCCGGTGGCTACACCGGGACCATTGCCGAAAAGAGCTCCTTTGTCGTCATCAGCGATACCCCGATGTGGCTTGATGAAGCACAGCGCCTTGCCGGAAAGCTCCTCAATGCGGACGACCCGCGCATCTCCGACAAGTGGGGCCCAGCCGGCGCCATCGCCGTCTGCACACCTTACCGGACCGTCAAGTGCGTGGTTGAGGGGTCACCGAAGTCCGATTGGGACGCGCTCGTCGCACAGGCAGTGAGGCTCAACCGAGGCGAGCGCCTCATCGGCTGGACGTCTGGTTCCGCGATTTCTACGCACGCCAAGGTCACCAGGAACGTCGAGGCGAAGGTTTCTCGTCCCGCCTACGGCACCGAGGCGACGGACACCGTGAACCTCAAGCTCCAAGGGTGCTTCAAGAACAAGTGGGAGCTGGATGCCGAGCTGCGGCGTCTTGCTGAAGAGAAGGTCGCCAAGAAGTCAGGCGTCACCGTACTCTCTTCCCGCATCCTCGAGACGACCCCGAAGACCAAAATCGCCACGACGACCGGAACGAAGCGCCTCACCCGCTACATCATCTGCACTAATGGCGACAGCGGGCATTTCGACTCAAGTGCGCCGGCGTGCCCACACCTTTAGGTGTGGGGTTGGAGGCGTTTCGGGCCGCTAGGCCCGCACGTCGCATCCCCTCATCAGTAGGCTTTTATCATGGCCATTCGCCAGAGACTTCACCCAAATAGCGACACGGTTGAAGTCTTGCGCTCGTTCTGTGACCATGAACGCTTCCTCATCAACCTTTCGGTAGAGCAGTACGAATTCGCCAGTCGTTATCGCGCTTACGCCTCTCACCCACATGAAGCAGCGAAGTCCCGTCAGGAATGGCCCTGGGCGGGCTCCCGCTCTTCAGAGCTGACCGAGCTGCGCAAGGAACTTCCTTGGCTTCGGAATGGTTCTCAGAAGGCACAGCAACAGGCTCTGCGCCTTATCGACAAGAGTTACAGGAACTGGTTCAACAGACCCGACCACTTTCGTCGTCCGACTTTCCGCAGGCAGGACGACGTCCAAGGCTTTAGCGTCGTCGGCGCCGGAACGGATTTCGGGGTGCGCAAGATCAACGCCAAGTGGGGCGAAGTGCGATTGCCGAAGTTGGGTTGGGTGAAGTTCCGCCTTACTCGTCATTTCTCTCAGATTGAAGAGGCCAAGTCAATTCGCGTCACGCTGGATAGGGCCAGTCGTTGGCACGTGAGCTTCACCCTCTCTCAACCAACATTCGAGAAGAAGGCAACCGGAGCAGTTGTCGGTATCGACCGCGGAATTGCCAACACGGTCGCCACCTCAGATGGAGCCTTACTCTCCATTCCATCCCTCTCTCCGAAGGAGAAAGAACGATTCGTCCGACTTCAGCGCCAGCTTGCTCGACAGAAGAAGGGTTCAGGACGTCGTAACAAGACCAAGGTCAAGATTGCTCGGCTCTACGCGAAACAGACTGACCGCAAGAAAGACTGGATAGAGCAGACCACCACTCAACTGGTCCGGGACTATGACCAGATATTCTTGGAGAGGCTCAACGTAAAGGGCATGAGTCGCTCCGCTGAAGGCACGAAAACTAAGCCGGGCAAGAATGTGGCTCAGAAGCGTGGACTCAACCGAGGAATCCAATCGGCCAACTGGGGCGCTCTTGAACTTCGCCTGAAACAGAAGGCAGACGCGGCAACCGAACCGACCTTGGTCGAGAAGGTCTCGGCCCACTACACCTCTCAGCAATGCAGTAACGAAGAGTGTGGACACATCAACAAGAGGAATCGCGAGAGCCAAGCGGTCTTCAAGTGCATTGTGTGCGGACTCGAGCTTCACGCTGACGTCAATGCAGCCATCAACATCCGTGAGCGAGGGATGTCAAGACATCTCGCTTCCGCCGCAGGGCTTGTGGTGGCAGCATGTGGAGGGCAATCGTGCGCCGAGTCAGTGGCAACGCTGGCAGAGCAAGACGATCCTGTGAAGCGTGAACCCCTTCGTCAAGACGCCGCCTAGCGACGTAGCGACGAAGGAATCCCCTCCTTTAGGTGGGGGAGGAAGTCAAAAGGGCTTCGCCACTCTCGCGGAGGCCAAGGCCAAGGCCAGGGAGCTCGCAGCGAAGCCCATGGGTCCTTACCCGAAGACCTACACGGTCGAGGCGGTTACCCGCTCAGGGGAGGGCGGTGCACTCTTCACTGCGTCTCAGGAGATTCTCGGGACCACCGCTACCGTTGAGGTCAAGTACGTCAAGGGTCGCAAGGAGGCCCCTGAGATGAACGCATGGCTGTTCTTCGGATGGGCTTCGTCCTAACCCGACACCCACCTGCCACCAACCAAGACTCGATCTTCTGAGGAGTACCGCCATGAGCAGCAACAACTTCTATCGCACAGTCCTCACCGTGGAGGTGCTGAGCGAAGAGCCCATCGACGATGGCCTCTCGCTGGCCGACATTGCCCGAGAAGGCGCCGAGGGCTCCTTCTCGTTGGTCGTGACGACACAGGCGACCGAGGCGGTCTCGGGCGTCACCATGGCCCAGCTTCTCGCCGCCCAGGGCTCCGACCCCGGCTTCTTCATGCTCGATGACGCCGGTTGCCGACTCGATATCTGACCTCATCCGACCCGTGCGATGCGACGTGACGACGGGCCGTCGTGGGTTGTCTCGGCGTGTTCTTACGGGTCGGAAATTGATGTCCGCCGCGGGCTTCGTGGCCCCGGACATTGTCACACCCGACAGGTAGAGTTGTCTCGTACCGAACAGCGCATCAGGGACCCGACACATGAACTCAGACATCCAGCGAATCGTCAAGGCACTCACCGAGCAAGGGTGGGAGATAGACGGAAGTGGTCGCCACTACAAGGCGTACCCGCCGGTGAAATCGGAACCGTTCATTGTGTTTCCGAAGACACCCAGCGATAGTCGAGCAATCAAGAACATCCTCTCCCGTCTCAAGAAGTCCGGATTTATGTGGCCTTGGAACTCCCAGGCGAAACGAAATTTCCGTCAGGAGAAAATAGCCGTTTAGCAGGGATTATGCCCCGCGAGCGAGAACGCAGGCTAGACGCTGCTTGGAATTTCTGCACACTCTGCGAAGTATCTCGGTATGTTGATCGACGAAGAGGTCGATACGACAACCGAGGAGGTGAGTGTGAAGATGAGCGAGACCACCGAGTTCTACGTGGACATGGAAGTGAGTGGGGTTGAAATGACCCATGTCGTCATCGACACCCTCGAGGACCTCATGGACGTCGAGGGTGCCCACGTCACCGTCTTCGCCATCGCTGATGCTGGGACGCGTGCGAGTATCTCGCTCGTGACGCCGGCTCGCAATGTCGCCGAAGCAACCGCTGAGGCCTTGGCGCTGGTCAACATCTTCGACACTCCGGTGACCGACTTCGTCGTGTCGTTGAAAGTGCGCACTGGCGCAGAGTTGGACGCAGACCTTGCGGCCGAGCTCGCTGTGCAGTCGTAGCCCCTTCGCCCTCAACCTTTCGGTCGTTCCCCGCATCTCCCCTACGGGTGATTGCTACTATGGCCGTAGTGCAAATTCCGCTCACCTCGAGCAACGTGCACGGCGGGACCCATGGATTACAGCAACCTCGACCTCGGCAAGTACCAGCTCGGCTGGAGCGACGCGGAGGACTATGTCTTCAAGTCCAAGAAGGGGCTGAGCGAAGCAGTCGTCCGCGAGATTTCGGCTATCAAGAACGAGCCGGACTGGATGCGGGACTTCCGGCTCGCGGCACTTAGGCGATTCGAGCGCCGGCCGATGGCGGCCTGGTTCGCCGTCAACATGCCGGACCTGGACTTCGACGACATCTACTACTACCTGAAGCCGACCGAAAGCTTGGTACGGGAATGGAGTGACCTCCCAGACGCCATCAAGGACACGTACGAGAAGCTCGGCATTCCTGAATCTGAGCGCAAGTACCTGGCCGGCGTCACCGCACAGTACGACAGCGAGGCTGTGTTCCACCGGAACCGGGCTGACCTCGAGGAGATGGGCGTCATCTTCACCGACATGGACACCGCGGTCCGTGAGTACCCGGACCTGGTCAAGAAGTACTTCGGCACGGTCATCCCGCCCAACGACAACAAGTTCGCCGCGCTCAATTCCGCTGTGTGGTCGGGTGGATCGTTCATCTACGTTCCCCCGGGCGTCAAGGTCGACGCCCCGCTGCAGGCCTATTTTCGTATCAACGCGCAGAATATGGGCCAGTTCGAGCGGACACTGATTATCGCAGATGAGGGGTCTCAGGTGCAGTACTTCGAGGGTTGTCTCATCAAGGGAGAGAAGATCAATCTTGCGAATGGCACGTACTGCCCGGTGGAGCAGGTCTCCCTGGGTGACACGGTTCTCGACTCCAAGGGTCGACCCACTCCAGTGATGAGCATAATGAGACGGGAATACTCGGGGGTGATTCACACAATCACGCCGTTCTCAAGCCACAACGCAATCACGGTGACATCGGAACATCCATTGATGGCGATCCGCCGTGCAGACGTCGCAACGTCGCGCTCGCTCCGGCTGGGAAAGACGGGGGCCTTATGGAAGAGCGAAGTGTCCACGAACAAACTAAAGACAGCCAAGCCCCAATGGGTGCGCGCGGACGAAATTGAGGAGGGTGATTTTCTCTTCTACCCAGAGCAGAACGCAATTCCGGCTCCCCCGCTCCACCCCGCATTTATGCGACTTGCCGGCTACTACCTTGCAGAAGGCTCCGCATCGATCATCAACAACTGTAAAGCATTGGTCTTCAGCTTCCACGAAGACGAGACTGACTACATCGAAGAGGTGGGGGATCTCTGTGAGGCCCTCTGGGGAAAACGTGGCTCAGTGCACAATGATCCCGATAAACATAGCAGCACTGTTATCGTCTACACCGACGGTGGCTACCTTGCCATGAGTGAGCACGTCGGCACTCGCTCCTCGACGAAGGTCCTGTCGAATTTGATTGTCGGCCAAAGCCCCGAGCTTCTCGCCGACCTAATCGACTCCTACGTAAATGGTGACGGAAACCGCTCAGACTCACGTACGGATTCTGACGGGACAGTTGATTACTGGATTCGCTGCAACACGGTATCTCCCGGATTGGCGCTTCAGCTTCAATCCATCCTGTCGCGCCTTGGAGTCTTCGCGACCGCCCGCATGGAGCGGGTGGGAGGACCAGGAGAAATCATAGGTCGCTCAATCGTGAGGAAGAACCTCTACACGGTGCAGTGGCGGGCAACCAAGAATCCCGGCGAGATTAGAAAGATTGCCGGCGGGTGGGCCGTCCCGGTCAAGTGCATCTCGCGGCGCGAGTGGAGCGGGGACGTGTACAACCTGGAAACGGTAGCTAACACCTATTGCGTCTCGGGCTTTGCCACTCACAACTGCTCAGCCCCCATCTACTCCACCGACTCCCTCCACTCAGCCGTTGTCGAGTTGGTCGCCCTCGACGGCAGTCGCATCACCTACACGACGATCCAGAACTGGTCGAACAACGTCTACAACCTCGTGACTAAGCGAGCCCGAGCCGAGGCCGAGGCTCACGTCCAATGGTACGACCTCAACATTGGAAGCCGTCTGACCATGAAGTACCCAAGCGTCTACCTCATGGGTCCGAAGGCCTCCGGCGAGGTCCTGTCGGTCGCCTATGCAGGAGCTGGTCAGCATCAAGATGCTGGAGCAAAGATGGTCCACGCTGCGCCCGAGACCACGTCGACCATCATCAATAAGTCGGTTTCCAAGGGTGGAGGGAAGACGACGTACCGAGGTCTCGTGCACGTCGACGAGGGGGCGAAGGGGGCGAAGTCGTTCGTCCAGTGTGATGCCCTCCTCCTTGATGACGAATCGGTTTCGCAGACATTGCCCTACATGGAGGTGGGGGAGCGTGATGCGTCGATAGGACATGAGGCGACCGTGTCGAAGGTCGCTGATGACCAACTCTTCTACCTGATGAGCCGAGGCCTCTCGAAGAGCCAGGCCATGGGAATGATCGTCAACGGGTTCATCGAGCCAGTCGCTCGAGTGCTGCCGATCGAATAT
>Ga0164297_10003869_pt1 | contig 13730 bp, 8 predicted proteins | sample GEODES058metaG_FD_113539 | JGI IMG/M metagenome (GOLD analysis project Ga0164297, IMG submission 113539) | Dystrophic lake water microbial communities from Trout Bog Lake, Wisconsin, USA - GEODES058 metaG | ecosystem: Environmental > Aquatic > Freshwater > Lake | place: USA: Trout Bog Lake... | reverse complement strand
TTTTTGTGATTTTATTTTTGTAAATTTATTTTTGTGATTTTATTTTTGTAAATTTATTTTTGTGATTTTATTTTTGTAAATTTATTTTTGTGATTTTATTTTTGTAAATTTATTTTTGTAAATTTATTTTTGTGATTTTATTTTTGTAAATTTATTTTTGTGATTTTATTTTTGTAAATTTATTTTTGTGATTTTATAAATTTTCATAGACCATGATTTATTATTATTTCACTAATTATGAAATTTTATGTTTGTAAATTTATTTTTGTAAATTTATTTTTGTGATTTTATAAATTTTCATAGACCATGATTTATTATTATTTCACTAATTATGAAATTTTATGTTTGTAAATTTATGTTTGTAAATTTATGTTTGTAATTTATGTTTGTAAATTTATGTTTGTAAATTTTTGTGTGTAAATTTATATTTGTAAATTTATTAATTCTCATTGGATGTGATTTATTATTTTTTTACTTTACTAATTATGAAATTTTATTTTTGTGATTTTATAAATTCTCAATAGATATGATTTATTATTATTTTACTAATTATGAAATTTTATTTTTGTAATTTTATTAATTTTGATGATTTCTAAGAAAATAATTATTTATTTAATTTGTGTAATATTAAAAATAATAATTGACACAAATAATTTTACTAATAAAATTGACACAAATAATTTTACTAATAAAATTGACACAAATAATTTTACTAATAAAATTGACACAAATAATTTTACTAATAAAATTGTCACAAAAAATTTTACTAATAATGATAAATATATTATTTAACAAAAACTGCAGTTATAATAATACCCATAAAATTTTTTATATTTTTTTCATATCTTTTTAAGAATATTTTTAAATATTTAAAAATATTCTATATTAATATTTTTTATTATTAAGAAAGTATTAATAGAACCAAATAATATAATAACAATAGCAAATAAATTTATAAAATAATATAATATAATATAATGGCTGATATCGATGATTATAAAACAATCGCAACAATTCTTTTTATGTCTGTTATAATAGCAATGTTATTTATTATACCGGTTGATTGTTTTTGTTATTATTCTTGGTATAAAAATGACAATTATCTTATGGATTATCGTTTGTTTAGTATTATTACATTACCAATTTTAGCATGGTATTTTTACATGTCATATAATGCACTATTTAATAGTCCTGATAAAGACACAAGAATAAATAATCTAAAAAAAATCGGCATAATGTCTGCTGTTATAATTGCATGCGGTTCGTGTTATGGAATAATAAATAGTTATAAATTAATTTGAAGTAAAATAAATTAAATAAATTAAATAAATTAAGGAATATACAAATCATCGTCAGTGTCATTTTCATTTTCGTTCATGATGGCATTTGTTATAGTATTTGTTGGGATATATTGTTTAAGTAATCTATCTTCTTTTTCAATATATTCTGAATTTTTAATCATATCAATATCCATTTCAATTTCGGGATAACCTGTTCCGCCTTTAAAAACACCTCCAATATGTAAAATAGATGATACACTATTCATTTTATCAATTTCACCAAACACTGCAGATGACAAATAAATATCAACCGGTTTTTCCAATGACGCCTTTGTTAATGGGTCAATATTTGCTTTATTCATACCGTTTCTATCTGCAGAAATAACCATACCACCAAAACACATGATATCAACAAGAATTGAAATGTGTTGTGGATTCAAGCCAGTGTTACCGGCATTATCATATGCTTTCACAAATTCATTAATTAATCTGTTTCTCGCAAATTCAATTCCAAAAGTTTGATAAATTTGTAAGATATCATCGCTAAATGTTTTATAAGGATTAACACCTGTAATATATCTAATTTCTTTTAGATTAACGCCGGATGTAAAAATAACTTGTTCTTCACCAATTTTCATTCCGTCTTTGTCAAAAGCATCAATATATCTGTCTTTTGATATTACATTTATTCGTTCAATATTTTCAACACCTTTTAATTTAAATTTGTCTAACATATCAATAAAATCAATTAATGTTTTACGATTAAATAAATCAGCAATTTTAATTTTTTTCTTATTATCAATTTTAGTTGTGTCTTTAACATTGAAACGAATATGAATAATCGGCTGTTCATGATTATCAGTATTAGATAAAACCGCAAATGATGTAATTTTTTTTAATAATGATATTTTTTCTTTTTTTAGCATTGGCATTGAATGACGTTTTTCCCACCATAAACATAATCTAGATTTAATATCTAAAAGTGTAATATTTTTATCTAACATTTTTTCCTTATTAATTTCAATTCTAAATAACCATGGTAGATTATGTATAGATGCACTGCAACTATTTTTAGCAAGTTTTTTACTGTAAAAAACTTCTGTTATTCCATCTTTTGACATTATGCTATTTTTTTTATTTGGTTCAGCATCATAATAAACATCAAGTTTGCTTCGAATATCTCCTAATGTTGTTTTTTCTAAGTATGAACTAATTTTATGAGCAACATCACGAGAATTTTTATGCGTATCTTCAAGATATACAAACATTTGCGGGGTTTTTGGATTTTTAGATGCAGAAATTAATTCATTAATTCGTGGCACCCCACCGGATGAATGTGTAAGAGACGCAATACCCGCTAAGTGAAATTGGTTCATTGTCATTTGTGTGACTGCTTCACCCAAAGATTGTGCTGCAATAACACCAACCATGCTTCCTGCTTCAATAATATTGTCATTGAATGAATTTTTAATATTTTCAATGATTTCATTAAATTTTTCAAATGAATTATTATAAAGTGTAAGATATTTTTTTGGACTTAAAGCATCATACAAACATAAACGTAAAATAGTTTTAGCATAAAATTCATCTTCTTTTATATTGTCGCTAATTTTAGCATTTTTAGGGAGTTTAATTAATGGAGTATTTTCAATACTTAAAACTTCTTCTAATTTATTTAAAATATATTTTGGAGTTAATTTTGTATCTTTTGTATTATTTTTTTTAGTATTTTTTAAATTAGCGACAATTCTATTTAAATTAATAGCTAATTTATAATCAGTATTCATAGTAATATATTTTTGTGATGCTTTTACATAATTTATTCTTGCACTATCTCTCATATTAAGAATTTTATTTAATAACATTTCATTATCTTTTGCTGAAAAGTCATTAAATTCTTTTAATTCATCTGTATCAAATGAAAATAATTTTTTAATTGTTTCATTATTCATTTCTATCATGGATACATTGTATGTGTATTGCATTGTTGTATCATTGCCATTGCCACCATAAATTTGTTGAATAATTTGATTATTTGCAATGCGTACTGTTCCATCATATTTACACATAACATCTTCCATTGTTTTAACAAGTTTGCGCTGAGCATATCCTGATTCTGCAGTTTTTAATACTTTGACTACTACATCACCTCGCCCGGCTTTCATGTGAAAGCAAAATTCCGGATATGTTAAACCATTCATATAAGAATTATGACATAATCCACGAGCAACCGGGCTGTCGTCATTTTCATAAAAATAACACATTGAACGGTCAGCATAATTTTTGGGCATAATTCCACCTTCAAAAGATTGTTGCCCGACCGCACCAATCATTTGACCCAAATTATCGCTGCCACCTTTTGAACCAGATGACATCATAATATGAAAATTATTTTTCTTTGATATACTATTAATAACAATTTTAGAAACATCATCACGAACAATATTTGTATCTGAAAATAATTTTTTTTCAAAAGCAGATGTTGTCATGTATGATGGATTATTTTCAACATTTGTAATATCTATTTCAATTTTGTTCATTACATTTTCTAAATATTCATTAATTTGTGTTTTAATAAGTTCTGGTATTTTAGCATCACCAATGCCAACCGTAAAACCATTAATCAAATTAAAATTATTTACTAATTTTTGACAATCATTAATAAAAGTACATACTCTGTCTTCGCCGTATTCATCCCATATATATTGTAATAGACCATTATTAGATTTAGCAGCAATAAGAGATTTACTAATTTTGCCTTTTATTAAATTGCCTTCAATAATTTCAACATCTTTCATTTTCATTGATATTTTATTTGGTATAATCATACTGAATATTTCTTTTCCTGTGTATTCTTTATTTTTCTCTAATTTGTCATAATCATTGAATGTAGTATAACTTAATATATTCATTGTATTTTCCCATGATACTTTTGTGTTGTCATCTGTTAAATTATACGACCCCAATAATCCATCCTGCACTATACCGTAGATAGGCACTGAGCGCGAAGGAGTAATTAATTGTTTTCTTATATTTGCTATCTCAAGTAACTCTATTTTACTTTGTATCTTTTGTGGTACATGTATATTCATCTCATCCCCGTCGAACATTGGGACTGGGGGTTATTCATTATTCATTTAATGAACATCTAGTTTTGGGGGTGTTCATTAAATGAATTGAATACTTATGGTTTCCCATAAGATTGGACTATACCTTGAGCGCTAGTTAAAAAAACTAACACCTGTATCCGTCTAGTCTCTGAACCTTTTTCTGTATATTGGACCACAGAAACTTGGCTGCTGATTTCCCATTACTTTTAAGTTGTTGTTGTTATTTTTATTTTATTTTGTGAGCATTTTAATTTTATTTTATTTTGTGAGCATTTTTAATTTATTTTTAAGAGCACGAAAGAATATTTATAATTTTTATTATTATGAATTAAATTGATATGAATTTTTATGGGAGCACATAAAAATAAATATCAATAAAATTCATAATAATTCAATAAAATAATTACATTTTTAATTAAATTTATATTATATATCATCTATATTTCTAATAATAATAATTTCAATTTTTATTCATTATCTTCTTCATCACTATCCTCACTAGTTGTATTATCATCAATACTATCAAATGTTTCATCCGGGAATATTTGACGCTTGAAAATAATTAATTGTTGTTTTGCGAGTTTAAGTTTCTTTTTCATAGACATATTTTTATTTGCGAATGCTTTATTTAAAACTTTACCAGTCTTATCTTTAATATTTACTCGATAGCCCTTTGAATTGTCTTTATTATACATACATATGCCTTTAGGTAAATCTTTATTTTTTTCATTTCGTTCTACTTTTCGCTCTCTATTTGTTTTTGCTTTTCTATCCTCATATTTAGCCTTTTGCGTTTCGTCAGTTGGTTTATTATCTCCAATAAAAAAATTATATCCAAACTTTGGATCATGAGTTTTATATTTTTGTATATATTCTGTTTCTTTTATTTTTAATTCATCTTTTGAAAATACTCCAAGTGTTTCAACATTAAAATTATCTTTTCCATCAGTGCGAATCGCATTATAAAATGATGGACAATCATCAATATTATTTTTTGCTGATGTAAAATGATGTTCCCAACGCCCATATGCTCCTTGGCGTCGAATCGGCTGACAACCATTTTTTACATAAGAATATGCTTTACCAATATATGCTAAATTATTTTTCTTATTTGTTATTTTATAAATAACTCCGGTTGTTAAATTTTCTTTATGCTTTGATCCATCACTTAATATTGTTTCAACTTCATAAATGTCTTTTTCTTTATTATCTTTTTTATCGCGTTTGTCTTCTTGTGTCGCATTTGCTTTAATTACTTTTATTCCCAGTTCTTTTTGAACATGTGCGAGTTCTTTAATTGCATTTTCTAAATTTTCATCAAGTGTTATTAATGGATTTGCGAATGATTTAGTATGATGCGTGCCATCAGTATGTGTAAAACGATATTTATAACCTGCAATAGTATCAATACCTGATATATTATGATACACTACATGAATATTAGGGGACAATGCGTTTGCATCTTTATTATTTACTTTTAATATTCCTTTTGCTCCTCTCTTTCTATTTTCAACACTTATCGCATTTTCATAATGAATAACTCCATCATCGTCAATTGTATAATTATATCCAATTTTTGGATCATTTGAATTATATTTCTTAATATATTCTTTTACTTTATTTCGTGCTTCATCATAATTTGAAACTTCCATAATTTCACTTTTAAAATTTTCTGGACTACTTTCAGCAATCGCATTATGTAATGGATTTCTATCGTTTTTAAGATTTTTAGCACATGAAATATGTTTTTTCAATGCTCCTTTATGACTAAAATATGTAATACCATCTCTCGCTCTTATTTCAAATGATCGTGATTGACCAAAATAAATTTTATTATTTTTTGTATTAGTAAATCTATATATAACTGATGTATTTTCAGTTTCTATAACGTCTTTATTATTATAATCTTTGCTCATTTGTTTTTTAATATTCTTTTTTGTTTCTTGCTTATCATTAATAATATCATCTATATCTAAATCTTGTTCAATAGATTTCTTACTATTTTGAGTAGCCATATTCGATTTCATTGTGTGTAATTATAATATATAAGTTTTAATTATCAAAATATTTAAATTTCAATTTTTTTATTAATAAATAAATCAATAGTTCATATTTATATTTATAACTGGGTGCTCAATCCAATTACAAACATATTAATTATTTTTTATTTTTATTTTCGTTCATAATTGGGTGCTCAATCCAATCACAAACATATTATTTAATTTTAACAACAACTTATTAAGATATCTCATTCGTTATTTCCATACCTGTGGTTTTTCTCCGCAGCCATCAGTATTTCACAATACTAACTTGGAAGAATGAGTTTTAGGGGGTTCCAGCAATTTGAATACATCGCATTTTTTTAATTTAAAAAAAACACTAGATGGTTATATAACTGTTTCCAGTAGAAGATTTACACTGTTTATCTCAAAAGGATTTCTTCCAACCTTTTGAGCAGCCACCTGTTGCCAACCTTAACAAGGATGAGATGTTAGTTAATCGGCATTATATGGAGTTGTCACTGCGGGGGACAATCTAAATGTAAGTAATGAAGGGTCATTAATAACTTTAATTTTATGTCCCATCATGGATTGTTTATGCAATGATGGTTGTCTGTTAAGTAATACAATATCGTCGTCTTGTAAATGTCTTTCAACAATATCGCCAATTTGTAAAACTAATTCTTCTTTTTTATATTTCAAATAAATGGGTCTTGCATTTTCACTATCACTAATATATACATTATTTGCTCCGGGGTATTTGTCTGTTCCATTTTTAACTAATTCTGTTAATCTTTCAATATTATTTTTTGTGACTCTTTCTGGATATGTAATAGTCATTGCGATTCTTACTGGTACGCCGACACAATCAGCACCAATTGATGCATCTGAAGTAATAACTGTTCTTGCATTATGGTCGCCTCTTTTACCCATAATATTTTTTCTAATTCTTCCATGTTTTCCTTTTAATCTTTCAGTAATTGATTTAAATTGATTTCCTTTAGCATCATTTTTTGGATTTTGAATTAAATCTGGATTATAATATAATGCGGTTTGTAATTGTAAAAAATGTGAATAATGTTTTGAATGCTTTAATGAGTTATCAGTATTTGTTTCTTTATTTTTATTCATTCTAATATTTGCTCTTACAATTTCAGTTAATTTTCCAGTGAGACTATCTTCTGATGATGTGCCACCATTAAAAAATCCACGCATACTTGGTCGCACTGGTAGAGGGGGCACATGAAATACTTTATGAATCATACTACTTGGACGACTTCTTTGAGTATCCATACCTAAAATTTTACAATCTTCATCCGAAATATTATCTAAAATATTTGCGACTATTTCTGGTTTTAATTCAAATTTTTGTCTTTTTTCTGTTTTTTTATCATCATCAATACTGTCAAAAACTGAATATATTTCAATATCAGAAGTATTTTTTTTTATTTCAACCATTATTTTTGTTACTGTTGTTCCACATTCTTGATTTGGTTTCATACAAATTTTTGTTTTACTTGCCATTTCACGAATTTTTAAAAATCTATTTTTATTATTTTTTATTTTTAAAATTTGTTTAAATTTATCTGTATTTTTATCAACTAAAATATTAGAACAATTAAGACATACACAATCCAAAATTCCTTTAACATATGGAACAAATAAAATATTAAAAACTGGTTCAGCTAAATCAATGTGAGACGGATGACCAACACAATATTTTGTTTCAAAATTACATGTTGCACATGTTGAGAAAGTTGTTGCGCCCATTCTTGGATCTAATAAACCACCTAATTTTGGTTCTTGTTTATCATATAATTCTGGTATTTCAATACCATGGGTTCCTTTCATAGAACTCATTGCTCTAATTTGTTCTCCACTAAGAATATCAAATTTAATCCCTCTGATAGTTTTGATAATTGGATCATTATTAAAATATTCTTGCTTATCAGTCATAGTGATATTAATATAATATATTATTTATCCTGTAAAATATTTAAAAATCAATTTTTTTTGAATTAATATTATATAATGAATTGGGATGATTTAGAATTTGACATAGAGTTAAATTCTAATTATAACGATGTTCAAAATAATGTTATTATAAAATATGAGAAACCAAAAATAATAGTTGATTATATTACTGATTATTGTATTATAAATAAATGTAAAAATAATGATGAAATATTACGTTATCTATTTATCACAAATAAATTTCCATTAGAATATGATTTAACTACTTATATACAACGTTATAAATCTATATTTGGAGAAAGTAAAAAAATAAAATTAATAAAAATAAATGATTTATATTTTGTTAATGGTTATACCGTAGTTCCATTATTAAATAAATATGATAGATTAATATTAGAATATTATCATATTTGTAATTTACTTGATATTACAAAATATAAAAATGTTTTAATTTATCATGAATCACGTGCAAATTTTTTTAATGTATTAAAATTATATTTTCCAAAAATTGAAAGATTTTCTATAAAAACTGATTTAATATTTTTAAAAAATAATGAGTATGATGTAATTTTTAGTGGACCATATGATATTTTTGATAGTAAAACATGTGATTGGTTTTATCATAAAATAAATTATTATATCTTATTTTTAATGTATATTACAAAATATTCAAAAAATAATTCAATTTGTATAATAGCGTATGATTTAAAAAATTTTAATATTGATATTTTTAACCAAATATTAATATTATATAGTTGTTTTATGAAGATACGTATATTTTCTAATAAATTAATTGGTTTTGGTAAATGTTATATTTTAGGTTCAGATATTAATATAGATAAATTAAATAATTTTTACAAAAATAATAAAACAATATTTAATGTAAATAATTATGAAATGTCATTTGAACGAATTAATAATAAATGTATCAATAATAAAGCAATAATAATAGATATTAATTTAAAACTTGATTTTGATGATACATTTAAAAAGCAAATAGAAAAAATTAAAACTATATATCTCAATATAGATACAAAAATGAAAACAATTATTTTTGATACATCTATATCACCAAAAACAATAATAAAAAAAACATATAATACAATTTATAAATATATTATTGAAAAAAAAATTCCAATCAATCTAAATAATTATTATTTAGATAAACCAGATAAAATAATATTAAAACTTACTGATATTAATAAAATATATTTTCCAGATATTTTAAATGTTAATTTTAAAAAATTAAGATTAACGCCAAGTGCTCTTTATAGTGTCACTTATCCAAAAGAAGCAGAAAAAATAACAAATATAATTTATGATATTATTTGTATTAATAATATTAAAATAATAGATGCATGCGCAAATGTTGGCGGTAATACAATTAGTTTCGCTCAAAAATTTAAAAAAGTAATTTCAATTGAATTAGACAATAATATTTATAAAGCATTGAAAAAAAATATAAAACAATATAAATTTACAAATATTAAAACAAAAAATATGGATTGTTTAGAATATATAAAAAATCATAATTACGATGTTATATTTTTTGATCCACCGTGGGGCGGAAATTTAATATATTCACAAGAATCAATAATAATAAAATTATCTGGTATTGATATTAATATAATAATTGAAAATTTAATAAAAGAAAATAAAAAAGTATTTTTAAAAGTTCCATTAAATTTTCATTGTAATAATAATCTTAAGCAAAATCAAAAAGTATTTAAAATAAAAAATTATCAATTAATTTATTTTTACAATTAACTATAATTACATAATTAAGTTTGTGTTTGAGCTTGAAATTGAGAATGAAATGGCAGATTTTCTTTAATTGATTTTTTAAATTCGATATCGCCCATTGCTTTAAGTTTAATATATAATTCTTTATATGTTGCAGGATATGATACAAGTTCTAAATTTTGTTTAACAACAATTAATGCTTTAGTATTTATTCTATCTTTTACAATAAATACTGGTTCAAAATTTTTTACAAATTTATCATATATATCAAGTTTTTTTAATATTGTCGGTAATCTTTGTGAATATTCTGCTGGAGATACGAGATATAAAAAACTAAATTTTTCATTTTTACATTTATAAAAATTACAATTATATGTATATAATATATTTAGTTCGCGATATGTAATAGCATAAGTTTCTAAAATTTCACCTGGATATACAATTCTACCACGATTATTAAGTATAATTATAATGTTTTTTACTGTATCAAAAAATATATAATAAATATGTATATAATATTTTCGCATACTCTCATCTTTTTCTTTATCAAATGGTAACGGTAATTTTATTTCAATTGTTTCTATTAATTTTAAATTTTCAATATTATTGTATAAAAAATCTAAAAACATATATGGCATTTTATTATCATCAATTAAAATTACACCACTTATTAATTTTTCTGTTTTAGCAAAATTCATAACCATAATATTATTTTGTTCTATTGTCCATCTTAATACATCTGAAAATCCAAAATTTACATCACTATTAATTTTATATATATATGATACATCTTTAAATCCATATCTTTTTAATAAAAATGTATTACCAAAAACCAATGTTTTATTAGTGATATTTATTATACCATGATTTTTTTCTAAATTGTGAATATGTGATTGAGCATTTATATAAAGAAAATCTGCGATTAAGTCATATATTTCTTGATGTATTTTTAATTTATGAAATAATAATTCATAATTTGTGTTATTGTCATATTTTTCATTTTGTTGATAATATATTTTAAAATCAAAATCTTTAGGTTCATTAATATTTGTATCTTTAATATCTCGAATAATTTGAATATCATTAAAATTCGCAAGTGGATTTTGTTTTAAATAAAAATATACTTTACTAAAATTTTTTATTATATTTTTTGTATATTCTATTCTCTTTTTATAATCATTCTCAATAAAGCGTATAATAATATCATTAATTATAAATACATTTTCTTTTAATTTTGGGCGATATTCTAATGTTTGATCATATTCATAACTAGTTAAAAAAAGTACGATATATTGAATTGGTGTTGGCATAAATTTATAAATATAACTTCTTACACCAAATTCATAAGTATCAAGAATTTTAGCAATATCTTTATTATAAGTAAATTTTGATAAATCAACATCGCGTGTATAATCCGCAGATTTATCATATAAACTATTATGATTTGAATTTAAAAATAACTCAAATATTGGTTTCCAAAATGGTAGAATATTATGACTTGGCATATTTTTATATATTTTATAATGTTCATTATGATATGAAAATAATATTTCATATATTTTATTCATTGATGTTATTTCACTTATATTTGATATATAACTTTTTTGAATTAATCCTCTTAAACATGATTCGTTTGTTTCGCACTCATTTAATATTTTTAAATACTCATTTTTGATAACAATTAAATATTCTTTAACTGTTTTTTTTCCAGATTGTATAAATGATTTATGTAAAAAACTGTCAATATCATAATTAAAATTTCCAGAATTAACAAACGCACGATCATTCCAATTAATAGTTTTATTTTTAATAATTTCTATGTTGTCATAATCATCACAAAATTTATAATATATTAAATTAGAATGTGTGGTTTTGATTTTTGTTATATTTTTATTTAAATCTAAAACAAAATTCATCCAAAAATCAATTGTGTCAGCCTTATATAATTTTGGATAAAATAAATGATTATTTAAATTTGTTTGATGTGTTACATTAGTTTTTTTATTATTACTACCGGTGTCAAGTAAATATAATTTTTTTGAAATATAATAAAATAAATTACACAAATATATTAAATATTTATCTAAACTTTTTGAGTCTAAACTATCAAAATTTTGTGCCATTAGTTCATTATAATGTTCTTCAAGTTTAGTTTTATTATCTGCAATTATGGGGTTATCATATAATTTTTTTACTAATAAACTAATAAATTCTTTATCAGATAATACAATAGTATATGAAAGATTTATATTTTTATATTTTCTCAAACTATTAAATGTATAAAATATATATGTACGAGAATTTTTAATAGAATATCTATCATCCGGTGTATCTATTATTGATTTTAATAATGGGTCAAGTAAATCTGGTTGTGTTTGTTGTGTTTGTGTTTGTTGTGTTTGTATTTGTTGTGTTTGTTGTTTTTGTGTTAATGGTGATTTATGATGATTTATTTGGTATGTCATATTATCTCGTCTCCAATTTGGAACGTCCGCCCGATTTATAAATGAGTTAGACATTTTAGACATTTTATTATATATTCTATATATATACATAAAAAAATTGATTTTCAAAAACTAAATATATAGTAATTATATAAAGAAACAAAATGACAGATTCTTTTATTAGTTTAAATTTTGATGATGAAAAAAAAAGACTTACAATATTAACTAATTTATGCAGAATGTTAGTAAGAAGAGGTAATTTAAGTTTTGAGAAATATAAATTAACAAAAGATAAAAAAGAATATGAAAATCCAACATTAGTTCCGCCGAATAATAATATTGATAATGATTTATTTTTACAATTTATTAAGAAAAAAGATGATACATATACATATACAATAAAACTTGATGTACCATTTAAAGATGAAAGACAAGACAATAGTTCAGAATATAACGGTTCAATATTAATAATAAAAATAATTCCACAAGTAATTAAAGATATTGGTTCTAGTTCAATTGTTCTTGATTTTTTGAAATTATACAATAAAAATAAAAAAATAATTATTTTTGATGGTATGTCAGATAAAGTTCATAATTTATTAAGTAAAAAGAAAAATGTTGAAGTATTTGATAAAGATTATTTCATGATTGATATGATGTCAATGATATTTGCACCAATTAGTTGTAATTTAATATCACAACAAGATATTGCTCATATTATTGCTCCTAAATTACCTAAAATTTTTGAAAATGATCCATTAGTAAGATATTATAATGGGAAGAAAAATGGTTTAATTAAAATAATTAGACCAAGTTTAAATAATAGTATTGAAACTGTTTATAAAAAAATTATAGAATTTAAATCTGTATTTTAATTTATTATTAAGAATACAAAATTTTAATTTATTATTAAGAATATAAAATTTAAGTTTATTATTTAATATTATATTATGCCATATTTCAAAAATAAAGATATAAATTTATTATTTATACATATTCCAAAAACTGGTGGCACATCTATAGAACTGTATTTTTCAAATAAATATAATATTGTATTAAATGAAAAATCTTTATTTATGAATAAACATAAATTTGCAAATAAAATAAAAGTAAATTCAACATTTCAACATATGACATGGAGAACTATTTATAAATACAAAAAATATTTTAAAATTAATT
>Ga0164297_10003863_pt1 | contig 13744 bp, 14 predicted proteins | sample GEODES058metaG_FD_113539 | JGI IMG/M metagenome (GOLD analysis project Ga0164297, IMG submission 113539) | Dystrophic lake water microbial communities from Trout Bog Lake, Wisconsin, USA - GEODES058 metaG | ecosystem: Environmental > Aquatic > Freshwater > Lake | place: USA: Trout Bog Lake... | reverse complement strand
GGCCGCAGCGGGCCGACCGCCCGGTAGGAGGCGGGGTCATGTCGGCGGTACATGTTGGCGGTCCGCCCGGTGAAGCCGCCCCTGCCCAGTTCGTCGTCCTTGAGCCCGTCGAGGTCGGCGTGCAGGCGCCGCGGCGTCTTCCCCTTGCGCAGGTGGATGAAGGATTCCATGGGTGACTCCTGAGCTTTTCAGCGGTGCGGCCTCAGTCGCGCACGCGCAGGACGACTTTCCCTCTGGCGGAGCGGTTTTCCAGCGACGCGACGGCGGCGGCCGCCTCCGCCAGCGGATAGACCACCGGCGCCGGCGCCGCAAGCTGACCCGAGCTGAGCAACCGCTGCAGTCCGGCCCACTGCTCGGCCAGCGCGTTCGGGTGTGTCGCGGTCCACGCGCCCCAGCCGACGCCGACCACATCGATGTTGTTGAGCAGCAGCCTGTTCACCTTGACGGTGGGAATCTCGCCGCCGGTGAAACCGATGACCAGCAGCCGCCCCCCGGGGGCGAGTGAGCGCAGGGAATCGGTGAACCGGTCGCCGCCGACAGGGTCGGCGACGATGTCGACGCCGCGGCCCTGCGTCAGTTCCTTCACCGCGTCCTTGAACCCGTCGGCGAGCACCACGTCCGTCGCGCCGGCCGCGGTAGCGACGTCGGCCTTGTCCTGTGCGCCGACCACGGCGATGACGCGCGAGGCGCCCAGCACGGACGCCAATCGCAGTGTCGACGTGCCGATCCCGCCGGCCGCGCCGTGCACCAGCACCGTCTCGCCCGGCTGCAGACGCCCGCGCACGGTCAGCGCGAAGTACATGGTGAGGTCGTTGAACAGCAGGCCGGCGCCCGCCTCGAGGCTCACGTTGTCGGGCAGCGCGAACACCCGGTCGGGCGGGAGCACCGCGACCTCGGCCATGCCGCCGGTGAGCATGGTCAGGCCGACGACGCGGTCGCCAGGCTGCACGTGGGCGCCGTCGGGTGCCGAGCGGACCACGCCCGCGATCTCCGCGCCGAGCACGAACGGGGGATCGGGGCGGTACTGGTAGAGGCCGCGGGTCAGCAGGGCGTCCGGGAACGCCACGCCGGCCGCGTGCACTTCGACGACCACGTCGTCAGCACCGGGTTCCGCCGCCGGCTCCTCGACGTCGGCCACCTCGATCGCGTCCGGACCGTCGAGTCGGGTCACCCGTGCCGCGCGCATGATGCCTCCATTCCGAGCCCCACTGTTCACCATCGCTGGCGTTCGATCAGCGTACTGCCGGCATGGCACCGGCTACCCTCGGCGCATGGATCGCCCGGATTCCCTACCGCTCGGCCGTTTCACCGTGGGGCGTATCGGCTACGGCGCCATCCAGCTGCCGGGCCCCGGAGCGTTCGGGCCGTCGCGGGACCGTGACGAGGCGCTCGCCGTGTTGCGCCGCGCGGTCGAACTCGGGGTCAACCACATCGACACCGCCCAGTTCTACGGACCCGACGTCTCCAACGCGTTGATTCGCGAGGCCCTGCACCCGTATCCGGAGAATCTGGCGCTGGTGAGCAAGGTCGGTGCCCGCCGCGATGCCACCGGCGGCTGGATTCCCCTCGCCGGTCCCGCCGACTTCCGCGCCGACATCGAGGCCAACCTGCGGTCGCTCGGTGTCGACCAACTGGCGGCGGTGAACCTGAGGATCATGGATGAGGCCGGGGACAAGGCCGGGCCGGGTGAGCGCTTCGACGAGCTGCTGTCGGTCATGATCGGCGCACGCGACGAGGGGCTGATCGGCGGCATCGGGTTGAGCAACATCGGCCCCGAGCACCTGCTGCGCGCCCTGGAGCGCACCGAGATCGTCTGCGTGCAGAACGCATACAGCCTCGCCAATCGATCGGCAGAGCCGGTACTGCGGGAATGCGCGGCGCGCGGCATCCCGTTCGTCCCGTTCTTCAGCCTGCGTTCGCCGTTCGCGCCGCCGGATCAGGTGTTGGGCAACCCGGTGCTCCAGCAGGTCGCCGGGCGGCTCGGCCGCACGCCGGCGCAGGTGGCGCTGGCGTGGACGTTGGGCGTGGCCCCCAACGTGCTGATGATCCCGGGCACCTCGTCGGTGCGTCACCTCGAGGAGAACATGGCGGTCGCGGCGATCGAACTGGACGAGGAGACCCGCGCGGAGCTGACGGCGGTGGCCGCACCCGCAGCGCCGAACGTGTAACCACGGCGAAAAATCACCAGAAATTTCGCAGTGAATGCACGTTGGGCGCACGCAACGAGCGCCGTCCGCTACTTGAGTTCGGCTGACGACAGCCCCAGCAGGCGGCGCGCCACCACCAGCAGTTGGATCTGCTGGGTGCCCTCGAAGATGTCGAGGATCTTGGAGTCTCGCGCCCACTTCTCCAGCAGCGACTGTTCGGAATAGCCGGCGGTACCGGCCATTTCGACGGCCTTCAGGGTGACGTCGCTGGCCATCCGGCCCGCCTTGGCCTTGCTCATCGACGCCTCTTTGGAGTTGGGGATCTTGTTGTCGGCCTGCCAGGCGGCGCGCAGCGCCAACAGGTAGGCCGACTCCCAGTCGGCCTCCATGCGCAGGAACTCCGCGGCCGCGGCGCTCTGGGCGTGCGACGGCGTGTCGTAGGAGATCTCCACGCCCGCCTCGGTGAGGATTCTGCGGAGTTCCTCGAGCGCGGCGCGGGCGACCCCGATCGCCATCCCGGCCACGATCGGCCGGGTGTTGTCGAAGGTCTCCAGCACCCCGGAAAAGCCCTTGCCGACCTCGATGTCGGGTTTGCCAAGCAGGTTGCCCTTCGGGATGCGGACGTTGTCGAACCGGATCGCGGCGGTGTCGGACCCCTTGATCCCGAGCTTGCGCTCGAGCCGCTCGACCGTCACCCCGGGGTGATCGCGGGGGACGATGAACGATTTGATCGCCGCGCGTCCCTTCGTCTTGTCCAGCGTGGCCCACACGACGATGTGGGTGGCGCGCGACCCGGCGGTGACGTAGATCTTCTCGCCGTTGATCACGTACTCGTCGCCGTCGAGTTGTGCGGTATTGGACCCCGCGGCGGAGTCGGAGCCGAAGCCCGGCTCGGTGATGGCCATCGCTGCCCATACCTTGCCCAGCCGTTGCTTCTGCTCGGCGGTGGCGACCGCGGAGATCGCGGCGTTGCCCAGCCCCTGATACGGGACCGACAGCATCATCGCGACGTCGCCCCAGCTGGCTTCCAGGGTCTGCAGTAGCGCGGTCATGTTGGTGCCGTTGCGGTTGGAGTCCCCGTCGTCGCCGTCGGTGCTCAGCGCATCGGCCCCGGCGAGTTTGAGCGATCCCGACGCACCCTCGAGCATGGCGACCAATGTCTCGAGCTCGACGGGGTAGGCGTGCTCGTCCAGGTCGTACTTGCGCCCAATCGGCCTCATGAGTTCCGCGGCGCCCTGGTGGGTCGCGACGACCGCCGCTTGCAGCTTTCGGGGTAGCTCCAAATTGATTGCCATGATGAGACTTTCAGCTAGATGAGAACAACGCCTTCGGCGACGCCGATGGCCCGCAGGTCGCGGTACCAACGCTCGACCGGATGTTCCTTGGTGAAGCCGTGGCCGCCGAGCAACTGCACCCCGTCCAGGCCGATCCGCATGCCCTTGTCGGAGGCGAGCCGCTTGGCCAGCGCCGCCTCGCGGGCGAACGGCAGGCCCTGCTCGGCGCGCGCCGCACCGCGCCAAGTGACAAGCCGCAGCCCGTCGAGCTCGATCGCGATGTCGGCGCACATGAAGGCCACCGCTTGGCGGCGGGCTATCGGTTCGCCGAACGCCTCGCGTTCCTTGACGTAGGGAACGACGTAGTCGAGCACGGCGTGGCAGGTGCCGACCGCCAGCGCCGCCCAGCCCAAGCGGGACAGCGCAAGCGCGTCGGAGTAGTCGTCGCCGGAGGCTTCGTCCTCGCCGAGTCGGGCGCTCAGCGGCACTGAGACGCCGGAGAGTTCGACCGTGCCCAATGCCGCGGCGCGGATTCCCATGCTCGGGTCCGCCGTGACGGTGAGGCCCGCGGTCCCGGACTCGACGATGAACAATGCGGGCGTGCCGTTGAGTTGCGCGGCGATGATGAACAGCTCGGCGTCGGCCGCAGCAGGCACCAGGGACTTGATGCCGTCCAGGCGGTACCCGCTGGGAGTGCGCACGGCGGTGGTCGTCAGGCGGGTGGGGTCGAACAGCGGCTGGGGTTCGGCGATGGCGACGCACGCCTGGGGGACGTTCTCGCCGCCGAACGCGGGTAGGTAGGTGGCCTGCTGGTCGGCGCTGCCCCAGTGGGTGAGGGCGGACGCGACCCCGCCGGGCGCCAGGATCGGCAGCGCCAACCCCATGTCGCCGTACCCCAGCGCCTCGGCTACCAGCGCGTTGGTCACGGTGGAGCGGTGTTCGGCGATGCCGTCGAAGTCCTCGGGGACGTTGACTGCGGTGATGCCCAGTTCAGCGGCCTTCGCCATCAGGTCCGCAGGGTAGGCGGCCGCCGCGTCGGCGTCGGGCGCCGCCGGTCGCAGGATCTCCGCGGCGAACTCGGCGACGGTCTCGGACATCATCGTCTGCTCGTCGTCGGGCGTCAGGTCAAAGTAGTCCCGGCCGCTCGACTTCAGCCGGGTCGGCGCGCCGCGGAGGTTCTGCGCCCGCTCGAATCGGCGCGGCAGGGTCTGCAACGCGGCGGCGGTCGAGAAGACGGCCTGCGTGCCGTAGCGCAGGCTCCGGTTGAGCGGCGCGCGCAGGCGGTACCTGTCGAGGAACTTCCGGCCGACCAGCGGGGTGATCAGGGCGATGGCGATGTCGGTGCCGGTCCTCTTGTGCGGTTGCAGCCCGATGCCGTTCTGGGTGCGCCGAGAGCGTGGGGGGAGGGTCTGGGTCATGGTCGGCAGCCTCGGTTGTTGGGGCGATGCGGATGACCTGATCTTACTCCGGAGTAAGATAGCGGCCGGTTGTTAGCTCGGTCACAAGACCCTGAGGCTGTCGAGCACCCGGCGGTGCAGCAACCCGTTGGTCGCCACGGCGCTGCCCTGGTGCGGGCCGGCCGTGCCGTCCAGTCCCGTCAGCGTCCCGCCCGCCTCGCGGACCAGGATGTCGAGCGCGGCGAGGTCCCACACCGACACCTCCGGTTCGGCGGCGATGTCGACCGCCCCCTCCGCGACCAGGCAATAGGAGAGGAAGTCACCGAAGCCGCGCACCCGCCACACGGCATCGGTCAGGTCGATGAAGCGGCCCCGCAACCCGCGCTGCGCCCACCCGGAGAGGCTGGAAAACGACAGGCTGGCCGAGCCCAGGTCGGCCACCGAGGACACCTGCAACCGACGCGGCGCCGCGCCGGTCACCGCCATGAAGGCGCCCCGCCCACGCGCCGCCCACCACCGGCGCTGCAGCGCAGGGGCGCTGATCGCGCCCGCCACCGGGACACCGTCCTCGAGCAGTGCGATCAAGCTGGCCCACACCGGAACGCCGCGCACGTAGTTCTTGGTGCCGTCGATCGGGTCGATCACCCACTGGCGTCCGGAGAACGTGGTGGTCCCCCCGAACTCCTCGCCCACGACGCCGTCGTCGGACCGTTCCCGGGCGAGCGCCTCGCGCAGGTCGGTCTCCACCGCGCGGTCGGCGTCGGTCACCGGCGTCATGTCCGGCTTGGTGTCGATGTGCAGGTCACGCGCGCCGAACCGTGCCGAGGTCAGGGCGTCGGCGCGGTCGGCCAGCGCAAGCGTCAGTGTCAGATCGTCCTGGCTCATGTGTCGCGACCCATGCGTGCAGTCCTATCACGGCGCACCCGGGTCTTACGATGGGCGGATGTGGCAATTCGGTGTGCCGATCCTCCTGCTGGCGGTCCTGGGTGTGCTGCTCGCTCAGCGGTTCCTGCCGCGCGGGCCCCGTGGCGGTTCGCTGAGCGGCACGCTGCTGGTGACCGGCGTCAGCCCGCGGCCCGACGCCGTCGGGCAGCAGTTCGTCACCATCGCCGGCGTCATCAACGGGCCCTCGGTGAGCGAGCACGAGGTGTACGCCCGCATGGCCGTCGACATCGACCGGTGGCCTGCGATGGGTCAGCTGCTGCCGGTGATCTACTCGGAGAAGAATCCGGATAACTGGGCGTTCGCGCCCGGCGAACCGCCTGTCGCCTAGCCCGACATCCGGACGGCCTCAGCTGTGGGCGATGTGCAGCAACTCGTCGATGGTCGCCACCTTGACGCGGGGACGCCCGTGGCGCTCGCCGACCGCGCGCTCGTGGCGGTCGATGGACTCCCAGTGCACAGACGTGACCAGCTTGGGCTGGCGTGAGGCCAGCCAGTCGGCCAGCCGGGCGGCGTGGTCGTCCGGGAACTCTGCGGTTTCGGCGGCACCCGACAGGTCCTTGATGAGGGTGTCGACGGTGTCCTGGGAGTCCTTCTTGTTGGTGCCGATCACCCCGGTCGGCCCGCGCTTGATCCACCCGACGACGTACTCGTTGCGGTGCCCCTCGACGCGCCCGTCGGTGTGCGGGATCGTCGCCGTTCGGTCGTCGAACGGCAGCCCAGCGGTCTGCGCGCCGCGGTACCCGACCGAGCGCACCACCAGCTGGGCGGGCAGCTCCTCGCGCTCCCCGGTGTCCTTGGCCGCGGCCGATCCGTTCTCGCCCGCGACCAGCTCGTTGCGGCCGAGCACGATGCCCTCGACCTTGCCGTCGCCGGTGATCTCGATCGGTGAGGCGAGGAACCGGAAGACGATCCTGCGGTGACCCGGCCGCGGCGCGCGCTCCGCGTAGCCGCGCAACACGGCGATGTTCTGCCTGGTGGTCTTGCCTACCGCGGCCGCGTCCTCGTCGGTGATCCCCGCCAGCTGCGCCGGGTCGATGATCACGTCGACGTTCTCGAGTTCCCCCAGTTCGCGCAGCTCCAGCGTGGTGAACGCCGCCTCCAGCGGGCCGCGCCGGCCGACGATCACCACCTCGTCGACGCCGCACGGGCGCAGCGACTCCAGGGCGTGGTCGGCAATGTCGGTCTCGCCCAGCACGGCGGGATCGGTGACCAAGATGCGCGCGACGTCAATCGCCACGTTGCCATTGCCGATGACGACGGCGCGGGTGGCCGTCAGGTCCGGGTTGGCGTCCACGAAGGCCGGATGCGCGTTGTACCAGCCGACGAAGTCGACGGCGGACATGCTGCCCGGCAGATCTTCCCCGGGTATGTTGAGCGCTCTGTCGGATTGTGCGCCGATGGCGTAGATGACGGCGTGGTAGCGCTCGGCGAGTTCCCCCGGCTGCACATGCTCACCGACCTCGACATTGCCGAAGAAGCGCATGCGCGGGTCCTCGGCGGTCTTCTCGAACTGCTTGCTGATCGACTTGATCTTGGGGTGGTCCGGCGCGACGCCGGAGCGCACCAGCCCCCACGGCGTCGGCAGCATCTCCAACATGTCGACGGCCACGTCGAACTCCTCCGACGAATCCGCCGCCTTCAGCAGTGATGCCGCGGCGAAGAACCCCGACGGACCCGAGCCGACGATCGCGACGTGGTAAGGGCGCATGCTTCGATGCTAATCGCTGGCCACCGCGGGACGCCGGTAACGTGGTCGCCTGTGGATCCCGACCGTCAAGCCGACATCGCAGCCCTCGACGCCACCCTGACCACGGTGGAGCGGGTCCTCGATGTGGACGGGCTGCGCGACCGCATTGACAAGCTCGAACAGGAGGCGTCCGACCCGAAATTGTGGGACGACCAGGCCCGCGCCCAGCGCGTCACCAGCGAGCTGTCCCACGCGCAGGGGGAGTTGCGCCGCATCCAGGAGCTACGACAGCGACTCGACGACCTCCCGGTGCTCTACGAGATGGCGGCCGAGGAGGACGCCGGCGCGGCCAGCGGCATCGAAGCCCTCGCCGAGGCCGACGCCGAGCTGAAGCTGCTGCGCGCCGACATCGAGGCCACAGAGGTGCGCACCCTGCTGTCCGGGGAATACGACCAACGCGAGGCGCTGGTCACCATCCGCTCCGGCGCCGGTGGGGTGGACGCCGCCGATTGGGCCGAGATGCTGATGCGGATGTACATCCGGTGGGCCGAACAACACAAGTACCCCGTCGAGGTGTTCGACACTTCCTACGCCGAAGAGGCCGGCATCAAGAGTGCGACCTTTGCCGTGCACGCCCCCTTTGCCTACGGAACGCTGTCCAGCGAGCAGGGCACCCATCGCCTGGTGCGGATCAGCCCGTTCGACAACCAGAGCCGGCGTCAAACGTCATTCGCCGAGGTCGAGGTGCTGCCGGTGGTCGAGACCACCGACCACATCGAGATTCCCGAAGGCGATGTGCGCGTCGATGTGTACCGCTCCAGCGGCCCGGGCGGCCAGTCGGTGAACACCACCGACTCCGCGGTCCGGTTGACCCACATTCCGACGGGCATCGTGGTGACCTGTCAGAACGAGAAATCGCAGCTGCAGAACAAGGTTTCGGCCATGCGAGTCCTGCAGGCGAAGCTGATGGAGCGCAAGCGATTAGAGGAGCGTGCCGAACTCGACGCGCTGAAGAGCGACAGCGGTAGCTCGTGGGGCAACCAGATGCGCTCCTATGTGCTGCACCCCTACCAGATGGTCAAGGATCTGCGCACCGACTACGAGGTGGGCAACCCGGCTGCCGTCCTGGACGGCGATATCGACGGGTTCCTGGAATCCGGGATCCGTTGGCGTAACCGGAAAGACGACGGCTAGCGATGCAACCGTGGCGCGAGTTCTGGCGCGGCCAAATCGGTCAGTGGATCATCGAACGGGGTCTGCGGGTCGCGATGGTCCTGATCGCGGCCGTACTGGTGGCCCGTTTCGTCAGTTGGGTGACGGGCCGGATAATCCGGCGCATCGATGATCGTTTCGCCGAAAGTGACGAATTGGTTCGATCGGAGGCCACCAAGTACCACCGTTCCGTGACGTCCGTGATCCAGTGGACGTCGTATTGCCTGCTCGGCATCTGGGTCCTCGTTCAGATCAGTGACATTCTGCGGTTTTCAGTCGGAGGGCTGATCGCGCCGGCTGCGGTGCTCGGCGCGGCACTGGGTTTCGGCGCCCAGCAGCTGGTCAAGGACCTGCTGTCCGGCTTTTTCATCATCGCCGAGAAACAGTACGGTTTCGGCGACCTTGTGACCCTGACGATTGCCGGTTCGCAGACGGACGCGACGGGCACCGTCGAGAAGATGACGCTACGCGTGACCAGGCTGCGCTCGGCTAACGGCGAGATGCTCACCATTCCCAACGGGCAGATCGTGAAATCGGTGAACCAGTCGCGGGACTGGGCGCGCGCCGTGGTCGACATCCCGGTCCCGGCCACCGTCAACCTCAACCGGGTCAACGAGGTCCTGCACCAGGTGAGCGACACGGCGCGCGATGATCCGACACTCAAGGACCTGCTGCTCGACGCGCCGACGGTGATGGGTGTGGAGAAGATCGAAATCGGCATTGTCACGCTGCGGCTGGTAGCCCGGACGCTGCCCGGCAAGCAGTTCGAGGTGACCCGGGAGCTGAGGCTGCTGGTTGTGCGGGCTCTCGCCCACATCGGCATCGTGACCGCCGACGATGCGACGGCGGGGACGCCGCAGTGAAGGGAATCAGGCTGTCGACCGTCGTGCTGATCGTCGCGTTCGTGGCGGCGTGGTGGGTGTACGACACCTACCGAGTCGAGCCCGCCAAGCCGGCGCCCCAGGTGGCGCCGCCGGGGTTCATGCCCGACCGCGACTACGTATGGGTGCCGCGCCCTCCGCAGGCACAGACCCCGGACACAGTCACAGTCACCGTCACGGTTGCTCCGCCGGGGGGCCATCCGGCACCGATTTCGCCGCCACCGGCCCGTTGACGACCGGCGGCGGCGTCGAACACGGCTAGACTGGCGTGCCGTGATGATCACCCTGGACCGCGTCAGCAAGATGTACAAGGCGTCGGCGCGCCCCGCGCTGGACAACGTCAACGTCAAGATCGACAACGGCGAGTTCGTTTTCCTGATCGGGCCCTCCGGTTCGGGGAAGTCGACCTTCATGCGGCTGCTGCTGGGTGAGGAGACGCCGAACACCGGCGACGTTCGGGTGTCGAAGTTCCACGTCAACAAGCTGCCCGGGCGGAATATCCCCAAGCTGCGCCAGGTGATCGGGTGCGTGTTCCAGGACTTCCGATTGCTGCAGCAGAAGACGGCGTATGAGAATGTCGCGTTCGCGCTGGAGGTCATCGGCAAACGTCCCGACACGATCAAGCGGGTGGTGCCCGAGGTGCTCGAGACCGTCGGCCTGTCCGGCAAGGCCAGCCGGCTTCCCAGCGAACTGTCCGGTGGCGAGCAACAACGGGTGGCCATCGCCCGTGCGTACGTCAACCGGCCTCTGCTGCTGCTTGCCGACGAACCCACCGGCAACCTCGACCCGGACACCAGCAAGGACATCATGGACCTGTTGGAGCGCATCAACCGCACGGGGACGACGGTGCTGATGGCCACCCACGACCACCACATCGTCGACTCGATGCGGCAACGGGTGATCGAACTTTCGCTCGGCAGGCTAGTCCGCGACGAAGAGCGCGGCGTCTACGGAATGGACCGTTAGGTGCGCTTCGGCTTTCTCCTCAACGAGGTCATCACAGGGCTTCGCCGCAACGTCACGATGACCGCGGCGATGATCCTGACGACCGCGATCTCGCTGGGCCTGTTCGGCGGGGGCCTGCTGGTGGTGCGGCTGGCCGACAACTCGCGGGAGATCTATCTCGACCGCGTCGAGACGCAGGTGTTCCTCACCGACGACGTCTCGGCCAACGACCCGTCCTGCAGCGGCGAGCAGTGCAAGGCGCTGCGGGAGAAGATCGAGGCGCGCCAGGACGTCAAGTCGGTGCGCTACCTCAATCGGGAAGACGGCTACGCCGACGCGATCCGCAAGTTCCCGGAGTACAAGGACGTCGCCGGCCACGACGCCTTCCCGGCGTCGTTCGTGGTCAAGCTGAACAACCCCGAGCAGCACAAGGAATTTGACGCCGCAATCCAGGGACAGCCTGGCGTGCGCAGCGTCCTGAACCAGAAGGAACTGATCGACCGCTTGTTTTCGATCCTGGGTGGCTTGCGCAACGTCGCGTTCGCCGTCGCGCTCGTCCAGGCTGTCGGGGCGATACTGCTGATCGCCAACATGGTTCAGGTCGCGGCCTACACGCGGCGCACGGAGATCGGCATCATGCGACTGGTTGGCGCGAGCCGTTGGTACACCCAACTGCCGTTCCTGGTCGAGGCGATGGTCGCCGCGACCATCGGCGTGATCATCGCTATCGTCGGGTTGATCCTGGTGCGCGCTTTGTTCCTGGACAAGGCGCTGAGCCAGTTCTATCAAGCTCATCTGATCGCCAAGGTCGACCTGGCCGACGTCATCTACATCTCGCCCTGGCTGTTGCTGCTCGGCGTGTCGATGGCCGCGCTGACCGGGTACGCGACGCTGCGCCTCTACGTCCGGCGCTAGCGGTGGCCACCGACGGACGGAGCAAGGCGGCGGGCGACAAGCCGGGGACCAAGAAGATCGTCTCCACCAACCGCAAGGCCCGCCACGACTACGCGGTCCTCGAGTTGTTCGAGGCCGGCGTGGCGTTGCTGGGCACGGAGGTGAAGAGTCTGCGCCTGGGACAGGCGTCGCTGGCCGATGCGTTCGCCACCGTCGACGACGGCGAGGTCTGGCTGCACAACATGCACATCCCCGAGTATCAGCAGGGCGGCTGGACCAACCATGAACCCCGCCGAAAGCGGAAGTTGTTGTTGCACCGTCAGCAGATCGACCGGCTGGTCGGCAAGATCCGGGACGGCAACCTCGCGCTCGTGCCCCTGTCGGTGTACTTCACCGACGGCAAGGTCAAGGTTGAGCTCGCCCTGGCGCGCGGCAAGCGCGCATACGACAAGCGCCAGGACATGGCCCGCCGCGACGCGGAGCGCGAGGTGGTCCGATCCCTGGGCCGCCACGCCAAGGGCATGACCTGACCGCGCGAGCCGGTCCGGAAATAAAAATTCGTCGCCGCCGGTTATCAGGGGCGTATCATTGGTGTTCTCGCCGGGAAACCGGCGGGGGTGCGAGGGGCTGAAAGGTTTCGACTTCGCGCATCGAATCAAGGGAAGCGTGCCGGTGCAGGCAAGAGACCACCGTAAGCGTCGATGCAACCATATAAGCGCCGATTCACATCAGCGCGACTACGCTCTCGCTGCCTAAGCGACAGCTAGTCCGTCAGACCGGGAAAGCCCTCGACCCGGAGCCTGGCGTCAGCTAGAGGGATCCACCGGTGAGTCCGGTCGCGGGACTCATCGGGACACTTACAGCGACTGGGATCGTCATCCCGGCTGGTCCGTGTGACCGGGAGATCCAAGTAGAGACATAGCGGACTGCGCACGGAGAAGTCTTGAGGGAATGCCGTAGGACCCGGGTTCGATTCCCGGCAGCTCCACAAAGAAATAGGCCAGGGCCCACAAGCCCCGGCCTGTTTTGTTTCCGTCAACGGCCCTGATGGGTGCTTCTTGTCACTTCGGTTATGCGATCGGTTTGCCTAACTCGGCCCGAACGTGGCGGGTCATCTCATCGGCGAGCACTTCGTTGGCTCCGGATTCGATTCCGTCGAGCACCTGCCGGATCACATCTTCGGGCCGCGACTTGGCGCTGTCGGGGGCAAAGGACGCCATCAGCGCACTCGGCATCGGAGCGAACGGCAGTTTCAACGCCAATACCCTAGCCCCCGAAATGCGCTCGGCGATCGAGGCCGGAATGGCCGACGCGTGGACGGAGTTCACTGCGCTGAAGAAGGACAAGATCGATACCGGGCAGCTCACCTCAGGCGACTTCTTCGGAACCCGTGCGGAGTTGAAGGACAATTACCTGTATCGGATGGCCGGTGCGGTGATAGGCATTTACGGCAACTCTGCGGCAGAAGCCTTCTATCCGATCGCCGCCGCCGACAGCGACGGGCAGCCACTGAGCGGAGCGAACAACTACATCTACCGGTTCGCGCCGAATGCACTGCCGCCCGCCAACGCGTTCTGGTCGCTGACGATGTACAAGCTTCCCGAGAGCCTGCTGGTCGCGAACCCGATCAACCGCTACCTGATTAACTCGCCGATGCTGCCGAACCTGGCCAGGGATCCCGACGGCGGCGTGACGATCTACGTGCAGAACTCGTCACCGGGACCGGGCAAGGAAGCAAACTGGCTACCCGCCCCGTCCGGGCCGTTCCAACTCGTCTTGCGTTTGTATTCCCCCAAACCCGAAGTTCTCGACGGCCAGTGGACTGCGCCAAAACCACAGAGGACAACCCGATAGGAACCTCGATGCGCCCCGATGGTCGACTGCTCAGCCGTTGAGGGCATGGATATGGTTCTCCTATGGACACACACACCACCGTTTCGACGATTGCCGGGCCTATCGGGGACATGGGAGCCGGCTTCTACTTCTCCCCGCAGTCCCTCGCCCGGGCCGAGCCTCTCGGACTTGACGTCGTCGCCCTGTACGGCGCGGGTCGGGCCGCTGACCTCGACCCGAAGACGGCAGATGCCGCATTCTATTTCTTCAAGCCCGGAATGATCGGCGCGATCGTCGAACGGGGCCGTGCCGGGGGCAACCCGAAGGCGGTTATCGCGGCGCATCATGCGGCCGCCGATGACTACGCCGAAGCACACTTCAACGCCGTCGACCCAGAGACCCTCACTGCCTTCGCCGACGCCGTCTCTGCACTGGTGCAGACGGTGCCCGTCGGCTCGTGGCCGCTGTTTGACGGGTATCGCGCAGCCCCGGTGGCGACAAGCCCGGCCGCGAAGGCCTATCGGGCGGT
>Ga0164297_10003862_pt1 | contig 13745 bp, 11 predicted proteins | sample GEODES058metaG_FD_113539 | JGI IMG/M metagenome (GOLD analysis project Ga0164297, IMG submission 113539) | Dystrophic lake water microbial communities from Trout Bog Lake, Wisconsin, USA - GEODES058 metaG | ecosystem: Environmental > Aquatic > Freshwater > Lake | place: USA: Trout Bog Lake... | reverse complement strand
GCTGCCGGCGCCGGTGACGACGGCAGTGCGTCCGCTCAGGTCGAAGGCTTCCCTGACGCTCTCCACGGTCTCCATGCCACCCCTCCTCGTGCTCGGTCCGAGAGCCTCGCACATCACCCCGCCCCCATGCTCGTCCCGCCACTGTGACCGAGGTAGCCGCCTAGGTTGAGTGGATGGCGGTCGGGCGTGCGGTGGTGGTGGGCGCCGGCGTGTCGGGGCTTCGGTGTGCGTCGGTCCTGGCCATGGCGGGGGTCGAGGTCATCGTCCTTGAGGCCAAGGATCGTCCCGGTGGTCGGATGGTCACCGACGTGGTCGACGGCTTCACGATCGATGCAGGCTTCCAGCTCCTCAACCCCTCGTACCCGCAAGCCGCTCATCTTGACCTTGCGGCACTGGAGCTCGGCTCGTTCGCTCCGGGGATGATCATCAGCGATGGCTCGACGCAGGCAACGCTGACCGACCCTCTTCGCCGGCCTGTCGCTGCCCTCGGCAGCCTTGGTCCCGGACCGGGAACACTTCCTGGCCGGGTCCGGCTTGGACTGCTCCTGGCACGCCTGCGCTTCGGGAGTCCGGCTCGAGTTCTGGCGATGCCTGACCGGTCGGCACGAGCCTGGTTCCGAGCCGAGGGGATCGACGAGGCCACCGTTGACGAGCTGCTCCGCCCCTTCTTGGCTGGAGTCCTGCTCGATGAGAAGCTCGAGGACTCGGCGCACCTTGTCGCACTCCTTCTCCGGAGCTTCGCTCGAGGGATCCCGGGAGTGCCGAAGGGAGGGATGGGTGCGATCCCGCAGCAGATGGCGGCGGGCCTCCCCGACGGATCGCTCCGATTGTCGACGCCGGTCGAGGAGGTGGCGAGCCGATCGGTCACGTTGGGCGACGGCACGAAGGAGGAGGCGGACCTGGTGATCGTGGCCGCCGCCGCGCCCCAGGCTCAGGAACTGCTCGGGAGCACCCCTGCTCGACCCGCTCGCGCGGTGACGACGTGGTGGTTCGCCACCGAGGAGCCGCTCCGCACCGGGGCCACGCTGGTGGTCGATGCGAGCGGGGAGGTGCTCGTCAACCTGGTGGAGATGACGGCGGCACAGCCCAGCTATGCCCCCCCTGGTCGGTTCCTCGTGGCCTGCTCAGCTCTTGGCCTCCATGCCGATCACGAGGCGGAGGCCAACGTGCGGCGCCGGGCCGCAGCTCTGGTCGGCGCGTCGACGGCTGGGTGGGAGCTCGTTGCGGTGACGCCCATCGCCGAGGCGCTCCCGAGCGTGGGGCGACCACTTGACCTGACGCCGCCCCTCGACCTCGACGGAGTGCTCCTCGCCGGCGACCATCTCGCCACCCCCTCGATCCAGGGAGCGATGGCGTCGGGAGAGCGGGCCGCCAGGGCGGGCCTGGTCCGACTCAGGAGGCGCGTGTCGGGATCGCTTCGACCGTGACCCCCTCGAGCTCCAAGAGAGCCCGCTTCAGCACGAGCCCACCCCCGTAGCCCCCGAGGTCGGTGGCGCCGACCACCCGGTGGCATGGCCTGACGATCGGCAGCGGGTTGCGTGCCACGGCCTGGCCGACCGGCCGAGCGCTGGTGGGTCGGCCGATCTGGTCGGCCAGCCACCCGTAGGACTCCACGGTACCGAAGGTGATCGCCACGAGGGAGGTCCACACCGCCTCTTGGAACGGCGTCCCTGCGGAGCGAAGGGGGAGATCGAAGGTGGTCCGCTGACCCTCGAGGTACTCGGCGAGCTGTGCCGCGGCGGCGCGCACCGGCTCGGAGACGCGCGCGGGCGGAGCTGCGTCCAGGACCTCCCCGGGCAGGAGGATCTCGGTCACGTGCTCGTCGGTGCCGGCGATGCCGAACGAGCCGAGTTGAGACTCGATGACCGTCCACGAGCGTGATGCGGTTCCCATGGAGCGACCCTATCGATCAATGCCAGAGCAGCACGTCCGTGATGTGGGAGAGTGCTGTCGATCGAGAGAGGGATTCCGCGTGGCCAAGGACGCTCCGCAGCCGACGACGGCACCTGCGCATGAGGAGACCACGCCGATCACGCTGCTCGTCGGTGGTGCGCTTGCGCTCATCGTCCTGATCGGCATCATCGTCCGAGTTCCAGGGTGGCAAGGCGGCGGGCTCTACTACGACGACGCATGGCTGGCGCTCCCCGCCCGGGTCCCCTTCTCGACCGCCATGCACATGATCGTGACCGCGCCGGGCTACACGATGCTCCAGGCCGGGTGGATCACGCTCAACCCGAGCAGCAATCGGTGGGCGCTGCTCCTGCCGCTCATCCTCGGCTGTGTCGCTCCGGTGGCGGTCTTCGTGATGGGGCGAGCATCACGGCTGCCGTCATGGGTCTGCCTGGTCTTCGCCGCCATGGTGGCAGCGGAGCCGGTGGCCATCGAGTACGCCACCCGGGTCAAGACCTATGAGGCCGAGCTTGTGGTCTCGGCACTCCTGCTCGCGGGCACCGAGGTGGTGCGTCGACACCGTCGCACTCGTGGCGTCGTCCTCCTCGGCGTCGCCAGCGTCGCCGCGCTCGTGATGAGCACGACCCTGCTCCCGATCGTTGCTGGCATCTGGATCGCGCTGGTGGCCCTTGCAATCCTCGACGGACGAAATCGTCGGGCGATCATCATCACTGCCGTGGCGGCGGGGCTGAGCTCAGTGCCTGTGCTGGCATGGATCATTGCCAAGGTGCCACCGGCGCTCACGGCGTTCTGGGTGGGCAACGATCGGCTGCCAGGGGCGCCGTTGACCGTGGCACACCTGCTCCGAACCTTCGGCGTGTCTGCCGGTGGCCTGCTCCATGGGCTCCTCGGCACACCCATGTGGCAGCCGGCTGGAGGGGTCGGCTCCCTCCACGGCACCCAGGTGCTCGTGCTGCTCGGCCTGCTGGTCCTCGAGGTGGTGGTGGTGCTCGTCTTGTCCCTGCCCACCCTTCGGGCGCTCTGGGGGCGAGACGTCATGTCGCCGGCACTCTCCCTGCTGCCGGCGGTCGTGGCGGTGCTCATCGCCATCCTCGAGTACCTGACCGGTCTTGTCCCCCTTGGAACTGGAAGGACCGACCTGCTCTTGGTCCCTCCGATCCTGCTCTTGGTGGGAGGCGGGCTCGTGCGCGCAGCGGCGTGGATCTCGGTGAGAACATCCCCCGCTCGCTCGACGAGGATCGGTCTGGCACTCGCCGTGGTCGCCGCCGTGGTGGGCACATCGCTGGCGTGGCACCAACGAGGGTGGTACCCGGTCCAGGCGGTCCGATCGCTCGACGCCAAGATGGCGTCGGCCACGCCCCCGGGACCGGCAGCCACAGTGGTGACCTATCGGAACTCCTTCACGTGGGCGTTCGAGCGGCTCAGCCCCTTCACGGTCCACTTCTCGAAGACGGCCACGGCTGCCTCCACGATTGGCTACTGGGTGACCTTCAACGACCCACGGGTGCTCGTCCAGCTGCCGGGCTCGCTGGCTGGTCCCGGAGCGATCCCAGGACTCGGAGCGCTTGCCGGCATCCAGAGCCTCTGGCTGGTCGGAACCACGGCAGGGACCTTCCAGCCCTCGACGGTGCACCTCACGGGGCCGGCGGCAGGCGTCCCCGTGGCGACGGGCGCCGATGCGGAGCTGCGCCGATTCGGGTGGGTGCCCACGGGCACCATCGAGCGGGCTCCGGGCGTCGTGGCCTCGCTCTATCGGCGCGCGTCGAGCGCCTCAGCTGGGTGAGGTTGCCCTAGAGATCGAGGCCCAACCCAAGGGCACGAGCCCGTTGCGTCGCGGCATCGCCGTGGGCCGCCGCCAGTGCCCAGGTCCGCTTCAAGAGGAGCTGGAGGTCATGCTCCCAGGTGTAGCCGATCCCTCCATGGACCTGGAGGCACGTGGCCGCCGCATCGACGCCCAGCTGCGAGCTGAGCGCCTTGGCCAGCGCCGCATCGTGGTGCTGGCTGCCCTCGTCGACCGAGAGCGCCCACGCGGCTCGATAGACGGCAGGCCGGGCGAACTCAAGGCCGATACGAACGTCGGCGAGGAGGTGCTTGATCGCCTGGAAGCTTCCGATGGGCTTGTTGAACTGCATCCGGTCGACGGCGTAGCTGGCCGTCATCGCCAACATGGCTTGGGTCAGCCCGCACAGCTGGGCGGCGGCGTAGAGGCACTGGCGGGTCGCGAGCTCGTCGATGAGCACGGCGGCGTCGGCTCCACTTGCCACCAGGGTCACTGACGAGGGCTGCCATTCGATGGCGCCGAGATCACGGGTCGGGTCGAGCGAGGGCTGGGCGGTGACCGTGGTGCCTGCCCGCGGGACGAGATGGAGCTCGGGGGTCTGGTCGGACGCGATGGCGAGCAGGTAGAGGTCTGCCCGTGAGGCACCATCGACCCGCTCGGTGATGACGACGCCATCGCGGGCTGCGATCACCGGACCCTCAGGATCGATGTCGACTCCGCCGACCGCGATCCGCAGCGAGCCATCAGCAACCTCGGCGACGAGCTCCGCCTGCCCAAGTTGCTCGAGCAAGGGGACGGCCACGCCGGCGACGCTCCAGAGTGGCTCGGGGAGGCAGACCTCGCCGGACGCCTCGACGATCCCGATGAGCTCGACGTCGCTCAGCCCGAGCCCGCCGTGATCTTCTGAGGCCAAGATCCCGACCGCCCCGAGGTCTGCCAGCGCGGCCCACCGCTCGTCGCTGCGTCCCTGCGTGAGGTCGAGCGACTCGAGCTGTGCCCTGACGTCCTCGAGCGTGCACATGGACGCGAGGACATCTCGAGCGCCATCGCGCAGCGCGATCTGGTCGTCGGTGAAAGCGAAGCGCACGGATCAGCTCCTCGGGAGGCCGAGTAGCCGCTCGGCGATGACGTTGCGTTGGATCTGGTTCGTGCCGGCATAGATCGGGCCGGCCAGCGAGAAGAGGTAGCCATCGAGCCAGTCGCTCAGCTCCCGATCACTGCCGAGCAGCTCCGCCTCGGGACCCAAGATCTCGAGTGCGGTCTCGTGGATCGTCACGTCGAGCTCGGACCAGTACACCTTGGTGGCTGAGGCCTCAGGTCCAACGCCCTTGCCCTGTCGGATCGCCGTGGCGGTCCACCACGTCTGGAGCTCATAGGCCTGCGCGTGGCAGTAGGCGGTCGCGACCTTGTCCGCCAGGCGGCCAGCGGGACCAAGGCTCATCCCCTGGGCACCAAAGCCCTCGTTCTCGACGAAGAGGGCGCAGAGCCGCTCCGCGGCCATCGAGAAGCGAGCAGGGCTCCGCAGCGAGAGCCCACGTTCGGACCCTGCGGTGGCCATGGCGACCTGCCAGCCTTGGCCGACCTCGCCAAGGACGAGGTCGTCGGGAACGAAGACGTCCTCGAAGAAGATCTCTGCGAACCCTGTCTCGCCATCGAGCTGAGCGATCGGCCGGCGCGTGATCCCCGGTGTTGCCATGTCGATCAAGAAGTACGTGAGCCCACGGTGGCGCTCCTGGTCGGGATCGGTGCGGAACAGTCCAAAGCACCATTCAGCGAACGCCCCACGAGAGGCCCAGGTCTTCTGCCCATTGAGCAGCCATCCACCATCGACCTTGGTCGCCTTCGACCGCAGCGACGCCAGGTCGCTCCCGGCGTCGGGCTCGGACCATCCTTGGCACCAGATCTCGGTCCCTGCAGCCATCGGGGGCAAGAAGCGATCCTGCTGCTCGGGCGTCCCAAAATCGAAGATGGTGGGAGCCAAGAGGAAGATGCCGTTCTGACTGACGCGCTTTGGCCCGCCAGCCTTGTAGTACTCCTCCTCGAAGATCAACCATTCGATGATGCCCACGTCGCGACCGCCGAAGCGCTCTGGCCACGACACGACACTCCATCGGTCGGCGAACATCGCCGCTTCGAACTGCCGGTGCTGCTCGAAGCCCTCCTCGGTGTCGAGGGAGGCGAGCGAGCCTGGGGCGGGCACGTTGGCGTGCAGCCACGCCGCCGCCTCGGAACGGAAGCGCTCTTCGTCGTCAGTGAAGGTCAGGTCCACAGCTGAAATCTGACACACCATCAGATAGTCGGCAAGAATGCCCAGATGCGCACCTGTGTGATCGTCGATGCAGTCCGGACGCCGATTGGCCGCCGAGGCGGCGTCCTCTCCGGCTGGCATGCCACAGATCTGGCCGCCCAGCCGCTGGCGGCACTCGTGGAGCGCAACGATCTTGACCCCGCCCTCATCGAGGACGTGATCATGGGGTGCACGATGACCGTCGGGGAGCAGGCGATGAACATCGCCCGGAACGCCGCCTTGGCCGCGGGGTTCCCGGAGCGGGTGCCCGGCACCACCGTGGATCGCCAGTGTGGCTCTGCGCAGCAGGCCATTCACTTCGCTGCCCAGGCGGTCCTTTCAGGAGCGATGGACATCGCCGTGGGCGCAGGGATCGAGTCGATGAGCCGAGTGCCGATCGGCTCGACCACCGAGCCGGGTCCAGGAGAGGCGTACGGGCCCCTCTACACATCGCGCTTCGAGCTGATCCACCAGGGCGAGTGCGCCGAGGAGATCGCCCGACGCTGGAACGTGACGCGCGACCAGATGGACGACCTCGCCTTCGAGTCACACCAGCGCGCCGCCCGGGCCCAGCGAGAAGGGCGCTTCGAGAACGAGATGATCACGCTCGAGACAAAGAGCCACGACGGGGCCGCGACGGGGATGGTCACCGCAGACGAGGGCGTTCGACCGGACACGCCGAGAGAGAAGCTCAGCGCGCTTCGGCCGGCGTTCTTCGAGGACGGGCAGGTAACGGCAGCATCGTCGTCACAGATCTCAGATGGAGCCGCCGCCGTGCTCGTGATGACCGAGGAGAAGGCCGTCGAGCTGGGCCTGACCCCTCGAGCGCGCTTCCACACCTTTGCCGTCGCTGCCAATGACCCACAGATCATGCTCACGGCGCCGATCCCCGCCACGGCGATGATCCTCGAGAAGTCGGGACTTCGCCTTGAGGACATCGACCTGATCGAGATCAACGAGGCCTTCGCATCGGTCGTGCTCGCCTGGGAGTCGGAGTTCCACCCCGACATGACCAAGGTCAACGTGCACGGCGGGGCGATGGCGCTTGGCCACCCCACCGGCTGCTCCGGAGCGCGGCTCATGTCGACCCTGCTCAACGAGCTCGAGCGGACCGGTGGTCGCTACGGCTTGCAGACCATGTGCGAGGGCGGCGGCCAGGCCAATGCCACGATCATCGAAAGGCTGGGCTGATGTCCACGAACGCTGTTCCTGCGGTCGAGGGGTTCTTCGACCCCTCCATCCCTGCACTGCTGGGGAGTCGATGCGTCTCGTGCGCGACGGTGTTCTTCCCCGCCGCAGAGGGCTGGTGCAGGAACCCGCGGTGCTCGTCGACGGAGTTCGAGTCGATCGAGCTCTCACGCCGGGGCCGCATCTGGTCCTACACCGATGCGCAATACCAGCCACCGGAGCCCTATGTCGGAGCAGACCCCTACGTCCCGTTCGCGCTCGCGGCGGTCGAGCTGGCCGAGGAGGGCATCGTCGTCCTCGGCCAGATGGTCGACGGCGTCGGTGTCGATGACATCGCCATCGGCGATGAGGTCGAGCTGGTGACGGCCGTGCTCTACAGCGATGACGATGGGGACAAGCTGGTCTGGAAGTGGCAGCCGCTCGAAGGGAGCACCAATGGCTGACGACAAGAAGGTTGCCATCCTCGGGGTGGGTATGCACCCGTGGGGCAAATGGGGGCGGAACTTCGTCGAGTACGGCGTGGCCGCGGCCAATGCAGCCCTGAGCGATGCGGGGATCCCGTGGACCGACGTCGAGTACGTCGCCGGGGCGGACACCATCCGCAACGGCTATCCCGGCTTCATCGCTGGTGCGACCTTCGCACAGGCGCTGGGCTGGACAGGGGCACGTGTCTCGTCGAGCTATGCCGCCTGCGCCTCCGGTGTGGCCGCGTTGGCCAATGCTCGGGCCCAGATCCTGGCTGGCCTCTGCGAGGTGGCCTTGGTGGTGGGCGCCGACACGACTCCGAAGGGGTTCTTCAAGCCCGTCGGTGGTGAGCGTCGCGACGATCCGGACTGGTTGCGATTCCACCTGCTCGGAGCGACCAACCCCACGTACTTCGCCCTGTACGCCCGACGTCGCATGGCGATGTACGGCGCCACGGAGCAGGACTTCGCGCAGGTGAAGGTCAAGAACGCGGCACATGGGATCAACAATCCCTATGCCCGGTATCGCAAGGAGGTGACCATCGATGAGGTGCTGGCCTCGCCGATGGTGGCCGATCCCCTTCGCCTGCTCGAGATCTGCGCCACCTCTGATGGTGGCGCAGCGGTGGTGCTCACGTCGATGGCCTACGCCAAGCGCCATGGCACGGCAGCGCCGGTCACGGTCGATGGGGTCTCAACGGTCACGCCGACCTTCCCCAACACCGTCATCGAGATGCCGAACTTTGCCACCGACTCGTCCGCATCCGTGGCGCCAGGTGAGCGGACCTTCCGGGCCTCGATCGCCCACGCCGCCTATGAGGAGGCGGGCATCGGACCAGACGATGTCTCCTTGGCGGAGGTCTACGACCTCTCGAGCGCTCTCGAGCTCGACTGGTACGAGGACATCGGCCTCTGCGGCGAGGGTGGGGCAGAGGCGCTGCTCCGATCAGGAGCCACCGCCATCGGCGGTCGTGTGCCCGTGAACCCCTCGGGCGGACTGAGCTCGTTCGGAGAGGCGATCCCGGCCCAGGCGATCGCACAGGTCTGCGAGTGCACCTGGCAGCTGCGGGGCCAGGCGACGGGCCACCAGGTCGAGGGAGCGAAGGTCGCCGTCACGGCGAACCAGGGGCTGTTCGGCCACGGCTCCTCCGTCGTGCTCAGTCGATAGAGAACTCGTGAGCGCCGAGCTCGACATGGTGATCGACGTCATCGAGGCGTCGGGGCTTCGCCGATCCGATCTGACGTTCGACGAGCGCCGCTCCTGGCTTGCCTCGAGCGCGCCCGACGAGCCACCGGCCGGAGCGATCGTCGAGCCCTTGGTGCTCGGCGGGAGGCCGGCCGAGCGGATCCGCGCCGACGGCACAAGCGGCTCGGGCACCATCATGTGGCTTCACGGCGGTGCCTTCACCGCCGGAGGGCTTCGAAGCCACCGGGGCTTCGCGGCCAGCTTGTCTCGGGTGAGCGGGGCGACCGTCGTGCTCCTCGACTACCGACTTGCGCCCGAGCACCCCTTCCCGGCGGCGCTCGATGACGCACGCGCGGCGATTGCCGAGCTCATGGCAGAGTCGGCGTCACACGCACCCACGCTGATCGGTGGGGATTCGGCTGGTGGCGGCCTGGCGATCTCGACGGTACTGGCGAGTCGAGATCGAGGCGAGACCCTGCCCGCCGGGATCATCGCGCTCTCGCCGTGGGTCGACCTGGCGATGAGCTCCCCGAGCTACGTGACTGAGGAAGAGACCGACCCGCTCTGCTCTCGGGCGTCGCTTGAGGTCTCGGCCGCCGCCTACCTCGGCGATCATGACCGCACCGATCCGTGGTGCTCGCCGCTCTACGGCGAGCTCACCGGCCTGCCGCCGCTGCTCGTCCACGTCGGCACGCGTGAGGTGCTCCGTGACGAGGCCGTCGCGCTCATCGCCGACGCCACCGACGCAGGGGTCGAAGTGACCTCATGGGTGGCGCCAGGCATGGTCCACTGCTGGCATCTCTTTGCCGGGATGGTGCCCGAGTCGGACCTCGCCCTGGCGAAGGTCGGTGCGTGGGCGTCTGCCCATCTCGAGGGCTGACCTCACTGCTCGGGGAGGAGCATCACCTTGAGGCAGTCCCCACTTCGATCTGCTGCGAGCTCGTAACCCCGAGCGGCATCAGTGAGGTCGACGTGGTGGGTGATGATCCCCTCCGTGCGCAGTGAACCATCGAGGATGCGGGGGATCAGGTCGCCCCAGGTCTGCTGGATGGGTGCGGTCGTGGTGCGAAGGGTGACGCTCCGGAAGAGGTTCATGAGCATCGGAAAGGGGTAGGGATCGAGGTCGTGAACCCCGATCACTGACACGGTGCCTCCTGGCCGGACTGCGCTGAACGCATCGTCGAGGGTGGCATCCCGGGCGACCGCGTCGATGACTGCGGCAGCGCCTCGTCCTGCGGTCGCCTCCATGATGGCCTCGACGGTCGGCCCCTCGGGGCAGATCGCGCCGTCAGCCTCGGCTCGCACCCGACGACCCCGCACGGGGTCGAAGGCCACCACAGCGCCGGCGCCGAGGGCGAGCGCGCTTCGCACCGCGCAGAGGCCGACTGCGCCGAGGCCGATGACGGCCACCGTGTCGCCCGGCTCGAAATCAGCCTTCGAGGCACCGATCCATCCGGTGGCCAAGTTGTCGGTGAGCAGGAGCGCCGCGTGGTCATCGACCCCGTCGGGGATGGCGAGCAGCTGGAAGTCCGCGGCAGGGACCGCCACGTGGGTGGCCTGACAGCCACCGAGCATCCCGGAGCCAAAGACCTGGGGGCCGGAGAGGCAGGTCACAGGATCACCGGTGGCGCAGCCCACGCAGTGACCGCAGCCGGCGACCGAGGAGACGAGGACTCGATCCCCGACCGAGACCGAGGTGACCTCAGGCCCAACCTCCGCCACTCGGCCGATGCACTCATGACCGAGGGCCAGGCCATCACCCACGGGGATATCCCCGTCGAAGAAGTGGAGGTCTGAGCCACAGATCGTCGCCGCATCCACGGCGATGATCGCTCCATCGGGACCGGTGAGGACCGGATCCGGTGCGTCGGGGACCGTGATGGTCCGCGTGTGGTCGATCATGACGTGTCGCATGTTCCCCCCAGTCGATGCTCGACACCACCGCGCCGCTGCTGCGTAACGTGGGCGTCGAGGGGAGCGTACGCCTCTCAATGGGTGTCGGGGGGAGCAACCATGGCCAATCCACATGCGGGGGTTCCCTTCACCACGTCTGACGCCGAGATCGCGACCGCGCTCGAGGACGTCAGCATCCCGACACTGCTGCTCTCGCTGGTCCACCTCACGGGAGACCTCGAGCTCATCCGAGGGCGATTCGCTCCGGCGGGACTCTTCTTGAACGAGGTCCAGGGCTACATGAGCGAGGAGGACAAGGCTGCCGTTCGCGCACTCGCCCTCCCGCTCATCGCCGCCTACCGGGATGCGGGCTGCCCCGAGCCCGAGCCGCTCGACGCGGCGGCGATCGCCGAGATGATGCGGTGGCTGGTCTGTGAACCGGTCCCTGAGGAGTACGTCGAGATGCTCATGGAGGAGATGGAGCTCGACGGCACCGACGCCCGTGCGGTGGTGCCGCCGGGGACGGCTGCGGGCCGTGACGCCTTCCCCGTCGTGGTCATCGGGTGTGGAGAGTCGGGACTCCTCGCGGGGATCCGACTCCACGAGGCGGCCATCCCCTTCACCATCTTCGAGAAGAACGAGGGCGTCGGCGGGACCTGGTGGGAGAACACGTATCCCGGCGCTCGAGTGGACGTGGGGAACCACTTCTACTGCTACTCCTTCGAGCCGTCCGACGAGTGGACCGAGTTCTTCGCCCGTCAGCCCGAGCTCCAGCGCTACTTCGAGACGACCATGCGCAAGCATGGGCTCGATGAGCACATCCGCTTCTCGACCGAGGTGCTCGGCTGCACGTGGGATGAGTCCCGGAGCATCTGGAAGGTCGAGACGATCGATGGCGCAGGCATGCGCTCCGTGTGCGAGGCCCGGGCCGTGATCTCGGCGGTCGGACAGCTCAATCGACCCTCGGTGCCGGACTTCGAGGGTGCGGAGTCCTTTGACGGACCGGCGTTCCACTCGGCGCGCTGGGACCATGAGGTCGATCTAACCGGCAAGCGCGTGGCCATGATCGGCGCCGGGGCGAGTGGGTTCCAGATCGCCCCGGCCATCGCGGACCAGGTCGCGCAGCTGACCATCTTCCAGCGCAGCGCACAGTGGATGTTCCCCAACCCGAACTACCACGAGACCGTCGGCCCGGGCGTCCAGTGGGCGCTTCGGCATCTGCCCTTCTACGGGCGCTGGTACCGGTTCTTGATCTTCTGGCCCGGATGCGACAAGGGCCTCGAGGCGGCGCGGGTCGATCCCACGTATCCCGACCAGCACCCTGCGGTCAGCGAGATGAACGAGCTCACTCGGGTGATGTTCACCGAGTGGATCACGAGCCAGCTCGACGGGGACGACGAGCTGATCGCCAAGGTGGTCCCCGACTACCCGCCGACCGGCAAGCGGACGCTCCAGGACAACGGCAGCTGGCTTGCCACCCTGCGGCGAGACAACGTCGAGCTCATCCGGTCGGGGGTCGATCACCTCGAGCCGCGCGGCGTGGTGGATGCCGAGGGCACACTCCACGAGGCCGACGTGGTGGTCTATGCCACCGGCTTCACGGCGACCAAGATGCTCTGGCCGATGGCGATCGTGGGGCGAGGTGGGGTGGTGCTGGCCGAGCGGTGGGGCGATCGGCCAGCTGCCTATCTGGGCATCACCGTCCCGGAGTTCCCCAACTTCTTCTGCATGTACGGACCAGGGACGAACTTGGCGCACGGTGGGAGCCTGATCTTCCACTCCGAGTGCCAGATGGGCTACATCCTGGGCTGCCTCGGGGCGCTCATCGAGCGAGGTGGGGGCTCGATGGAGCCCACCGAGGAGGCATGTCGCTCGTGGCATGAGCGTTCACAAGAGGAGTTGGCCGGACTCGTCTGGTCACAGCCATCGATCACGCACTCCTTCTTCAAGAACGACCAGGGGGAGATCCACATCTTGAGCCCCTGGCGGCTCGTCGACTACTGGTCGTGGACGAAGGAGCCTGATCTTGAGAAGTTCGTCATCTTGCCGAGCCGAGAGGGTGAACCGTCCGCCAGATGATGTGGCGGTGAGCGAGCGTCGCCCGCTGGGCGAAGGCATGGTCGCAGACTGCATCGACGTGGAGACGTGCTCGACCGTGAGAGGGGCAACGAGGACCCACCGCGATCATCGGTCTCGTTGCGACGGTCGCCAGGCTCTGGCGAGAATCGCTCACTCGTAGCGAAGGCACCCGTCGTCGAGGTCGGCGACGGGGAGCAGGTCCCGCTCGGTCCAGTAGTCCTGGCTGTGCTGCCACTCGGGAACATCGCCCCGCTTGGGCAGGAGGTCCATCGATCGAAGGAGGTAGCCGGGGTTGAAGTTCTCCTCGTCGACCCAGGGCAGGATCGGCATCGCCTCGTCGCTCGGGCGAAGCGCTGGGGTGACGCGGTGGACTCCGAGCTCTTCCATGTGGCGGAGCAGCCGACACACCAGCGCACAGATCAGGTCGGCGCGCAGCGTCCAGCTGGCCCGGAAGTAGCCGAAGATCCACGCCAGGTTGGGCACGCCGGTGAACATCATCCCGCGGTAGGTGACCGTGTCGGCGAGGTCGAGCGGTGACCCGTCGACTGTGAAGTCGATGTCACCGAGGATGCTCAAGTTGAAGCCGGTGGCGGTGATGATCACGTCGGCGACGAGCTCTTCGCCCGATGCCACGCGCACCCCGTTTGGCGTGAAGGTCTCGATCTCATCGGTGACCATCGAGGCCTTGCCCGAGGAGATGCCCTTGAAGAGATCGCCATCAGGCAGGTAGGCGAGTCGTTGGCGCCATGGCCGGTAGGTGGGGGTGAAGTGGGTTGCCACGTCGTAGCCCTCGGGGAGCTGCTCGGTGACCAGCTTGATGAGCTCGTCCTTCAAGAACTCCGGCTCCTCGAAAGAGAGCTTTGTGATGATCTCTTGATCGTGGAGGTTCTTGCGTCGGACGATCTCATGGATCCACGCGTCGGGGATGTCGAGCTCGCGCAGCATGTCGGCGGTCTC
>Ga0164297_10003860_pt1 | contig 13748 bp, 10 predicted proteins | sample GEODES058metaG_FD_113539 | JGI IMG/M metagenome (GOLD analysis project Ga0164297, IMG submission 113539) | Dystrophic lake water microbial communities from Trout Bog Lake, Wisconsin, USA - GEODES058 metaG | ecosystem: Environmental > Aquatic > Freshwater > Lake | place: USA: Trout Bog Lake... | reverse complement strand
CTGGTGGGGCAATGTGACGTTTGCTCTGGGATTAATTTCAGTCTTAATTGGGATGACCTATGCCATTCAGCCTTATGGAGGCCACAGCATGGGGTGGACGAACCCGTTTGTGCTTGGAGCGCTCTTCGGAGGCCTCGTCCTCCTGGGGGTTTTTCTTTGGATCGAACAACGCGTCGCCGATCCTCTGATGCACCTCAATCTTTTCAAGATTCGGGCGTTTGCTGGGGGAGGAGTTGCCATGTTGTTCGCAAACATGGGACGCGGGGGGCTTCAATTTCTCTTGATCATCTGGCTCCAAGGCATCTGGCTACCGCTTCACGGTTACGACTTTGTCCAGACGCCTTTATGGGCCAGTCTCTACCTCATCCCGCTCTCGGTCGGGTTCCTCTTGGCCGGCCCAGCCGCAGGAGCCCTGTCGGATCGGGTGGGGCCGCGTCTGTTGACGACGCTTGGGATGGCGCTCACGGCGGCCACGTTCTTTGCCTTGATTATTTTGCCGGTCAACTTTGGCTATCCGGTCTTTGCGGTGTTGCTCCTGCTCAATGGCATTGGTACGGGCGCCTTCTCAGCACCGAACGCGTCGATGATTATGACCGCAGCCCCCGTCTCACAGCGAGGAGCAGCGTCGGGAATCCGGGCCACGTTCATGAACTCTGGCTTCGTACTCTCGATTGGCTTGTTCTTTTCCTTGATGGTGATTGGGCTTTCTTCCACCTTGCCCAACGCGATCAAGACGGGCCTGATGGCCCAGGGCGTCTCGGCCAGTGAGGCCGCGCACGTGGCGGCATTACCGCCAGTGGGGATCTTGTTCTCAGCCTTTTTGGGTTACAACCCCTTGGGCACACTGTTGGGTAGCTCAATCAATCAACTCACTGCCGGCCAGCAAGCGACGGTCACGAGCCGATGGTTCTTCCCCCAGCTTATTTCTGGACCGTTTCAGACAGGCCTCGTCGTTTCGATGAGCTTGTCGGGCGTGCTCTGTATTGTGGCGGCGTGGATGAGTTGGTGGGCCGGCGGGAAAGAACCCTCAATTGGCGAATAGTCACTCCCTTGTGGTCGACTCTCAAAAGAACAAACGAAGGAGCAGCATGATTGGAACCGAAAACCTGACCTTTGAGGTCGATGGCCAAACCGCCATCGTGACCATGAATCGACCCGAGGCGAAAAATGCCTTGTCGTTGCCGATGTTGGTCGGCATGGTTGATGCGTGGATGGAGATCGACAATAACGACGACATCCGTTGCGCCATCCTCACCGGAGCTGGTGGGACGTTCTGTTCGGGCATGGATTTGAAGTCCATGAACGATCCGGCGAACGCGGCCTATGCCGATCGACAAGCGGCTGACCCTGATTTGCACTGGAAAGCGCTGCTGCGTCACTACAACGTGAAAAAGCCTCTGATCGCTGCGGTCGAAGGCTACGCCGTGGCCGGTGGCACGGAGATCTTGCAGGCAACGGATATTCGGGTGGCCGGCGAGTCGTCAATATTTGGCGTCTTTGAAGCACGTCGAGGCCTCTTCCCGCTGGGCGGATCAACGGTGCGCCTGCGTCGCCAAATCCCCTACACCGTGGCGATGGAGTTGCTCTTGACCGGCCGTGCGGTTCCCGCTCAAGAAGCAAAAGACATCGGATTGATCGGCCATGTTGTCCCTGACGGCACCGCACTCGACAAAGCGAAAGAGATTGCGGCGGCGATCTGCGCTAATGGTCCATTGGCCGTCGAAGCGATCAAGCGCAGTGTCCAAGAGACCGAAGGCATGAGTGAAGAAGACGGATTAGCGCGTGAACTCGAGCTCGGCTGGCCGGTCTTTGCCAGTGAAGACGCCAAGGAGGGCCCACGGGCTTTCGCCGAAAAACGACCTGCAAACTTTCAGCGCCGGTGAGTCGACGCCCTCGAAACCCCCTGCCCGACGGTTTCGTCGAGCGTCAAGGGCCTGCAAATTGGACCGTAGAGCACCCACGAGCGGTTGCCGCTGATGCCGTGCGCGACGCCATTGATGTCTTGGTCAGCAAAGACGTTCCCGATGCCGTCTTGCTCGAAGAAGCCGCCGTCATCGATGCATCCACCCAGCGCATGATTGATGCGGCGGCTCCGGGGAAACGCGTGCGAATGTCACCGGACTATGACGCCCACCCTCAGGACTTTTTCCCCAACGGCCCAACGGCCGGCTGGGCGAACCCCCTTGCTCTTCCGATCACCCTGTGGGGGATCGATGGGAGCGATGGTGGCGTGCCGGAGATTCGGGGCGAGGCAACGTTCTCCTTGGCCTACGAAGGCCCGCCGACCTGTGTCCATGGGGGTGTCATTTCGTTAATTTTTGATGAGATTTTGGGGAACGCCAACATCATCGCCCAAGCACCGGGCATGACCGTCGAGCTCAAGGTCACGTATTGCAAACCCACCCCCCTGATGACGCCGCTGACCCTTGAAGCAAAAGTGACCAGCGTGGACGGTCGAAAGATTCGCTCCTGGGCGGCGATTCGTAACAACGGTGAGATCACCGCGGAAGCCGAGGGGCTTTTTATTGCCGTGGATCCCGAACAGATGATGAAGTTCGCGAAAACCCATGCCGAGAATACCGAGCACGACGTGGCTGACGCTGAGATGCGTCAGATGTTCCCTTCAGACGACTAGATCGCCCGCTCGTGCCCTTCCCAGTAAGGGTCACGCAGTTTGCGCTTATAAAGCTTGCCCGAAGGGTCACGGGGCATATCGTTCGTGAAGTCAACGGACTTTGGCGTCTTGAACTTAGCGATCTTGTCGGAAAGAAACGCCAAGATGTCTGCTTCAAGTTCGGGGCTTCCTGCGACGCCGTCGACCGGTTCAACGACTGCTTTGACTTCTTCGCCCCAGTCACTGTGGGGGATACCAAAGACGGCCACGTCAGCGATCATTGGGTGCATTTGCATGGCTCCTTCGATTTCAGCGGGATAGATGTTCGCCCCTCCTGAGATGATCATGTCGTTTTTGCGGTCACAGAGGAAGAGGTAGCCGTCTTCATCGAGGTAGCCAATGTCGCCAACGGTAAAGAACGAACCGATGCGATTCTTATCGGTCTTCTCTTTATCTTTGTGGTACTCGAAGGTTCCCGTCTTCATCGACATGTAGACCGTGCCAATTTCATTCGGGGCTTCAATGCGGTTGTCGTCGTCGTCAAAGATAGCTATTTCAGAGATTGGCCAAGGCCGCCCCACCGTGCCGGGCTTGGTCGTCCACTCTTGGGCGTTCACGAGTGTGCCACCGCCTTCGCTTGCCGCGTAGTACTCGTCAACGGCGTTGCCCCACCATTCGATCATTTGCTTTTTGATCTCAACAGGACAGGGAGCAGCAGCGTGAATCATGTGGCGCAGCGACGAGACGTCGTAAGCGTCTCGGGTCTCTTTGGGAAGTGCCAACAAGCGGTTGAACTGGGTGGGAACCATGTGTGACGTGGTCACGCCATATTTCTGGATTAACTCCAGCATCCCTTCTGGCGTCCACTTGTCCATGACCACCAAGGTGTGGCCTAAGTGCATGGAGCCTCCACCAAAGCGCAAGACGGCGGTGTGGTAGAGCGGAGAGCCCACGATATGGACGTTGCCATCTTGGACCTGAATGCCGAAGAGCAGCAGGATGCCACCTTGACCGAGTGCTGCTTCTTCAGGGGTGGCCCCAGAGAGAGGGCGGAAGACGCCCTTGGGCTTGCCCGTCGTTCCTGACGTGTAGTTCATGACGTCCCCGATGGTGCGATGCTCGGGCTTGGTCGTTGGTTGGGCGTTCACGAGTTGGTCGTAGTTCGAAAAGCCCATGATGGAGCCCACGGCGAGACATGCCGTTCCAGGGAGTCCAGCATCACTTGCTGCGTCAATGGCGATGTCAGCGAAGCGTTCGTGAGCCACAAATGCCTTGGCCCCAGAGTCTTCCAAGATATAGCCAACTTCGGCGCCCACGAGGTGGAAGTTATTCGGAACGAGGTAAAAGCCAGCCTGGAGGCATGCCAAGTACAACTCGATCATCTCTTGGCCGTTGGGTAACAAGGTGGACACGACGTCACCGGCTTTGAGCCCGAAGCCTCGGAGCATATGGACGACTTGATTTGCTCGGGCGAGTAGTTCACCAGCAGAGAGCTCCTTGCCCTCCGGGGTGACTAAGGCCAAGTGGTCTGGCGACTCTTCGGCCAGTGCCCAAAATCCGAGATCTCCCATATGTCTTTTTCTCCTTGGCGTCGTTTCTCAGGGAGAGCTTTTAAGGCCTCCCTCCCTTGACGGTAGAACACGTTCTAGCGATGCGTCAAAGAGCATCGAATACGGCAAGCTCGCATTCATCAATGACGCCGTAAGTGATGAGTTGCTATGGAGCTTGTCGAAAAGCCAAATTACTGATATTTTCCTCGGTAGGTCGTTTTCTTTAAACAACGATAGCGATCGCTCGCCAACTTGGAGGCACATCATGGCTCGACCGATACTAAGGTGCGCTGTTGTTGCTCTCCTCGCAACACTGCTCGTCCCGTCGATGGCTTCAGGCGCATCAGCGAAAGCTCAAGCGGCCGCTGCTCCCGGTGAAGTCGCTGCGCCCAGCATTCCCGCTTCCCAGCTATTCGGTTGGGGGTTCGACATGCCCATGGGTGAGTTCTCGGATGGCCAGCACCTCTTTGTCGCCAACTACGTAGGAAACACAGTGGTGGAGGTGAACAGTTCCGATGGCACGTTGATAAGGACGTTCGCAGGATCATTCAGCGGCCCGTGCTCCGTAGCGAGCGACGGCGTCCACCTCTGGGTAGGGAGCTGCAATTTTTCGTCTCTTGAGGAACTCAACCTCTCCGACGGTACTTTGGTCAAGAAGGTCACGCTGTCGGGGGAGCCATTGACCATGGTGTCTCACGACGGCACGCTCTGGGTCGTTTCCACATGGACCCGCCAGATGGAGGGCGTTATCCAAATCGATGAGGCGACTGGGGATGTGCTGTCGAGTTCGGTCGATGGACTGACGATCGCAAACACAGCGGCCTACGACAACGGCTATCTGTGGGTGGGCGACTACAGCGGCAACCTCGTCCGGGTCAACACTTCTGACCCTTCGGATGTGCACACCTTCAATGGGTTTGGGGTCATTCGCGGGGTCTCGCCGGACGGTTTGGGCGGAATCTGGGTCTACAGCGGAGACGGAATCCTCCGGCAGGTGAACGAAGCGGACGGCTCGGTCAACAGCAGCATCTCAACTGGTGCCGGCACCTGCGACGATGTCTTGAACTGCCTTGATTCAGTCTTCGCCAACGGAACGTCAGTTTGGACTTCCGATTGGGTGGGCGGCGTGGTGAAGCAATGGAATGCAGCCACGGGTGAGCTAGTGGCGAGCAGCACTTCTGCGCGCTATCCCGGGAGAATCGTTGGCGATGCCAGCGGCGTCTGGGTCACCGATTCCTCCTCCAACTCTGTCATCGGCTTCGACGCGACATCGGGCCTCCCCTCGACGGTGATCGGTGGCTCTGATTACAAGTTCGATCAGCCATGCGCGATCGACGCCGATGGCGTTCACGTCTGGGTGAAGAACTGCTGGGGCGACGGGACAGTCACCGAAATGAACGAAGCAGATGGAAGCCTCGTCGGCGTCCTGAGCGGCAATGCCCACCAGTTCGGCGACAGCTCGACAGCCACTGACGGCACGGTGAGCTGGAGCGGAACCCACTACTGGGAGAGCGATGGGCTGCTGGGGGCGATCCTCGAGAACGATGTGGCGACCGGCAACCTGCTCGATGTCTTCACCTATCCGAACTACGCGGTGGACAACCCGACTGCCATGTTGTTCGCTGATGGGAACCTTTGGGTGACCAATGAGAACGGTTCGTCAGTATTGATGATCCAACAGGCATCACCTCCGGCTCAGGTCAGCGCTACTCCGGTGAGCGATGGCGTTGCCGTGAGTTGGAGCGATGGCGGCATGGCCCAGCTGGCTCGGCGGAGCGCCAGCGCGAAGCCAACAACCGTCAGGACCTCGTGGGGCCTGGTCAAGCAGACCCCTCCGGTGACATCCCACACGGTGACGGCTAAGCCAGGTGGAGCGAAGTGCACAACGACTGGAACTTCGTGCACCATCACCAACCTCTCGCCGGACACTGGCTACAGCTTCAGCGTGACCTCGAATAACGCTGTCGGGTCAGGGAACCCCTCTGTCGCCGTGAGCGCAACACCCGCTCCAGCCACGCCCCCGTCAGCACCAACCATCACCTCGGTGACAAGGGGCAACGCCCAAGCCACCGTCGCTTGGACCGACGGCGCCTCCAATGGTTCTCCAATCCAGAGTTACGAGCTCTACGTCTATTCAGGCTCCACACCTGTTCAAACCAAGACCAACTGCACGGGTTCTCCCTGCACCGTGACCGGCCTATCCAATGGCACGAGCTACACGTTCAAGGTCTCTGACACCAATGGTGTCGGCACCGGAGCGGCCTCGACGGCCTCGAGCCCGGTGACCCCAGCGACGGCCCCTGGTGCTCCGACCAATTTCACAGCCATCGGAGGCAATCAACAACTCGTGGTCTCGTGGAGCGCCCCAGCGAACAATGGCGCGGCGATTACCCGATACACCGCCACCGCCAGCCCTGGCTTCAAGACCTGCACCTACTCCGTTACCTCTCCGGAGACCGACACTTGCACCATCAAGGGCCTCACCAACGGTACGGCCTACTCGGTCACCGTCACTGCGATCAGCAGCCTCGGAGCAGGCCACGCCTCGAGCCCCGTGAGCGCGACCCCTCGAACTGTCCCCACCGCACCGACGAGCCCGAAGGCCACGGCCGGACCGGCGAAGGTGACCCTCAGCTGGAGTATCCCGAGCTCGGACGGGGGCAGCACCATCACTGGCTATCGGATCTACAAGGGCACGAGCGCCGGACATGAGTCAGCAACACCGATGAACGCCAGTCTGGTCAGTTCCCTCAACTACAACGCCAGTTCACTCACCAAGGGGACGAGGTACTACTTCGTCATCAAGGCCGTGAATGTGGCGGGAACGAGTCCCGCCTCGGTCGAGGTCTCGGCGACTGCGAAGTAGATGAGACAGCGAGGCGGCGTCAGGTGACCCAGCGCCAGAATCGATCCCTTTTGCCCTTACCCGCCTTGCGATTTCCTCAACGCCACTGAGATCTTCTAGGGTGGGCCTTGGTTTTTTTTAAGGAGGATCCATGGCCAACTATCTCGATGGCAAAGTAATCGCAATCACTGGAGCAGGAAGCGGGATTGGCAAGGCCATTGCCCTGGCTGCTGCGGCAGAAGGCGCCAAGGTCGTCGTCGCCGACATCGGTGTGACGATGGCTGGCGAGGACCCGACGAGCGACGTCGCCGAAGGTGTCGTCGCTGAGATTAAGGCCGCCGGTGGCGAAGCGATCGTGGCCGTTGACGACGTGTCCAGCATGGAGGGTGGCACCCACATCGTCCAAACAGCGGTTGACACCTGGGGCCGGATTGATGGTGTGGTCTGCGTTGCGGGAATTTTGCGTGAGCGCATGTTGTTCAACATGTCCGAGGACGAATGGGATTCCGTCATCGCTACCCACTTAAAGGGTCACTTCACCGTGTTCCGTGCTGCATCTGCCGTGATGCGCAAGCAAGAGGGTGGCGGTTCACTGATCGCCTTTACTTCGGGAGCATTCGCCGGCAGCGTGGCGCAAGCCAACTACGCCTCAGCCAAGGGTGGCATCGTCTCGCTTGTCCGCTCAGCCGCTGCTGGTCTTTACCGCTACGGCATCACGGCGAACGCCATTGCTCCTGTGGCCAAGACCCGAATGAGCGAAAACGTTCCGATGGAGTTGGCCGAGAACGGTGACCCGGAAGACATCGCTCCGATGGTCATTTACCTCTTGAGCAATAAGGCCAAGCACATCACCGGCCAGATCTACACGGTGGTGGGCAAAAAGATTGCTGTGTGGAATCAACCCCAAGAAGTACGAGCCATGTACTCAGAAGGCCGCTGGACCCCTGAAGAGATCGAAGCACGTCTTGACTCAACCGTTGGCGTGGAGCGTCTTGGTGTCATCGACAAACTCGAGGAGTACCGCAAAGCCGCCGAGGCCGCTGAGAAGCCGAACGCTTAGTCCATTTGTTGCGGGAGCGACAGCCGCGCGCCGGGTTCGGTCGTAAATCGCTTCCATTTTTTCACGCTTGCGATCAGCAACACCACGCCACCAACGCAGAGCGCGAGGCCCGCAAGCTGCACAAGCGTAGAGCCAAGCTTGCCGTCTTGGCCCAGCCAGAGATGTTCATCAAGCGTGCGCTCGATGCCCCAAAGAATCATGGCGACAGCCGTGACGATACCGGCGGGGTGGCGATAGCGCTTGGTCCCATCGGGCAGTGTCTCGAGTTTGCGTTCGATGGCAATCAGGATCAAGAACACCGCAAAGTCTTCCAAGGCTTGAAAGATCGGCACCGGCAAGCGTTTGCCAACCTGATCGGCGTAGTACATACCAAACCACTGTGTGGTTTGGTGCCCTCCGCCAGCCACCATTAACTGCGGGCCAAGGAGTCGTCCCATCGCCCATGCGGCCATCAAGACCGGGGCGACGATGTCAAGGCCGCGGGTGGGGCTGAGATCGGGACATTTTTTATGTGCCAGCCAAATCGCGACGGGGACGGCCAAAAGAAGGCCGCCGAAGGATGAAAGTCCACCGTGCCAGATGGCGAAGATGTCGCCCGGGTTCTGTGTGTAAAAGCTTAAATTCGAGAGGACGTGCATGGCCCTGGCGCCGACGATGGCTGAGACAACCACCCAGACGAAAACGCTGGCTACCCAGTCGGTTTGGTAGCCGCGCTTTTTGAGGCGGTACTCAAAGTAGCGATAGGCAAACCAAAAGGTGAGAGCCAGGCCGATACCGTAGGTATGAATCTCTAAGGGCCCAAGATGAAAGGCTGTGGGGATTGGTCGCATGACGTCAGCGCCAGTGTAGGAGGAATCTCAGAAACGACTATTCGGGGCGCCCGGCGCCGGCGAAGTTTCCCCAACCGATCATCGCTGAAAGACTTTGGTAGCCCACGACTGATCCCGTGTGGGGGGCTTGGATCACGGTTCCACCGCCCACATACATGGCCACATGTTCGCTCCCACCTGGGCCCCAAAAGAGAAGATCGCCAGGCTCAAGGCCACTCAGGGGAACGGGGGTTGTCGCATTGAACTGTGCTCCTGAGTAATGCCCTCCCAAGGAAACACCAGCTTGGCCCCATGCCCATTGAGTAAGTCCAGAACAGTCAAATCCAATCCCTGGGATTTCATCACCCCAGCGATAAGGGACGCCTAGTTGTGATTCTGCGAACGCCACCGCCCGTTCACCAGCCGCCAGATTCGACGGTGGGTTGGGGATGTTCTTTCCCGCTCCTGAGTTTGCGAGTTGCTGTCCTCGAGCGGACTCAGCCGCTGCCTGGGCTGCTTGTTGCTGCGCAAGAATGGCTGCTACTTGACCTTTGGCTTGAGAGAGTGCCGCAGCCTGCTTCGCTTCGAGGGCTTGCGCTTGCGCGAGTGCGTTACTTGCTGCGTCCGTCGCTTGCTGGGCAGCGCCTTGCTGGACTTGGAGTTGCGCCTCTTGAGCGTTGAGTTGATCTTGGGCATTGGTCAAGTTGGCAACGGCAGCGTTCAGTGTCCCATTGACGACGTGGCCGTATTCCTGAGTTGCTGCAAAAGATTTAAAGTTGCTGCTGAAGAGCGGGTTCGATGAAGATTGCTGCCCGTTTGTTTTGTAGGCATTGAGTACGGCCTGAACGTCAGCTGTCCTATCGGCTGCGATGGTGGCCTTCGTCTGCGCAATTTGTGATTGGGTTTGGGCCACTTGACTCTTGATGTTTTCAAGCTTGCCCTGGGCTGCGTCGTACTGCTGTCCCAGAGCACCGATCTGCATCGTGGTGGAGTTCACTTCGGCTTGAATCGCTGCAGCTTGTTGCTGGGCGGTGGCCAGCGAGGTCGCCGCGCCGGGACGCGTGGAAATCAGCACAGTACTGGAGAGCACTGCGAAGAGGGCCAGAGAGGTCCCAGCGGCAAGACGGACCTTCTGCGAGGCTCGCTTCCGCTTCGGCGTCGGTTGGCTACAAGTGCCTTCGGCGTCGTTCACGATGGATTCAGTCTCGCATGGCTCGCCGTCGAGGGCAAGGAGGGGTGGTCAAATTCTGGTCTATTTACGAAAAATTTAGGGAAAATTCCCTGAATCGCTGCAATCTGAGTATCCGGGTTAGGTTCTGTTCTATGGGCGAAATGATCACGTTTTCAAGGGCTTCTGGCGGATCGGCACATGGCTATTTGGCCGTGCCTGCCTCGGGAACCGGACCCGGGGTTGTGGTCATCCAAGAGTGGTGGGGTCTCATCGATCAGATCAAGTCAGTGTGTGATCGACTCGCCGATCGGGGATTCGTTGCCTTGGCTCCTGATCTCTACGACGGAAGGGTCGTGCCGCTTGAAGAGCCTGATGAGGCGGCGAAAACGATGATGGCGCTGCAACTTTCTGACGCCGCAGCCGATCTCTCCGGTGCGGTCGACGTGCTGTTGGATCGCTCGACGTCGAATCAAGTGGGAGTGCTTGGTTTTTGCATGGGCGGGGGATTAGCCCTTGTTCTCGGCGCACTTCGTCCCGACGCTGTCGCTGCGGTCGTGCCTTGTTATGGAGTACACCCCTGGCCCGAAGGACACCCTGACTACGCCAATTACTCATCGGCCACACAGATTCACTCTGCGGGCCTGGACGATTTTTTCACTCCAGACGCAGCGTCTGCCTTGAAGGCCACACTCGAAGGACGCCAGGTCGACGTGGAGCTTTTTGTCTACCCGGACTCCCAGCATGCATTTTTCAACGATGATCGGCCCGACGTCTTTGATGCAAAAGCCGCAGGCCTCTTGTGGGAGCGCAGCGTGGTGTTCCTTCACCAACACGTCGGCTAGCTCACTCATCTTGGCCTTTTTGCGCCGCTCCTGTTACGATCCCAAGCATGTCTGAACGATCCCGATACCTTCCCCGCCGCTCCTGTCTCGCCACTCCTGGCTCCTCAGAAAAGTTCTTGGAGAAAGCACCGACCGTGCCCGCCGATATGACCTTTTTGGACCTCGAAGATGCGGTGGCCCCGAATGAAAAAGTTGCCGCTCGAGCCAAAGTGGTCCACGCCATCAAAACGCTTGATTGGGGCGATCGGGTCATGTGCGTGCGGGTCAATGCCTGGGACACCGTGTGGACCTATGGCGATGTGATCGAAGTCGTCAGCGGGGCTGGTGAGCGCTTGGACGAAATCATGTTGCCCAAAGTCCAAGATGCCGCCCAAGTCGTGGCACTGGACTTATTGCTCACCCAGATTGAAAAGAACGTTGGGCTTCCCGTCGGGCACATTGGTATCGAAGCCCAGATTGAAACAGCACGCGGGTTGATCAACGTCGAAGAGATCTGTGCGGCGTCACCGAGAATGGAAACCATTGTTTTCGGTCCAGCAGACTTTGCGGCGTCCATCGAGATGCCGGTGCTGACGGGTGGAGTAGCGATTCCTGAATATCCAGGGGATCACTTCAACTATGTATTCTCGAAGATCTTGATGGCCGGTCGAGCGAACGGCCTGCAGGTCATCGACGGACCATTCCTCAAAGTCCGTGACTTGGATGAACTCAGAGAGTTCGCCCAGCGAACCCGAGTACTTGGTTACGACGGGAAGTGGGCGTTGACCCCTGACCAAGCTGGTGTCTTGAACGAGGTCTACTCACCGACCCAAGAACAGTTCGATAAGGCTTGGGATATTTTGGACAAATACCACCAAGCCACTGAAGGTGATCACAAGGGAGCCGTCATGTACGGCGACGAGATGATCGATGAGGCCAGCGCTAAGATGGCCAATAAATTTGTCGATCGAGGCACTCGAGCTGGGCTGACCCGTTCGACGGAGAACTAAGCGCACGCCTGGGCGATCGCTGCACAGAAAGATGGGGGATCTTCAATGAAACGAACGATTGGCGTGATCGCCACTCTTGCACTTTCTGCAGGCTTGATTGCGTCGTGCAGTTCGACACCGTCAGGACCACCAACCACCGCGTCGACGCCCCAGTATCAACATGAGGGAAGTTACCAAGTGGGAGTCACCACCATTGACCTCGGTTCGGCCGGCACCACGCTCGGTGAACGCTTTGCCACCGTGTTTTATCCCTCAAGCCTGACCGCTGCTCAAGCAGCGTCAACGGCGAAATTTTCCTATACCCAGTCAGAGACCATCCCGACCTCGTTGCAGGGAATTTTGCCGGCGAAGTACAACACGGTGACCACGATTAATGCGCACGCGAATGCACCGGGCTCCACGAAGGGTCCGTTCCCTGTGGTGCTCTTCTCACATGGTTATGGTGGCCAGCGCCTCTACTACTCACACGTCTTGGCCGGCATGGCCTCATGGGGCTATGTGGTAGTCAGCGCGGACTACCTCGAACGCGGTATCGCGGCACAAGCACTGAGGTTGACGACCAAACCCTCGGCAGCCCAAGACCAAAGCATCATGGCGTCTTCGCTCAGCGTGCTGTTGAGCGAGAACACGACGGCTGGATCGGTGCTCCGTGGCTTGGCGAATCCAAAGAAAGTAGCGGCCGTTGGCCACTCGGCCGGTGGGGGCACGGCGCTGACGGCGCTGAATGTTCCGGCTGTTCAAACTGCGGTTGGGTGGGCACCTGTCCCACCATCGGGCACACCGGTAGCGAAGCCCGTGATGTTGATCGGGGCCCAAGGCGATAACGCGGTGACGCCAAAGTGGATCAACAAGACCTACAACAGTTTCACAGGCCCGAAGTCATTTATCGAGATCTCCGGCGAAGGACACGACTCTTACACCGATACCTGTCAGGTCATCAGAGAAGGTGGAGGATTAATCAGCTTCGCCTTAGCGAATCACTTCGTGACTCCTGAGTTAGCGAAGCTGGCAGTCAATGGGTGCCAAGCAAGCAATATTGCCCCGGCAAAGTTCTGGCCCATCGTCCAGTACTACACCTTGTTCCAAATCGCCACGGTTTTCTCAGGACACAACGCGGTGGTACCGATCCCGGCAGCCGGGACCTTCCCAGGCTTCACCGTCAAGATCGTTCAGCACGGCACCTAAGGGTGCGAGGTTTAGGTCTTTGGATTTAAGAGCTGGCGAGCAATCACTTTGAGGCACAGTGTCTCGTCGGCTCCTTCGAAAATCGACAACACGCGTGCATCAACGAAATAACGACTGACCGCGTATTCTTCGGCATAGCCCATTCCGCCGTGGATCTGCATCGCTTCACGGGTGACCCACTCGGCTGCTCGACAGACGTAGGCCTTGGCCATCGATGCTTCGAGGGACCCTTCACCCTTGGCCATCATGTGGGCCACTTGGAGTGAATACTGTCGACACGCTTGGATGATGGCGGCCATGCGCACCAACTTCGTCATCGTGAGTTGGTAGTTGATGATGTTCTCGCCAAAGACTTTGCGGTTCTCCGCGTAGTCATACGCTGCTTCGTAGGCCGCTTGCATCAAGCCAACAGCGCGGGCAGCCGTTTGGATGCGTCCATTTTCAAAGCCGGCCATCTGGAGGTAGAACCCACGTCCGACACCCTCTTCTTCTCCGATGACGTTGGCGTCGGCGACAAACCAATTATCAAAACTGATTTCGTAGGAGTGCATTCCCCGATAGCCAAGTGTGTCGATGGGGCGCCCTTCCATACGGCCGTTGTCATCGCTACGACCTTCGGTGCTGGCGTCTTGGGTAAAGAGAAAACCATGGGAGTCGCCCACAGGCTTTTCGACAATAAAGAT
>Ga0164297_10003851_pt1 | contig 13764 bp, 10 predicted proteins | sample GEODES058metaG_FD_113539 | JGI IMG/M metagenome (GOLD analysis project Ga0164297, IMG submission 113539) | Dystrophic lake water microbial communities from Trout Bog Lake, Wisconsin, USA - GEODES058 metaG | ecosystem: Environmental > Aquatic > Freshwater > Lake | place: USA: Trout Bog Lake... | reverse complement strand
CTACGATTGTTGCGAATTTTAAAATTAATGCGATTTATTTTACCGGCCTGGCAGAAGTTCTGTCTGATGGGACCGGACTATGCTGACCGCGAACTAGAAGATCTCGCACCAGCAAAGGGTTGGTTTGGTAAGGTCCGCAATTTCGTCTATCGAATTATGTTTGAGACGCCGAACGCACCAAAAATCCATCACGTCCTCGATCAATTTATTATCGGTTTGATTGTCGCTAGTGTGATCGCCATCGTGCTTGAGCATGTCGACGCGATCCATGAGGCGTATCACGAAGAGCTCGCTCTTTTCGACCAAGTTTCGGTTATTTTCTTCACGGTCGAATATGCCTTACGGCTGTTCTGCGCGGATCTAAACCCGATCTACAAAGGCATGAAGTGGAAGCTGTTGCGTTATATGTTAACGCCAATGGCTCTGCTCGACTTCTTTGTCGTGGTCCCGTTCTATCTGACGTTTATTGTTGACCTTGATCTTCGCTTCCTGCGTATTTTGCGTCTCTTGCGAATTTTCAAACTCGCCCGTTTCTTGATCCCGAAATGGCTTGAATTCAAAGAGCTTAATAAAGACCGCACCTTCCGGCAGCAGCTTTATAGCATGCTGAATGAGGATGAGTATTCAGGCGAAATTCAACATATTATTGACGTTGCACTAGTCGGCCTGATCTTCTTCAGCGTCGTTGCCGTGGTTATGGAGAGCGTTGAATCGATACACGAGGTGATGGAATTTGAATTCCATTATTTTGATCGTTTTTCAGTCTTTGTATTTTCTGCTGAATATCTTTTGCGTGTCTTTACTGCGGTTGAAAACCCGAAGACGCCTCGGCCCGTGCTTGGCCGTCTGCGCTATATGGTGGGGCCAACACAAATCATCGATTTGCTGTCGGTTCTGCCGTTCTATTTAACACTCTTTATCCAGATCGATTTGCGCTTCTTACGCGTGATGCGTCTTTTGCGTATTTTGAAACTGACGCGCTATTCGACCGCGATGACGACGGTGATCGAAGTTATCACCGAAGAATTACCTTCGCTCGGCGCTGCCTTGTTTGTGTTGATGCTCATCACGATCTTTTCGGCCAGCGTGATGTATCTTGTCGAGCATGAGGCGCAGCCGGATAAATTTACCAGCATTCCCGAGGCGATGTATTGGGCCATTATTACCCTGACCTCGATCGGTTATGGTGATATTTCGCCCGTCACACCGCTTGGTCAATTCTTGACGATGATCATGGCCTGTGTGGGCCTCGGTATGATCGCGTTGCCTACCGGTATTTTGGCAACGGGCTTTAACGAAAAGCTTCGTAAGCGCGCCGAAGCGTTTAAAGAATTGGTGGAGCAAAAGGCCAAAGACGGTGTCATTACCGATGACGAGCAAAAAGAGCTCGACAAAAAAGCGCAGGAGATGGGCCTGAGCAAGGCCCGCGAGAGGCAGTTTGAAGACGAAGCTTTTAAAGAATTGGGTCTGGTTCGTGCCGCCGCCCGCGTACCCGGATTGGCAGTATCCTTCGAGCCGGATGATCGGATTGAAGCGATTATTCGGATGATTGAGCCTATGACCTTGCGCCATAAATCGATCTTGTTGGCGCGGTTGGCAATTAGCCTGCCAAGCCACTCGATTATCGTTGAAGAGCCTATTCCGCCTGAGCCGGAAAAGGCTTGATCGACCAAGCGCTCATTAGGCGACGTGGCCCGATACATCCGCGCCGGCATTCCGATCCAGCTGGTGATGAAACAGTGTTGAGCCTGCAACCATGAGCGCCACCACGCCAAAGGCGATTTGGAAGTCGCTGATCAAGAGCTGATTATCACCGCGCAGGAATTGCAGCGATTCAAGAATAAGCGCTGCGGCAGCAACGCCTACAGAGCCAGAGACTTGTTGCACGACGCTCGCAAAGCTTGAGGCGCGGCTTAAATCGGCAGGCTCTACTTCGGCGTAAGCAATCGCGTTGAGGCAGGTAAATTGCAGCGACCTGAAAAAGCCGCCCGCTAACAAGACAGCAAGGATCAATAGATGCGGGGTTGATGCACTAAAAAGCGTAATCATACCGAAGAAACCCGCGCTGATCACGCCATTGCTCATCAAGATTGTCCTGAATCCAAAGCGACGCAAAATGGCTGGTGCCGTGAATTTCATCAAGAACGCTCCAGCGGATGCGGCAAAGGTGAGGGAGCCGGATTGAAAGGCCGAGAGGCCAAACCCGATTTGCAACATCAAAGGTAATAGAAACGGGTTGGAGCCAATGCCCGCACGGAAGAAAAAGCCACCGAGCATGCTGGTGCGAAAGGTGGGTAGTTTTAAAAGGGCCAATTTCAAAATTGGATGGGGAACGCGTTTTGAATGCCAGACGTAAAGCGCGAGTAGCCCTGCGCCTATGAGCAACAAGAGAGGGGCTACCGCGAGTGGCAAGATTTCACGGCCTAAAATTGTAAGGCCAAAGACGAGGCTCGATAGGCCGAGGCCTGACAGGATAAAGCCCGTTGTATCAAGTTTCGTTTGATGTTCAGCTTTGACATCAGGCACAAAAATCGATGCCAAGATGATGCCCGTAATGCCCATTGGCAGATTGATGAAAAAGATCCAGCGCCAATGGAGATAGGTGGTGAGAAAACCGCCAATCAAGGGGCCGACAACGGGGCCGATCAGCGCAGGCAAAGTGAGATAGGAAAGCGCCTGGACCAATTCGCTCTTAGGTATCGCGCGCACCAGAACGAGGCGGCCTACAGGCACCATCATCGCCCCACCCATGCCTTGCACGGCACGCGCGATGATAAAACCCTCCAGCGTGTTGGTGAAGGCGCAGGCCAACGAGGCAAGGGTGAAGACGGCAATCGCCAGCCGAAACACCTGACGCGCGCCGAAGCGATCGGCCATCCAGCCGCTAATCGGAATGAAGACCGCGAGGCTAAGCAAGTAGGAGGTGAAGGCGAGTTTGAGGACGATCGGGTCTTGATGAAGATCCAGCGCGATGGCGGGAAGGGATGTGGCCAGAACGGTTGAATCCATATTTTCAAGAAAGAGCGCGCTGGCGATGACGAGCGGCAAAATCATTCCCTTGGGCAAAAACCCTTTTTTCTCCTGCGTCTCGGGCGCGGATGGTTGGGATGAAGGTTCGCTCATGGTTTAAGCCGGTTTACTCGCCGATGAATCGCGGGTTATTCTTCTCGTAACAGATGAGATAACAAGAAACGAGGGGGCAAACGCATGGCTTATGTGATCGGGATTGACGGCGGCACGGAATCCTTGCGCGCGGGTGTGTTTGATCTGAAAGGTCGCCCGCTCGCTTTTGCCGCTACCACCTATAAGACGGAGTTTCCGCATCCGGCATGGGCGGAGCAAAATCCGGCTGATTGGTGGCATGCGGTTGGCAATAGCGTGCGCAAGGCCGTGGCAGAGGCTGGCATTGGCATTGACAGCATTGTCGGTCTCTCGGTCGATACAACCTGCTGCTCGGTTGTGGCGCTTGACGATAAGGGCGATGCGCTACGGCCTGCGCTGATCTGGATGGATGTCCGCTCGGCAAAAGAGACGGAAGCGGTTCTGGCCACGGGGGATGCCGCGTTAAAGGTGAATTCGAACGGCGCGGGTCCGGTCTCGGCGGAATGGATGATCCCTAAAGCGCTCTGGATTGCCCGCAATGAGCCCGAGATTTTCAAGCGCGCGGCGACGATTTGCGAATATCAGGATTACGTCAATTTTCATCTGACGGGGCGCATGGTGGCTTCCATCAACAATGCCGCCGCGCGTTGGCATTATCGCGTCAGCGAAGGCGGCTATGCCCGCTCAATGGTTGAAAAGCTCGGTATTCCGACGCTGGCCGATAAATGGCCGAAGGATGTGGTGCGTTTGGGCGAGACCATCGGCGGATTGACGGCGAAGGCGGCCGCGCATTTGGGGGTTAATCCCGGCCTTCCGGTGGCGCAGGGCGGCGCTGACGCGTTTATTGCGATGGTGGGCTTGGGTGTGGTGAAGCCGGGCGCCTTGGCCTTTATAACGGGCTCCTCGCATTTGCATTTGGGGCTTTCGGCGAAGCCGTTTCATGGCAAGGGGATTTGGGGCACCTATGAGGATGCTTTATTGCCCGGATTGCATGCGGTGGAAGGCGGGCAGACGTCGACCGGATCGGTGATCAACTGGTATAAAAATCTTCTCGGCGAAGGCGTTTCTTACGAGACGCTGAATACGGAGGCGGCCGCTTTACCACCCGGTGCCGACGGCTTGATTGTGCAGGAGCATTTTCAGGGCAATCGCACGCCGCATACCGATCCTTTATCGCGCGGTGCGATAACGGGGCTAAGCCTGAAGCATGGCAGGGCGCATATTTTCCGCGCGATGATTGAAGGCGTCGCTTTTGGGACCGAGGCGATTTTCAAAGCGATGCGGGCCAATGGCTATGTGCCGGATGAATTTAGAATTTGCGGCGGTGCGACGCGATCTGAACTCTGGATGCAGATTCATGCGGATGTGTCGGGCATTCCGTTGACATTGACGGAAGTGGCCGATGCGCCTGCTTTGGGTTCGGCCATTTTGGCGGCGGTGGCAGCGGGGCAATATGCCTCGATTGAAGAGGCAGCTGGCGCGATGGTGAAAGTGACGCGTCGTATCGAGCCGAATATGGCGGTACATGAGCAATATAAGCCGCTCTTTGCTGCCTATGAGCGGGCCTATCCGGCGCTTCGCAGTATCAGCGGTTAGCCGCGTTCTGGAAACAAACCCGCCAGGCCTTCACGCGTTGCGGAACAGACACCGCGATCCGTGATGAGTGCGGTGACGAGATGGGCGGGCGTGACATCAAACGCGTAGTTTAACGCTTTGCTGCCCGGTGCCATGATATCGACGGTGGCGAGGCTGCCATCTTCAAGGCGGCCCGTCATATGGGTGACTTCGCGGGCCGAGCGTTCCTCAATAGGAATTTCTTTGACGCCATCGTCAATGGTCCAATCAATTGTGGTGTGGGGCAGGGCCACGTAGAACGGCACCTTATTAGCGTTAGCTGCGAGCGCTTTGAGATAGGTGCCGATTTTATTGCAGACATCGCCCCGCGCCGTGGTGCGGTCTGTGCCGACAATGCAGAGATCAACCATGCCATGCTGCATTAAATGCCCGCCGGTATTGTCCGGAATAACCGTATGCGGAATGCCATGCGCGCCGAGCTCATAGGCCGTTAGCGACGCACCTTGATTACGCGGTCGTGTTTCATCAACCCAGACATGCACAGGTATGCCTGCATCATGCGCCATATATATGGGTGCTAATGCGGTGCCCCAATCAACGCAAGCGAGCCAGCCTGCATTGCAATGGGTGAGAATATTGACGGTTTTGTTTGGCTTTTGCGCTGTCCGGATAAGGGCTAATCCAGCCTCGCCAATTTTACGGCATATCTCGACGTCTTCATCGCAGATTTGTCCAGCTCTTTGCCATGAGGCGGTGAAGCGGTCGGAAGGTGCTAAGGGCTTTAACCGCTGACGAAGATCATCCAGCGCCCAGCGCAAATTAACCGCTGTCGGGCGCGTCTCGTAAAGGCGCTGATAGGCTGTATCAAGATTGGCATCGGACGGATCTTCACGCATGGCGAAGGCATAACCATACGCGGCCGTTGCACCGATAAGCGGAGCGCCGCGCACAACCATTGTGAGAATGGCGTCGGCTGCTTCTGCACTGGTGCGGATGTGTTTGGTTTCAAAAAGATGCGGCAGCTTGATTTGATCAATGACGTGAATAGAGGTCTGATCCGAATCCGGCCAGACGGTGCGCATCGCTTGGCCATGAATTTTCATGCGACAGGTTCCTTGGCGATTGTTTCGGCGATATCGCGGATTTCAGAGATTTCGGAAAATGAGTTTCGGCCTACCATCAAAGCGCGCGCCATTTTTAGCGCGCGTTTCTCACACTTAGCGCGGCGATCCGGATCGGTAATGCTTTCGAGATCTTCGACATGGGCTAAGCCTAAAATGCGTCGGGCCATTTTAGCACCTGTAAAGCCAATGGCATCATGAAAGAGGCGTACCATTGTCATGTGGCGATAGGCTTCTAACGCGACCTCACCCGTGTCATCGGCAAAGAGTGGAGGCAGGAAGGCATCACCATCCCCGCCTTTGTTCCAGAGCGCTAAAAATTTTTGCTCAAATAGAGTCCAAAACGATTCCAGCGTGTCGAGAATCCATGCGCGATAAGATTGACGATCATCCGTTTCTGTCGCGTGGCCTTCTTGCGCGAAAAAGGCGAGGAGGAGATTGGCCATAAAGGCGCCGAGATCAAAACCCATCGGGCCGAAGACGGCAAATTCAGGATCAATCACGCGTGTGTTGGCTTCGGTCGCCATGATGGAACCGGTGTGTAAATCACCATGCAGCAAGGCTTCGCCGCGCGATAAGAACATCCATTTCAGTTCTTGGGCCGCGAGTTTGAGCGGCGCGTCAGCACGGAAGGCGGCGGCGGTTTTATCGAGCTGTGGCGTTGTCCAACGATTCATGTCGGAGAGGCGATAGGGATCGGTGAACACTAAATCTTCGGTGATTTTCGATAGCGTGATGTTGTGGCTAAAGCGGGCTTGGCGCTCGCGCTTCTCCGAGGCGGGCGAGCCGAGATCGGACGTTCTAAATAAAGTGAGCGCGCAAAATTCAGCAATATCGGCGGCAAGCTTTGGATAGCGGATGCCTTTGATTAAACCCTTGCGCACAATCAGGTGAGGCTCGAGCAATTCCATTACGCATGCGGCTTGCATTGTGTCGAAGTGATAGAGTTTCGGTACGAGATGCGGGGCAGCAAGCGTTTGGATTTTTAAGGCTTCATGTTCGAAGTATGCGCGATCAAGCGGTAGAGGCCAACTCTCGCCGACCATACGCACATAAGGCAGTGCTTGTTTAACGACGATGCCACCCTTTGAGCCCTTAACGATAAAGACAAGATTGAGATTGCCATCGCCCACTTCACGTACCGTCCATGAGGAGGGTGCGCCGCCTAGGAGGGCAGAAGCATTTTGTAGCGGGCTCAAGAAATCAATAACGCTTCGTTCGTTGAGGGCTTTGTAATCAACGCCACCAACAAAGCGGGATCCGGCAATCGTCGTTTGTTCCGTCATGCTTGCGCCTTCTTATTTCTGCCGATTGGAAGCGGGGCGGGTAGCTGGTTTCGCCGTCCGTTTGGTAGGTGCTGCGGCAGCCGGTTTCTTGGTTGCGGGTTTGCTTGCTATTTTCGGAGCACTTTTCGCCACTGTTGCTTTGGCGGGCTTTGTCTTCTCGTCGGAGGATGCCGCTTTGGCGCGAATGGTTTTTGGCGTATCTTTCACCCGATCAAGATCAGGCGCTTGGCCATAACTCATGCGGCGCATTTGCTCGATCACTTGGGCCATTTCTTTTTCCGAGAGGCGAGGCGGCTCGCCAATTGCAAGTGCATGCACATACATTTTGGCGAGGGTTTCGATTTCAATTGCGCGCCACATCGCTGCTTGAAACGTATCGGCCAAGACGATCAAGCCATGATGGCCAAGAAGACAGGCCGTACGATCTTTAAGTGCCTCAAGGGCAAAATTGGAGAGTTCCTGCGTGCCAAAGCACGCATAGGGCGAGCAACGGATATCAATGCCGCCTGCAACCGCGACCATATAGTGAAAGGCAGGAATGCCGCGCTCATGCGTTGCCAGCGTGGTGCAATAGATCGAGTGCGTGTGAAGCACGACATTGACGTCGGTACGGTTCTTCAAAATATCGCGATGAAAACGCCATTCGGATGAAGGACGGTGCTTGCCTGTATAGGTGCCATCAAACGCCATTTCGACGATATCGTCATTTTTCATTTTGTCATAAGGCATGCTTGTTGGCGTAATCAGCATGCCGCCTTCAATGCGATGCGATAGATTGCCCGACGTGCCTTGGTTCAATCCGGAATCATTCATATCGATACAGGTTCTGATGATACCCTGACGTAGCTTTTTGTGGCTCATTGTCGGTTTCCTATCCCGTGCTTCGGATTGTTGCTGAAAACTATAGGCTAACTTTGTTGATCTGCCAAAGCACGCCAGCGAAGGGCCGCTTCACGGAGCCCTGCAATCGGCGAGGGCGACATCGGATCAAGGGTGACGCTGGTAATGGGTTTCGTGCGTTCGAACCTTTGCCATAAGAGGCCAGCGCCTAAAGCGGTGCCGTCTTTCGAGCGGCTCATGGCAACAGGTTGCGTGGGGCGCAGCGTTGCTATGAGCTGACCAAAGGTCGGATTGGTGGCAAAGCCGCCATCAATCACGATGGGCGTTGTCGAGCCTAACACATCCAGACACAGATCGGCGACGAAGGCGGAATAAAGCGCGGCTAATGCGCCTTGTTCGACATTATCAATGGGAGCAGGGCCGATGATCTTGCCTTTGCCGCCGCTACCCGTGAAGGGCCCCGGATCTTCAACGAAGGAAGGAAGCGCCAAGGTGCCTTGCGCTATAAGCTTTGCGGCAGCTGCATAGGCGCGTTGATCGCTGACGGGATGCTCGCCCGCAAGGATCGCATATTCGCGGCCGGTCATGGTGAGCGTTGAGGCGATGGGCTCGCCATCGACATCGACATTGGCGACCATGGCGCGCGCTTCCGAGAAATCTTCAAGCAGACGGCCACGGTTAAAACCAATCATCCACGTGCCTGTTGAAAGCACCGTATGGTCGGCGATGCCTGCGGCTTTGTAGCGGAAGAAATTGGCGTTGCTATCATGCGCGCCTGCCAGAATTTCAACGTCGGGTGCAAGCCCGGTGCGTTTGGCTATATCAGGCGAAAGATGGCCGATGATCTCGCCTGCTTTGGCAAAGGCCGGAAACAAAGCACGCCAATTAAGACGATCGACAATGGAGGAAAACTCGCTTTTGAGCGGGTTCCATAAATGGCATTGCGCGGCGAGCGAAGAGATTTCCGAGACGGGTTTACCGCCGAGGCGAAAGGCAAAATATTGCGGGGTAAGCAAGAAATGCTGGGCGCGGCTAAAGGCTTCGGGAAACTCGCGCGACTGCCATAAGAGACCTTGAGCGGGTCGCATGGCGCCGCCGCTTAGCGAGCAAAAGACCTCACCGTAGCTTGGGCCAACTTTGGCGTAGGCCCCTTCTAGCCAATCGGGGGCTTTGGCCTCGTAATCCATGGCGGGGAGAACGGGCCCCTGATCATCCACCAGAACGCCGCCGCAGCCATGGGCGGTGGCCACGATTGCACGGATACGATGCCGTTTACCCAATTCGGCCAGCGCATCGAGAATGAGCGGTTCGATGCGGTTGAGATCAATGGCGAGATAGGGACCTGTTGGATCGGGTGCATTGGGATAAGAGAGAATTTCAATCGGCTCGCCATTAGGAGTTGCGATGAGTACTTTGATATTCGTCTTGCCAAGATCGAGAACCGCTACTCTTTCTCCGGTATCGATCATGGGTTGAGTCCTCTTCCGATTCAAACGACCGTTTGGCTTGATGAAATCCTATCGTTACCAACGACGTCACCCGTGTCAAATTGTCGCCGAAATCACCTTCTTTGGGTGCTCAGCCATGTCGTGCGAACGGGTATGGTTGTACATTTTCGCATATGTAGGTCATTTATTGCTTGATAACGCTTAAGTGCCTCATTTGGCAGCTGTAATTTATGCTGCACTGCGGCAATAATAATGAATTGACATTTTTTAGATGTGTACTCCACATTCCTAGTCAGTGCCCCGGATCAACCGGAAAAATAAGGCACGTTAAAATCTGACCGCCGGCTGTCCGGTCTCGTCAAATTGGGAGTGAAATATGTCGCAAGATTTAGACGATCTTAATGAAATCGCCGCGTCACGCCGTGACGTGTTCAAGCTCATGGGTGCAACGGCTGTTGCCAGCGCCTTGTTTGCATCCGCTGGCCTTGATCCTGCAATGGCGCAGGAACTTAAAAAGGCAAGCAAGCCTTTGAAGGCTGCCATGTCGAATGCTGGTTTGCAGGCTACATGGTGCGCACAAGGCAAGCAGGCTGCAGAAGCTTGGGCCAAGCTGATGAATGTCGAAGTTACCTGGTTCGATGGTGAGCTTTCGGCTACCAAGCAGCGCGCCACGATCGACAATATGGCAACCCAGAAGTGGGACTTCGTTGCGATCCAGACCTTCGGTATCGGTACGTTGAACGACCCGATCAAGCGCGTGATTGATGCTGGTTCGCCAGTGATCACGATGGATACGATGATGGCGCCAGAAGGCCAGTTGGCCATTCATACCTTCATTGCACCAGACAACGTCATGATGGGTTCGGTCGTTGCTGATCAAGTGTTGAAGGCTATGGGCGGCAAGGGCAAGATTGCCATGACGCAAGGCGCACTCGGCCACTCCGGCGCACAGGGCCGCGCGAAGGGCTTCAAGCAGGTTCTCGCCAACTACCCGAATGTTGAACTCGTTGACGAGCAGCCAGCTGATTGGGACGTAACGAAGGTTGCACGTATCTGGGATTCGCTTCTCACCAAGCACCCAGACCTGAAGGCCGGCTTCTTCCACAATGACGACATGGCGCTTGCAGCCGATAAGGTCATCAAGTCAAAGGGCAAATCGGGCATTCTGCTCGGTGGCGTTGACGCGATGCCTCCAGCAGTGAACGCCGTTCTCGATGGTACGATGGTCGCAACCGTTCGTAACCCTTCCTGCCGTATCCATGGCTGGTCGGTTGCTGCCGGTGTTGCAGCTGTTATGGCGGGTGAAAAGCCCGGCAAGGATATCCCGAACTTCATCCTCGCTGACGGTCCCGTCATCACGAAGGATAATGCTGCGGGTCATCTCTGGCTGCAGAAGAACTTCCTCATCTAATGACTGGTTCATCCACATTACTGACCGGAGGCGCGAAAGCGCCTTCGGTTTCCATGTCCGACATGACTCCGATCCTTGAGATGCGCCACGTTTCGAAATCGTTTGGCGGCGTCAAGGCTTTGCGGGATGTCGATTTTTCAATTCTTCACGGTGAGATTCACGGGCTTGTTGGCGAAAATGGCGCCGGCAAATCAACCATGATGAAGATCATCGCCGGCGTGCATGCAGGCTTTGAAGGCGAGATGCTTGTCTCCGGCCAGCCTGTGCATTTCCGCTCGGCGCGCGATGCGCTGGCCGCGGGCATTGGCATGGTGCATCAGGAGCTCTCGGTTATTCCCGACCTCTCGGTCGCTGAAAATGTGTTTTTGGGTCATCAACCTGTAACATCGGCTGGTGTTGTTGATTGGCGCCGTATGAATGAGATGGCGCGCGAGCAAATCGCGAGCCTCGGCCTGACGATTGATCCTACAACGCGTATGGGCAGCCTGCCTGTTGGCTTGCAGCAATTGGTGGAACTCTCCCGCGTGTTGTTTTCAGGCGCGAAGCTGATCATTTTGGATGAGCCAACATCGGCGCTTTCGCCTCCCGAAATCGAACGACTGTTCACGGTGCTTCGTCGCTTGCGCGATGATGGCCGGAGCATCGTGTTTATCTCGCATTTCTTGGATGATGTGTTGGCGATTGCCGACCGCGTGACCGTGTTCCGCAATGGCGAGAAAGTAATTACGGAACACGCGGCGAATCTTACGAAAGACAGTGTGATCTCGCATATGATTGGGCGCGGTTCGGCCAATATGCATATGGGCGAGAGCGCCGATCTTGCGGCGGATGATTCCAAGCCGATTGTTTTGTCGGTTCAAAAGGCGTCCGACGGCTTGATGCTGCACGATGTATCGCTAACGCTGCGCAAGGGCGAGATCGCGGGCGTGTACGGCTTTATGGGCTGCGGTCTTATTGAATTGGCCCGTACCTTATTCGGTAAGAACACACTTAAATCCGGAACGCTGACGATTGATGGCAAGTCGATTAAGTTTGCATCCACCTCGGCCGCACGGCAAGCGGGTATCGCCTATGTGCCGGAAAATCGGAAGATGATGTTGTTCCGTACCGAGCCAGTGTTCAAGAATGTCTCGATTGCGATTTTGGATCGTATTCACTGCATCTTCTTGAAAACAGGGCGCGAGCGCGACATCTCCGAGACGCATATCAAGGACCTCCAGATTAGACCGCCAAAGACGGATATTGCCCTGGGCAATCTCTCCGGAGGCAATCAACAAAAAGTGGCTCTCGCGAAGTGGCTTACTCATTTGCCGCAGGTTCTGATTTTATCGGAGCCGACGCGCGGCATGGATGTGGGTGCAAAGGAAGACGTGATCCGCATTGTCAAAGCCTTGCGCGATCGTGGCGTGGCCATTGTGGTCTTGTCGACCGAGCCTGAAACCATTCTGACCTTGGCCGATCGCGTCACGGTGATGAAAAAAGGCATGGTCGTGAAAGAGTTCACCAAAGGCCATATTGATAAAAGTGATTTGCTGGCTGCGGCTTAAGCAAACAAGTAAAGACAGGAACAGGGCGACCTCATGACAATCGCAGACAGCACCAAATCGCCAAAAAGCGGAATGAAGCAATTTCTCTCGGATCAGATGCGCAATATTGCGCCGATCTTTACCTTGATCATTCTCGTCCTGTTTTTTGCCGTGCAAAGCCCCGTGTTTTTCTCGGTCGATAATTTGCTGAACATTTTATCGAACGCATCGATTACCGGCATTATTGCGGTGGGTTTGACCTTTGTTATTCTCACCGGTGAAATCGATTTGTCGGTGGCAGCCCTTGCCAATGCAATCGGCATCACGATGGCGTTTTTCACGATCCAACCGGATTATGTAAATATCGCAACGATCCCGCTGCCGGGTGTGATTTGTATTATTCTGACGATTGCTTCGGCGATCGCCCTTGGTGCGGTAACGGCGTTCGGCGTAACCAAGATCGGCATTCCATCCTTTATCATGACGCTCGCGATGATGCAGATTGCCAATGGTGTTTCAGCGCTACTCGTGCGCGGACAAATTGCATACATCTTCCCCGACTTCATTACGCTCTTGGGCGCGGGTAAGATTTTCGGACTGCGTTGGTCCATCATTGTCTGCGCGTTGCTTTTGTTGTTTGCGCATCTTGTGCTCACCTATACCCGCTTTGGTCGTTACGTGTTCATGGTCGGCGGCAACCGCGAGGCGGCGGAATATTCCGGCGTGAATGTGAAGATGATCATTGGCGCGGTGATGGTGATCTCTGCTGCTTGCTCGGGGCTCGCGGGCATGTTGGGCGTGGCCTATTTCGGCTCGGCGCAACAAAACGGGTTCGATGACTTCTTGCTCACCGCGATTTCGGCGGTGGTTGTGGGCGGCACCAGCCTTTTTGGCGGACGTGGTGGCATCGGCAACACGATCATTGGGTTGTTGGTATTGGGCGTGTTGAACAACGGCCTGGACCTCATACAGATCGATAGCTTTTTAAAGATCCTGATCCGTGGCCTGATCTTGCTTGCGGCCTTGGTGATCAATGTCTACGCGCAGAAGCTTAAGGAAGGCGGCGCGGAGGCGTGAGAGGCGCTGACCCCCAATTAAATTGTCAGATATATCTGACAATTTAATTGACATGCTCCATCCGTCGGAGTAGTCTCATGATCGAAATTCGGCGTACTGAAACCTTTATTGCCTGGTTCAACGCGTTACGTGACGCTAGGGCGTTTGCAAAGATCGCGGTTCGGATCAAGCGGTTGGCGGATGGCAATGCCGGGGACGCGGCTTCGGTTGGCGAAGGTGTGAGCGAGCTTCGCATCCATTACGGGCCCGGCTATCGGGTTTATTTCACGCGGCGCGACAATAGCATTGTCGTGCTTTTATGCGGCGGGGATAAATCCACCCAAGCGGCGGATATTGTCAAAGCCAGAGCTTTGGCAAAGGAGTGCTGATATGGCGGTT
>Ga0164297_10003846_pt1 | contig 13773 bp, 10 predicted proteins | sample GEODES058metaG_FD_113539 | JGI IMG/M metagenome (GOLD analysis project Ga0164297, IMG submission 113539) | Dystrophic lake water microbial communities from Trout Bog Lake, Wisconsin, USA - GEODES058 metaG | ecosystem: Environmental > Aquatic > Freshwater > Lake | place: USA: Trout Bog Lake... | reverse complement strand
GTTCATAGCCATTAAGCCACTCCCGTCTCTTTCATTACTTTCGCCGTTTGCTTAGTAATTTTCTGTGCCGCTGGCATTGACTCAGCGTTATAGGCACTGCCTAATTTCTCACTTGCTTCGAGTGCTTGTCGAACCGCTTTGGTCGTTGTACCTGCTGGCTGTATGCCTTGCTTGCGGGCAGAGGCGTACATGTCTAATTCCTTATCCCATTTTTTCTGGGCTGGTGAATCTGCTCGCCCTGCATCGCCTGTGTTCATTTGCAATGTGCTTAACTTGCAACCAAAACATCCTTCAACAAATTCAGGATGCGTTCGTTCTTGATGCAAACTCATGTGCCACCTTCTTAAAAAAGTCTAAATTGCGCTGGATGCGTTCTTGTTCAGGACCTTTAAACTCTGCTGCCACAGTTGCAAAGGCAACTGCTTCGTCATAATGTTTAAGGTTGTATGCAGACATGCTGGCTAGGTCGTATGCCTTCCAATCCCATGCCGCTGGTTCATAGCAGTAATGAACAGATCGTGGACGTTGAACAACATTCAACGCTGCGTCTAAACATCGTTGCCATTCTTCTTTTCGGTATGCATCAATTGCTACGCCATACCATGGTTCACCTTCATGCGGAAGGATCTGTGTGCCTTTGTCATACCATTGACGAGCATTTTCAGGCCGTCCTAGATTATATGCAGCCTCACCTGCCCATCGGCAAACGGCTGCTTGTTCCACATCCCAACCATTTAATGTCATGGTCATATCGGCTGCGACAAGTACACTTTCCCATCGACCATGAAAATAATACTCACGAGTCATATATGTCCACATGCGAGCGTCCTGTGGATATTCTTTGACGCACAGTTCAAGTAGGTTTAAGTACTGCCCACGTGATTTAGTTTCATCGGGCAAATGCTTTATTTCTGCATCAAGAATGAAGGCTTGCTCCATCGGCTCTTCGCCGTAGTACATCTGATGTTCGTGGCATGGATATTTCCAGTGCCACCCTTGTCTGCTGTGAAGACGATCTTTTTGCCACTTGCTGCCCGTGTCCATTGTTATCCATCCAGACTTGCTGGATGGTTGCCAAGCCTTACGGACTTTGTCAAAAAAACTTTCCTGTGGAACTTCGTCCAAGTCAAGGATCAAACATATATCTGCATCGGCTGGCACTAAAGCCAGCGCTGCATTTCGAGCATCATCAAATCTCCAGGGCTTGATGGTAATGTCATAAACCGTTGCGCCTAGTTCACGCAACTTCTCTGGCGTTCCGTCAGTTGACCCTGTATCTGCAACTATGATATATTCAGCATCCTTGCACGCATTCATGTAACGCTCAACATGTTTTATTTCGTTAAGCGCAATTGAGTAAACGGCAATCTTTGGCATGCTTGATTGTATCATATTAGACTATATCGCCTACCACTAACCATGTATCTGTTGCTGTTTTAATCGCTGATAGTGCTGAGTATTGCGCACGAGTTTTAGGTGTAGTTGATGTTGCGCCGTTAGACTGAATGGTAGTTGTACCAGATGTGACAGCCTGAACTGTCACCTGTCCTGCACCAAGTTGAGATACGTGAATAACCGTACCTGTGGAATAACCAACTGAAGCGTTAGTAGGGATTTGAAATGTTAATGCCGATGCGCTGTTCATCTGAACTAATGTATTAGCGTCACCAATTGCGCCTGTGTAGCCAGCAGTCTGAGTAGATACAGAAGTAATGGCAGCACCTGTGTTACCAGTGTTACCCGTATTGCCAGTGTTACCAGTATTTCCCGTGTTTCCTGTATTGCCTGTGTTACCGATTGCACCCGTATTGCCCGTATTGCCCGTATTACCAGTTGCACCAGTTGATCCTCTTGCGCCAGCAAGGGTAATTGTCCATGAGGTTGCCGTGGTAGTACCGACGTTATAGTCAGCGGTAATGGCAAAAGATGTACCACCTGTGATGGTAACAACACCTTCAAAATAGTTGGCAGTAGTGTTAATTGCTCTGACTCTATCACCAGTAGCAAATGCACCTTGACCTGTGGTGGTAAGGGTAATAGTTCCTGTGGATGCAGGTGTGGCAGACGTGGTTGAAGTAATGTTGGAATAACCAGCACCAGTAGGACCTGTCTGACCTGTCTGACCTGTCTGGCCAGTCTGTCCTGTATTGCCTGTATTACCTGCAACGCCTGTACCTGTATTGCCAGTGTTACCAGTATTTCCCGTGTTTCCCGTGTTGCCTGTATTGCCCGCAACACCTGTTCCTGTGTTTCCCGTTGCTCCAGTATTACCAGTATTTCCTGTTGAACCTGTTTGTCCAATAAGTCCTGCAACAGCAAAGTTCCAAATAGCAAATGTACCTGAACCACTGACAGTATCTACTGTCATTACTAATGTGGTGCTAGAGATGGAAGTAATAACACCTTCCATGTAGTTGGTCGGTGTTACGGTATAAATCGCACGAATGCGCTGACCAACAATAAATGCACCTTGGTTGCTACCTGCAAGGGTAAATGTTTGTGAACCTGTACCCATGGTGATTGATGTAAGTGATGCAACTCCACTATAACCTGATCCAGTATTGCCTGTGTTACCAGTTGCACCAGTGTTACCAGTGTTACCTGCTACTGTGCTTGCTGCTCCTGTAGGACCTGTATTTCCCGTTTGCCCTGTGTTTCCTGTATTGCCAGTATTTCCTTGCGCACCTGCTGAACCAGCGCTACCAGTATTACCTGTTGGTCCTGTTGTTCCTGTTGTTCCTGTCGAGCCAGTATTTCCTGAGCCTGTTGCGCCTGTATTGCCTGTCGCCCCAACTGCTCCTGTAGAACCTGTTGTGCCTGTTGTGCCTGTAGTACCAGTGTTACCTGTATTACCAGTTACTCCCACTGATCCTGTTGGTCCAGTAGGCCCAGTCGTTCCTGTACTACCCGTTGATCCAGTAGAACCTGAACCTGTTGCTCCTGTGCTTCCAGTAGGCCCAGTTGACCCAGTGTTGCCAGTCGTTCCAGTGCTTCCAGTAGTGCCTGATCCTGTTGGTCCTGTTGCGCCCGTGTTTCCTTGTCCACTTGATGCTCCTGGTATGCCTTGTGGACCGATAGGTCCTAGTTCAACAATACGATTTTGGGTACTACCAATATTGTACACATTGGTAGTTTCTGGGATGAGGACAACGGAGATTGAGTTAATATTACTTACTGACATTATTGCACCGCGCTAACTACAACGGTAAATGCGCCTTGAAGAATTTGATAGACATTGCTTGATGCATCAGTAAGATTCATTGCATAGTTGTACACACCAGCGGGAAGATTTGCTGCGCTGGTTTGTGTTGCTGTTAAAGTAAAAGTAACTTGACCAAGGGCAGGAGTAATAACTGCTCCACCGTTGGTTGTGGACATTTCAACAATTAAGTTATTGCTAATGTCTCGCACCTGAAGATCGGCGCTATAGCCTGTGAGGTTAACAGGCAGATTATCAATCTGCCACACGGGTGCAAGTGTAAATGTAGTGCCGTTAATAACGGTAATGTTATATCGTCCTGGTTGCATTTATGCCCCTTATAGTTGGCTATCGGCAATGGTAGTGATGTAAGCACCATACCCACCATTGGTTAAAATGTTATATTCGTTTTGAGACAGGACATACCTATGCCCACCCAAGTAGCAATAATCCGCTGCTAATGTTTCATCTACGCCAGGTGTACGTTCACTGACAATTGCTGTTCCGTAAACAAGGATCGTGTTGCTACGGGCAATACGGTAACGCCAGAACAATCTGCTAAAACCAGCAGGACCTTCTTCTACCGTTGGTGGATTAAATACGTATGCCATGTTTCTCCTTGTTAGGTGTAGGGGCAGCCCGCGAACTGCCCCTACGATTAACTCAAATTAAGAGTTGTGGATTGAAGAGGTTGATTCGAGACGAACCAAGGAAGCGTCACGGTAACGTGACCATCCAAGTACGCCGTACCATCCAATTGGACGGAAACGCATCAACTTATCAACAACAGGTCCGAAGATAACGTGTGGCTCTTCAGCAACTGCTTCAGCAAGTGCTTGCTTACCAGCAACCAAGGTACGGAAGACGCGAACGCCACCAGAACCGTAGGTATAACCAGATGTACCGAATGTACCTGTAGCACCAGTTGAACCAGTACCGTCTGTTGTGTTGAACAAACGTGGTGACTCTACGAACATAGCACCTTCGTATGTTCCGATTGTTCCTGGCCAAAACTCAGCAGCACCCGTCTCTGAGTATTTGTGGTCATCACGCCATCCACCAGAGCCAGTTTCAGAACGAAGATCGAATGAAACTTCTGGGTGAATGCCGCACCAGTAATACTCGCCTTGACGAGGTACAGCCTTGTTAGCACGAAGTTTTGCAACTGCAGTACGAACCATGGAAGACTTAATTGTGTCAGTCGAAAGGATTGACTTGTTAGTTGTTCCGTTGGTGTATGTACTTGCATAGGTAGATACAACGCTTCCGTTGACATAAGCAATGGCGTTAGGTCCACCATCGAGAGTCTGAAGAACAGTTGTATCAAGTGAGTCTGCCATGTTAAACGCGATAATGTCAGCAATTGCTGGATCAACGTCTGAAAGGCTGAACAACTCCAACTTACGAGTCGCAAGTGAAGCGTTACCATATTCATTCAATGTTGCTGTAACAGTTGTAGTATTGCCAAGGGCTACTGCATCTGGGTCAACATCTTCTGAAAGTGGTGTGGTTACGGCTGCAAGATCTGTGTAAATCTGGAAGACTACGGAAGATCCTGGCATTGCTTGCTGTACTGGACGCTTATCTGCAACGTCACGGATGAGTGGTACAGCACGGAGTGCAAATTCGACATATCGGTCATACGCTGTTTGTACTAAAGAAGTACCTAACGAACCAGACGATGTATCTGTATATGCGTTACTCATTGTGTCACCTTCTTTCTAAAGGATTGTGCTTAATGGATTGTTTAGCGGAAGCGGGCATTTGGATTGCCAGTGATTGCATTTAACTCTTCGAGTGTTTTAGCGCCAGCAAGTTTCTGCGTAAGATCTGCGTCTCGGCTTGGGTTGCTAGCATTTTGAGTTGACGCACTAATGCGCTGATATGCTGCCTGGTTCTGTGCTACTTCCTCAGTTTGAGCAGCCTTTTCCTCAGTCTTAGAAAAGCCAAACACGTCGGCATTTTCATTCAACCAAGCATCAATCTGCTCTGGTGTATTAACGTCGGCAGGAATAAATTTTGCTACCTTGTCAGGTACACCTTTATTTGCCAATGTATCTTTGACGGAGCGTGAGCGAAGATCTGCCTGAATTTGCGCTAACTGTTCAGCCATTGCTTTCTTTTCACGTTCAGCACGTTTCAATGCTTTGCGAAGATTTGCAGGACCATTTGGATCTTGCACTACCTCTTCAACATCATCAAAATCGTCTTCGTCATCTTCATATTGGTTTGCCATGTGGCACTCCCTTTCATTGTTGTCAGTTGCGTAAGCCACAATGTTCACAGGGGAATGAACTATTGGCTCTTACTACCAGTCGATGTACGCAGTGGATTGCTGGTCGTTAACCACTGGATTTTATTTAACTTAGGCCACTAACATCTTTCAGGCCAAGGCTGCCTGTAGCAGCACCACCCGATCCGCTGAAGGCGCTAACTTCTTGCGTCTTTAGACGTGCAAGTTGTGCAGCAGCATTAGCCTGTGTTTGGCCGTTGATGGTTGTTCCAAAAGTTTCTGCTTGTAGCGCTGAACCTACATTGTTAGGGTTTGTATAACCGCCGTATCGTGATGCAATTGCTTGCATTGATGGCTGGGCTTGCGCAATAGATGTAAAGCCTTGGGCTGCCTGATCCTGTGTCACACCTTGACCGTATAATTGCTGAGCAGTTGCAATGTCAATTCCTGAACCTGCTCGGGCTGCTTCTGCAGCAACTTGTGATGAACCAACTTGTTGTTGTAACAATGGCAACGCAGCGGCTGGATCAAGAACGTGTGCGATCATTTGACCAGATGTTAAACCGTAAAGGTTTTGTAGACTTTGAGTATAGAAAGGATCAGCGTTGCTGATACTTTGTTTTGCTAAATCAACACGTGATTGCAATTCCGATGGTGAAATATCTGCACCAATAAGTGTTGCTTTTTGAGCCTGTGAAGAATAAAACCCAGATGGTACGCCAGCAGCACGAAGAATTTGATCGTATGCTTGTTCAGTTGCAAGATAATCCGCAGGGCTTAACGCTGGTAAGCCAGCAGCAATACGGGCAGCATTTCCAGAAAAGCGTGTTTTATATTCAGCAGAGTTTTGCAAGGCAAGGCTAATAGTATCTGAACCTGCACCAGTCATGGCAAGGTTTTTAAGGGTTGAAAGTAATGCTGCACTGTTTGGATCGTTAGGGTTAAGTAAACCCCATGCGGTCATTTGGGCTTGAACAGCATCAAAGATATTTTGATTTTGTGCGTTTTGCGTATTTTGTGCAGCAGTGGCTGCGCTAGTAGCAGATGATGCTGCACTTGCAGCAGGGCCACCAGAGGCAGCATTTGCACCACTTCCAGCGCCACCATTTACGCTGTATAATTTCCAACCGCCTGTGGCAGAACCACCAATCCAAATATACTCATAACCTGCTGGAGCAGTAGGTGGATTTGATTTATCGTTTGTAGTTGAGGCTTGGCCAGCATTGTAACCAGGCGTGTTCATAAATGAACCTGGTGTTACTGATGGATTTAAATTAGAACCTGCTGCAGAAGCAGCAGTTTGATATTGGGCTGTAGATGCAGCCCCGCTAAAATCGCTAACTGTAACTGCCATTATGATACAAACCCCATATCTTTCCCAATTTGATGAAGAATGCCATTGACAGAATCGCGTGCATTATTGGTATAAGCCCAGCGAGGATCTTGACGTACCATGTTTTCAAAATTGTAATTTGTCATTGGTGTTGCAGTTCCATCTGGATTGATTGTTCCTTGCAAACCTTTTTGCAGCAATGGGTCTTTAAGATATGTTGACCAATTGTCTGAACTGTATGGCAGTTCAAGTAGGTTAGTCATGCTTGAAATAAACGGATCTGCGATTGATTGCAATGTAACGTTGTTGTCAATCTGAGTAGCAAAGCCAGGGTATTTTTGCGCAGCGGCGCTTTTAATCATACCTTTGTAGGTGTTAAGAGTTGTGCCACTGGATGGATCTGCAATTTTCTTTGCAACATCGCTAATCCATTGCTGGCTGTAAGGGTTGCCCATTTGAGTGTTATAATCAATCAACTGTTGTTCAGTATCATAAATTGCTCCACCAGGACCATTAAGTGGATTATTTGCATCTGCTGCACCTGTTGTACCACCAGCACCAGTAAGAGTTGTTGCAGTGTTTGATTTTCCAATTGGCTGGCTAGCCTTTTGGACATTAACAGTTTGGCTAATTAAAGTTCGGACTTTATCATTGTATGTAGTATTACCAATAATATCGCCGTTATAAATTATGCCTTTTAGCGACTGATCTGCAATTTTAGCCAACTGACTGTCATCAAGTTGGTAGCCCATTTCGGTAGCAATGTTACGTATATCAGTCTCACGGTTTGCTAAAGATGCTTTCCATGTTTGTGGCTGAGTATATTCGGCAAGGTTTGCTTCAAGTAAATTAGGGCCGTTATTTTCTTTGTTATACCAAGTGCTTTTTTGAAAAGCAATTGATAGTTTATTTTGCGCTTCAGTACTACCATTTTCAAGCGCAACAATAGTAGAAAGATTTTCCTCTAAAAACTTTTGTAGATCAGGGTCTGAATGCCAAAACGCCCATTCCTGTGGATATTCTTTTTGTAAAGTTTTTTCAACAGTAGCAACATCAGTATCGCCAATACCAGCAATGGGTAAACCTTCAGCCGAAGATGCAGGACCGTTGGTCTTAGTTTTAGTTGTTGTCTTTTTTGCGGCCATTATGCTACACCCATATTCTGTTGACCAAATGTCTTCAAGAAGTTATAAGCAGTATTTGCTGCAGCCTGAGCCTTAAAGTCAGGCGCTGCTTCAATTTGGTTTTGAACATATTGTTGCTCAGTTAAATCATTTGTCTTGGTGGTTAAATTTTCACCTTGACGCATAAGGCGCTGTGCGCCTGAACCTGTGGTGACAGTTCCATAACTATATTCTCCACTTGTATTGCTTTGTGGATTAGCAGCGGCATAGTTAATATATTGCTGCGCATAGTTTTGAATTTCTTGCTGTGTGGCAGTACGTCCTAAAAGACTCATAAAAAGATTGTTTACAACGTTGGTGCTAGCCTGTAGGCTAGGTTGGTTCAATGTTGTTTCATTAATCTTTGTTGTAATGTTTTGGTTTAAATATGCGTTCGATTGCAAGTTGTTAATAACGCTGTTAATATTTAAAGGTGCAGTTATAGGCTCGTTGGCATAACCAACTTTAACGACATTATTAAGAAATGCATTTGCTTCTGCAGGTGTAAGAGGCGTTCCTGTTGGGCCTAATTTAGTAATACCAGCAAGACCATTGGGATAGTTCTTAACCAAATTCATTCTGATCTGCTCTGCTACTTTTGCGTTAGCAGGTTGAGTCAACGCTTGAATTGTCTGTGCAGCAGTAATAGTAGGTCCTAATGATTTACCGCTAGAATCTTTTAAACCTAATTGAGTATTATCAACTCTAGCCGCGGCAATATCTTTAGCCGATAAAGCGCTTGCACTTGTACTTGCAGATCCACCTGATGCTGCGCTGCTAGCAGCAGTAAGCAAAGCCTGTGCGCCTGGTCCTAAACCAGATGTGTTTGCGCCACTAACGCTTGTTGTTCCTGAATTATCTCCAGGAATATTTGGATTGCCAATACCATCTGGAACAAATTGTAATTGTCCGTTAACTGTCTTCCACGTCATTTAACAAACCCTTCAATCGGTCCAAAATATGATTGGTAATACTTATTGTAAAAACGCACAAACTGTGCGTCTTGTTCTGCAAGCATTACCGCTGCGCCACGCAACGGTTGAACCGCTGCCTGGATTGATGCAGGATCTTTTGACTTAGCAAGTTTGCTAAGGATGCTTTGTGCAACAGTTTGAAACTGGCTAAATTCTGTATAGCGTGGTGTGCCAGCAAGATTGTTGACATAATTGTTTGCTTGCGCTGTTTTTTCCAATGCAATTTGTGCACCTTTAGACTCATCATAGGCTGGGTAATAATGGTTAACCAATTGACCAATTGTTGTAGCGTCAATCTTTTTGCCTTGAAAAGCCTCGGGAATTGCAGGGTTATTAGGAAATACAGCGCCTGTACCTAATACATTTGACAACTGTGCTTTAAGCGCAGTTGATAATTGTATGCCAGCATTAGTCTGAGCAGCCTCTGTCATCATTGGCTGGTACACATCACGACGATGACCAGAAATTAAATCGGCTGCATGCTGTTCAGCATTGCGCATTGCCCACCAACCAACCTTTGCAGTTTCAACTGCTGAACCTTGAAAGTTAGCAGAACCTGTTGATGGCTGATAATTAAATATTAAGTTATTTAATAACTTTGCTGCTGGTACAAATTTAGTCATTGCAGAAAGAACATCTTGCGATTTAGATGGTGTGGCAACCTGTGGCATAAACATATTAACAAACTCATTAATATAAGGAGCGTTAATACCACCCAATTCACCAACGCCAACACCAAGTCTAAATGCATTTAATTGGTACAACTCTTTAAGAACTGGGGCGTGCTGATCTACCCAGTTAGTTAATTCATTGTTTTTATTGTAATGTTGGTAAAGACTAAGAGCGTGGTTAAGCAACAATGCCTGAGTTGGATGGTCAAGCAATTGACCACCAAGGTTAGAATATAAAGATTTATTAAATGAAAACGGATAAAAAATTGTATTGATTGTACGTTCTAATGGTGTACGGTCACCGTATGTATTGATCTTAATAAGTTTGGCATTAATCTCTTCATCGGATAATCCTTGTTTTGCCAAGTTCCATGCTTGCCAAGCCATGTTATGACCAGGATTGTAAATATTCCACACATCATTTTGAAGCAGGAATTTATCCAAAGGTTCTGTAGCCTTTGTTGCTTTGTACACTTCTGGCATTGTTCGATTAAGAATGTTAAACGCTTCGTCAACTTTACCAAGTTTTTCAAGTGATTGATACGGACGTAACGTTGCAGGTACGCCTTGTGTTGCTGCTTTAAGGTTTGTTTTAACAACACGTTCTGCTGAAAATACAGGGCTTAAATCAAAACGAACTTTGTCTCGCCAGCGAATTAACTCATTAGGCAATGATGCAAGGCTATTAAATAAATGTCCGTTACCAATATTAAAGTTCTTAACTACAGGAACTTGACCAAAGAATGATGCTGTATGGTGGCTAAGAATTGAACCAGATGCACGGAAAAAATCTTCAGCCTTGCTAAAACCAGCATAAGATGTAGGTGTTGCAGCATAACCACGAAGTACCGCTTTGGCAATTTTCATTGCATCCTCTGGTGTATAGCCAGGAATTGGTGTGCCAGTAATATCAGCAGTATCAATAGGTCTAGTAAGAATCTTTGTCATTTGTTTTAAACTTAAATCACGAATGCTATGTGCATCATTGTGTTGTTTTGTAATTGCACGTTGCGTTTCAGTTTTAAGCGCATCAATATCTGCCTGAGTCATATTGTCAGTATTGACTTTATTTAATGCTCGATTATATTGGTAACGTTCCATTCGAGTCATTTTTAAACCAGCAGCATCACCACGTTGTGCGCCTTCAAGAAGGCGAGCATAAATAGCATTTCCTGTATCACCTAGGATGGGTTGAACGCCATTTTTTTTAGTAATGGTTGAAAGTACATTGTTAATTGAATCGGCGACGTTTTGACGGCGGCGAATAGAAACATCAATGTCAGATACGTTTGTTGTATCTGCGCCTAAGCGCATTGCTGCACGACGAAGCATTGAAGTGCGCTGTGTTGAAATAGAAGGCAACACACGTGGCAATTCATAACCATGTCCAATATCCGTACCAAGCACAGGCTTATAGCCAGCAGCATCAAGGCGCTTAATAGCATCTTGCAAAGCCTGTGGTGCATCATTAGGAATATATGCTTCGCTTGCTAATGTACGTGCATCACGACGCATACGAGATGCTAATTGAATTGGATCAAGGCGAGTTAAATCTTTTAGATCGTAATGAAATTTGCTAACAAGAATGTCTCGCATTTGATTAGTCAAAGCAATTAATTTAGGATTTTCTGATGTTAACGCTTGAGTCATGCGAGGCAAAGGTCCTACCTCTGTTTTTGCAATACCTTCTTGCTCCAAAGCAATTTTGGCAGTATCTACATCATCGCCATAACCCAATGCTTTAATTTCATCAAAAAACTTGTTTGATGTTTTTAGCGCATCTTGTGCAGTAAATGTTTCTTTGCGAGCAACACCAATTGTTCCCAAACCATTGGTATTGGTATGGGTCAAGTATGAAGCAAGCATAGGATCTTTAGCCATGCTTGGATCTTTGGCAACCATACGTATTTGCGCACGATCTGCTCGAATAATTGTCTGTGGACCGTACTTAGCATCGCCATAATGCACGCCAGCAAAATCGTTTTCTTTCATATATTCATTCATCAATTGATTGACTCGTGAATCAATTACATCTTTGTTATTGCCAGCGCTAATCATTGCATTGCGATACATATCAATTAATTTTTGTGGTGATGTTTCAAAACTCTTTGAACGCAAAGCCTTTTGCAACGCTGTTGCCTCTAATGACTTATCTGGGTTTTTAACGCCCAATGGTGGTAAACCAATTTCGTCACGCTTAACAAATGTCTTCATCTTTGCATAAAAAGATGGGGCATTTTTTTGAGTAGTTAAATCAGCAAATTTAGGCGCTTCATTTTTAATGAAACGTTCCCAATCTTCACTTGCTGGAATTTGATGGGTAACATTGTAAATGTTTGCATTGGCACGACCAGCAACTTTAGGATCTGTTGTTGCAATAATGCCAGAACCGTATGGTGTATTTTTAACCATTTTATTTGCATCAGGTGCATACTCATTAACATTGCGGTCAATAGTCCAAAAACGTGGCGCACCAAGACCTAACTTTTGTGAAAATTCTTGGTCGAACTTATTTGAATTGCTGGCCCATTCTTGCGAAAGTGCAGCACTGCGTAAATCTTCAATCATGCGATTAGTTGCTGAACCATAAAGTAAATTGCGATGCTCGGGTGAAAGAAGGGTAGGCATTTCTTGATAAACATTTTTTAATTGATTTAAAGAATCAAAAAATGCTTGCTTATCTTTTACTGCCAAGCCATTCTTTTTAAAGTTAAGCCCAAATGCATTTGTAAAATCTTTTTTGTATGCATTGGCAAGAACATGCGGTTGAGCCACAAGAGAGTCTGTTGCTTTTTGAAGCAATTCAGGATTGTTAATAATTTCATGTTCAAATTGTTGAAACTTATTTGTATATTCTTCTGAGGCACGATCTATTTTGTCTGAAGATACTAACGTGTCTAACGCTTGTTGAGCAGCATGCGCAGCAGCGTATTGAGGAATTTTAGTATTAATAAAATGGTCATTAACCATTTCAGGTCCAACTGCATTTTCTAATTCTTTATATTTAATTCCTGGAAGCGCTGACTCAATAACTTTATCAAAATTAATAGGTCCAAGTGCTTGACTAATAGCAGTATGCGCTTTACCAATAATACTTCCTGCAGACTCAGAGGCTTTTAAGCCGTGAGTTGGTGCGCCAGCAACAGCGCCAAGAACATCAAGTGCATTACCCAGTACGCCAGAATAAGGCGCAACTTTAGTTGCATCAAATGTAGGTGTAGCGCCTAATGCTTTTTCTGCTTCGCCAGTTCCTAATAAACCAAGTGCGGCAAGTGAGCCTTTAGCCTGTGCTACAGCAAGTGCTTGACGGCCAGGTATGCGCATTGTTTGTCCAATAGCATCACGAGCAGTAAAATAAACTGATTTGTTTTCTGCGTTTGCATCAATAAATGGCAAAATGCGAGACATAACAGGGTTGTCTGCAAAGCGTGATAGCAAACCAGATGCACCTGCATCTGTTGTTTGGTACAAACCTTTAACAAATGTGTAGCGTGGTGTGGCTGCAAATGACTCAGGTAGGCTGCGTGTTACTAAAGCAGATGGGTTTTTAGCAAGTGCTTTGGCTAAACCACCAGCAGTTGCTTCTTCTCCAGCCTGTTCTGCAATGCCTTTACCAATTGCACCAACAGCAGAAAATGCACCTTTGGCTAAACTTGCGCCACCGATCAATGTAAATACATTCCCTAGATCTTGGATGGCACGTTTTGTCATTTCGCTATCAGGAATGTATAGATGATGTTCGCCAGTCTTAGGATCTGTATAAGATGTTACTGACTTATCACCTAAATCTTTTGCAATATTTGCAGCAACTACGTTGCCCATTCCACTTTTATTAAATGGAGCAAGCGCAATGCCCGTAGCGCCACCAGCAACATCGGAAACAACTTGTCGCAATTGACCAGGAAGCGAATGAATGTAGGAAGCAACGGCATGAGTTACTGTTGGCAACCAACCGCTTGGCGCTAGATCGCTAAGAATTGAATGAAAAACTGAAAATGAATTTGTGTTTCCAACGCCAGGCTTATTTGATTTATCGTAATTGTATTGGTTTAATTGTGTTTGCCAACCGCTATTCCATGCACCAGGAGTTAAATTTTTTCCATAACCCTTTGCTTGGAGCGATTGTTGAAAGCCAGTTATATCTTCAGGTAAAAATGGAACAGGTCCATGCGTGCTGTGAAGTAAACCCAAAGCCTTTTG
>Ga0164297_10003844_pt1 | contig 13782 bp, 12 predicted proteins | sample GEODES058metaG_FD_113539 | JGI IMG/M metagenome (GOLD analysis project Ga0164297, IMG submission 113539) | Dystrophic lake water microbial communities from Trout Bog Lake, Wisconsin, USA - GEODES058 metaG | ecosystem: Environmental > Aquatic > Freshwater > Lake | place: USA: Trout Bog Lake... | reverse complement strand
TAATGGTTCTATTAAAGATTTTGATATTGTATATTCAGAAGAAGACATTATTATATAGTTAAGTTTTTTTTTTTAGAGAATATACTGCGTTAGGTGTTTTATTTAGTGTTTTTTGTTCAATGAAATATTTTATATGTTTTATAAATTCTTGGTTGGTACCGATTTTAGATTTTGTTTTATTATCATAATATATCCAATTACCATCTATAAATTGTGCCAAAGTCCAATGATTATTATCCATGTTATTAAATAAATATACATAATTAGAAGAGACACTAATAGATTTGACAACTAATTTTGTAACAGCAATATTACCATAAATCTCAATTATCTTAAAAAATATATTTGGATAATTGTACGTGCTGTTTATAGATTTATATTTTAATATTAAGTCATCAATTTTAATATTTAAATTATTAATTATATCAACCTCACAATTATTATATTTATTATTATTACAACTTAAACAAATTAAATATTTACATTTAATACATGGTGATGTTTTATTCTCAGTATTACATATAGGACACGTCCAATTAACACTTGATGTATGGTCTTTTTTGTCTAAAGGTTCAACTTTAATTGCTTTTTGGGTTTCGGGGTTTTTATATGGGGCATAATATTTATCAAGAAAATGTTTAAAATAATTAAAAAGAATAAAATTTTCTAAAATTATACCACTACATTGTGATATTTCAATATATTTATTTGCAGTAATTTCTAAAGTAAAAATATTATTTATTAAAAATTCAAAAAAATTTTTTAATTTAACAATAATATAATAATGATAGTAATATAATTCTTTATCAGTTTTTGTAATATTTAATAATAATTTTTCTAATTCATTAAAATTATGTTTAATAATTTCTTCATTAACATATTTATATATTTCTTTATCACCAATGTCAGACATATTTAACATATAAATATTGAACATGATATAATGTTTCAATCTAATATATGATATATTTAATAAATTAATATTTTTGTATTTTTCTGTAACATATTGTTTTTTATATCTTAAACTCTCAAAATATTTCATAATATTATGTATAGATGTTTTTATTTGCGTTATATTTTCAGGATTTTCAAATGAATGGCCCCCAAATAAATCTGTAATTTTTTTTGTATTATTCAATGCTAATGCTTTATTATAGCTTGTAATATGTATATTTAAATTTCCTGTTTGACCAAATATAATAGGATGATTAAAATCCATAATTTTACATGGATTATCTATTGTATTATTAGATGTAAAATTTATTGTACCAATTATTTCTGCTTCTTTATATATATTAATACTATTCGTATGTTTTACTACTACTACTATTGATGATGATGATAATTTAAATAAATTATTAATTTTATCTAATGTATTAATTATATCATCTTTTTCTTCTTTTTCTTCTATTTTATCTAGTTTTAATTTATCAATACTTTCATTAATTAATTGACTATCTTTAATAATATCATTAGTTGTATCTGCTTCTGGCATATCTTTTAAAGCAAAAAAATGAGCATTCCAATAATCTTTTAATTTATATTTTTCTGCTTTAAATGGTGTATTTATGTTTAAAACATAATTATTAAATTCAACTAGTGAGTTAGCATCATCTGTAAAAACTAATAATCTATCAATTTTATCTAATATATTACTTAATGCGTCAATTTTTTCTTGTAATATTGTTCGTTCTTGTTGCGAAAGTTTATTAGTATCATCAATAAATTGTAATAATTCTTTTGTTTGATCAAAATATTTACCTCCATATTGTAATTTTTTGATACTTTTTTTAAATATATTATTAATATTTGTAAGTATTATTTTTAATTGATTATTATATAAATCTTTCATATATTAATATATAATATTTTTTTTGATAAAAAATATTATTAAATAATTATTATAATTAAATATAAATTAATACATTTATTAACCAATAATGCCAGCAAGAGGTGCGATTTGGTCAAGTAAATCTATTTGGCCAGTATAATCATAATTAATACTTTTCTCATAATTCGCAACAACATGAACTATTTTACATTCCCATGGTGTTTCTATTTTTTTTTGTGTTTGGGGCTGTTGTTGTGGTTGTGGTGGTAGTTCTTCTTTTGTTTCAGAATGTCGAGTTTGTTCGTGATCTTGTTTTTGTTGTTGTTCTACGAATATGTCACTATTTTCATTTGAATTAAAAATTGATTGAAGAATATTTTTCATTATTGGTAATTTGCTATTAAATATTTTATTAGGATTATAATATTTTTCTGATAAAAATTTTATATGGGCATCAAATTCATCATACCAATAATCGCCATTCACTTTAAAAAGTGGATATATTCGATAGTTTTTTTTAAAATCAGAATAAAGCAAATTATTGACGAAGTGTAGTTGGTCCACCAGTTGTTGTGGTGGCGGTTGTGATGGCTGCTGCGATGGCTGTTGCAATGACTGTTGCGATGAATGACCAGTTATTGTAGTTGGTGAGTAGGTTATTTTGATTGATGGGTCAATTGTATAATCATCAAAATTAATAAAATCATATAATTCTGTTAGTTTACATAGCCAATCTTTAACATTACAGGTCTCTTTTATTTTAGTTTTAGATAAAATACCAGGATAATCTAAATTATTGTTAGTACATTGACTCTGTATTCTATATACATTTCGTTCTTTATCTATGTCTATTTCAGGTTGGGGATCATATATTTGTTTAGTATCGGCTATCATATCTGTCATTGCGGTTAAGTAAGTTGCCATTACATTTTCATTTATAGAACATGCTTGTTGTGCTTTTAACCCTATGGTACATTGTAATTCTGTTTTAATATATTGTAAAAAGTCTATTTCAGTTCTGTCTTTAGGTATGTTCATTGTTTTGGGTAGTTTTTTTATTAATGTGTTAAAATGCTTATTTTTTGCAGGATCTTTAAAAAAATTTAATTTTTTTAATTCTTCAAATTGTGTTTTAGATGGTAACTTTTCTATGGCGTTTATTTTTTCATTTATTTCTTTATTTACAATTGTGTTTATTATATCTTTAATGACATTAAATTTATTTAACATTATTAAATTATACATTATAAATAATGCAATTAAACTATAATATTGATTTATATGTATATAATTAAATCCTCCAGTAGTTATATTACTTTGTTCTTTGAATTCTGTATTTATTGCTTCTTCAATAATAATATTATGTGTGTGCTCATCTTTTTTAAACCATACGCGAATAGTATTTTTGCTAACATTATTATTTATTTCATAATCTAAAATAGTTTTAGTATTATCTTTATGTAAGCCTTTTTGATAATGATTAAATATTGGGGTTTTCTCTTCTAGTTGCAATTTGTTATACGTATCTAATACATCCTTACCATTAAAAAAACCCATAAATAATGGATGAAGACAAATAAATGATAATATCATTTTTATTTTTTTTCTGTTATTAGACTCTTTAAATGCGACTTCTCGTAAATAACTATTTTCAACATATAAATCCACATAAGTTTTGTATATATTTTCTCTACCTGGCATATCAATTACTAATAATTTAACTTCATTTGATTCTTCTTTCTTATCATCATTACTAATTATTAATCTAAAATCATAAACTAATATTGATCTTGAACTTTCTGGATTATTCGGTGTAGCGCATATACGTGGATCAAAATCAGCTGGAACTACTTTATCAATACTATCATAATTATTATATTTTCTTTTATTATCTATTTTTTTTGTGATATTATTTTTAAAATCTGTAAAAAATTTATTAATATAATCTGCGTTAATATCTAAATAATTGTTACGTTCTGTGCTATGTATATTATGTTTCATAAACTCAGTTATCCCATCTGCTTCGATTACTACCTCTGTTATATTATAGCTATTATCAATTTTATGCCAAAAAATTTTATTCGCAATTTTATCAATACCTTTTTTAAAATAAAAACTATATGGAACTGCAAGACCGTAAATTTCAAATACTCTAAAATATAATTGTTTTAATCCAGAAATATTATTTAGTGTTTCATGTATTATACCAGAAGTTGTATCATCGCCAAATAATGTATAAGTTTTCCCTGAGCCAGAATATCCACTTGTTAGTAAAATTACTGATTTTTTTAATGCTAAATCACTTGGTAGTGTCATTGATTCACTTAATGATAATAAATTTGGTTGATCAAAAACCATACTAAATTTCATTGTTTTCATTTTGTCTTTTATTTTATATGTTAAAATATCTTCGTCCGTTTTACTAAAAAAATTATCAACTTCCTCCCCATTTTTTTTAATATTATTAATTCTTGCATACAAATTAACTTTCTGTAAAAATTCACTATATAAATAATCTAGTGTGGATCTAAAAAATTCAAAATACCACAAACCTCTTTTAATATCACCAGAACATTCTTCTACATTAACAAATATATCATCTGTTTTTATTTTTTCATTTAAAAACTCAAATATTTTTAAAGTAAAATTTATAACAAAGTTATATTGATTTTTTATTGTTAATAATTCTGATGTTTTTGCAGTCTGTAATTTTGAATGAATTTTTTCAAGACGTTTTTTATATAATACAATAACATTTTTATTGATATATTTATATTTGCTTATTTTATCTTTTAACATATTATTAATTATGTTAGTTATCAAAAAAGTTATAAAAGCGTATATACTATTATAATTATCAATATAATTTTTATATTTTTGTTTATATTCATCATATTTTATATTTAATTCATTTTTTGTGTTATGTAATAATACAAAAGATTTAAATATCTTATTATAATCTTCACCTCCAATAAGTGTTTTTTGTTTTTCATATTCTTCAGTTAAATATTTTAATCTTAGTTTTTTATCTTCTTCAATTGTATTTTTAAAAATATTGCTTTTGAGGTCCTGTATCTTTGCAATTTCACTTTGTGAATATAAAAAATTATCTTCTATACCAACTAACAAAATTTTATTTTGCATTTTCCCTTTCAGTTCAGCCTCATTAATTGTTTTTAAACAATTATCATCTAGGTGTGGAACTAATATTTTTGATAAATTTAAATTTATTTCTTTTAATTTAGTATCATTTTTCGCTAATTCAGCAATAGTGGCCGAATATTTTTTGTTTAAATCTGTTATACTTGTTATAAATTGTTCATACTCTTGTTGTTTATCTGGAATTTTTAATTTTGTATATTTATCTTGTAATTTAGTAATAATATCACTATATTTTTGTGGATTCTGTATATCTTTAATTAAAGGGTTTACATATTCGGCTTTTAGTTGTGTATGAATATTATATTGTCCTTGTCCATGTCCTTGTCCTTGTTCTGAAGTAAGTATTTGTGATACTGTAAGTAAATTATCAGTAATATTATTATTAATATTAGTTTTTGTCTCTATTTTTTTAATTAAATTGATAACATTTTCTGTTATCGTTTTAACATCTTTAAAGTCTGTCTTTTCAATTTCAGTTTTCAATTCTAATAATTTTTCACTAACATTACTAAGATGGCCTACCCCGCCGGTTTGAATACTTTTGTATAATAATGGATCAATTTCTTTTAAATCTGAAAATATTTTTTTAATTTGTGTAGTTCTTTTATGAACTTTTAATAATTTATTATTATATTTCTTTAAAGTGTGTGTTAAAAATTGTTTATTATTATATAACCAAATATTAATAATATTTTCATAATCCATCCTTTATATTATATTAAATTATAAATTTCTATTAATATAATATTAACAAATTTTTGATTTTCAATTTGATTATCCCAAATATCAAACTGAAAATCAAACATTCGACAATTTACAAATTTCGATTAATATTATATTAACAAATTTTTGATTTTCTGTTTGATTAACCCAATTATCAATATTTATTATTACTCCTTTATCGTCATGATGTTTTAAATCTAAAATATGCTTACATAAATATATTATAAAAAGATTTTTAACATTATTTAGTCTGTTTTGTGATTTAAAATATTCATCAGTCTCACTCCTATTACTAATATCATTAATTGTATCTAAACTAATTATTTTATTATTATAATCGTTATATTGATTTATATCACCTGTCATTGTTTTTATCATTTTTTTAAAATCAGAAAATTGTGTTGATGAATTAATTATGTTATCAATATTTGCGATAATATCTTTTATTTTACTATTAAAATCTTCCGCATTATTAGTTAATCTAAATAATGGTTCATGCTGCGTTCCATCTGCTTTAACTGCTGCTGCTTTATCTGCTTTATCTGCTTTATCTGCTTTAACTGCTGTTCTGCTTGCTTTACCTGCGTCACTGTTTTTTTTGCTCCAATTAATATTTGCGTATATAATTGGACCAAGCATAGTTTTTATAATAGTATTTAATGTGTCTATTTGCATAAGATTCTCATAATTTGATACAGTGTTAATAGTAGTAAATTTATCAGTATATTTTTTTAAATCTTCTTTTATATCAGTATAATTAATTGTGTCTATTGATGGTTCAACATTTTTTATATTTATTGGTTCTAATGTACTAACACCTAAAATTTGTTTATATTTATCATCTGTAATTGGTAATTTTGGTACTTGAAAATTTGAGATAGGTTCTAATTTTTCTATTATTTTATCTAATTTGTTTCCACCATCTTGAGTAAAATCTCTATTAAAAAATATTTTTTTTAAATTGAGAGATTCTTTAAGTTGGTTTATAAATGTTGTTTGAGTATATATATTTGACGGTTCTTTATATTCTTCTTGAAAAATATAATGTTTAGTTTGTTTAATTAATGCATAAATTTTATATACCTCTTTTAATTGTTCAGACATTTTTATTATTCCATTTTTAATTATAATCATTCCTTTCTTAAATATTTCATTGCCATTATTGTATATTAATTGTAGTGTTTTTTCTGTAATTTCGTGTGGTATATTTTTAGTTTGTATTTCATCACACTTAATATTTAAAGAATGTTTTATTTTATTAATTAATTGTCTATATGTATTTATTGCGTCGCAATATGATTTTTGTAATTTATTAAAACTTTCTATAATTCTTTTAGCAAATCCATATTCAATATCATTATGTGCAAAATTAGTAGCTTCTACAATTGGTAATAATCTAATCGCATCACTTTTTTTAATACTTTCATTCCATTTTTTACAAAAAGTATTATTATCATTTGGTAGATAACAATTATTCAATAAATTAATATATAACTGAGGGTTAAAATAATATTGTATTGGATATGCTAATATTGCAGATGATGATGATGATGATGATGATGATGATGACGACGAAGATGATAAAATATTAGATTTATATTTTTTATTTTTTTTATTTTTTTTTTTTAATATTTTTGATTTAATTATTTTGTTTTGTTCTTCATCTGATAATTCAGATGTTATTTCTATTTTATATTCTGCATGGTTCATTATAATAATGAATAATAAAAATTATATTATAATGAGACTAATAAGATTATTATAATTTTATATAAAGTGTAAAATTATAATATTTAAGAAAATTATTTTATATATGTTATTATGAATTAGTTACTCTTTATGTTGAAAGTGTTAGTTTATAATTAACATGTGGTTATGATGATGCTGCATTTCCTGGTAAATACTACATTTCGGCGATTTGTTGGACGATTCTTTCTTTATTAGAGTTTGCTTGTTCTAATGCAGATACGATGGAGTTAGTTTTGCCGACAAGTTGTTCTAGTCTAGATTTAAGTGCTGCAATACTATTGTCAAGTAAAGTATTTTCTTTTTTACATGCTGCAAGTTGTTCTGTTAGCTCAGTCTGTAAACCGGTCAGGAGTGTATTATGCGCAGTCTCGTTTGTGTTTTGTTGCACGAGTGTGGCTATGTGTGCCTGTGCTTCTTCTAATTTTTGGATATTGTTCTTATTCGTGGCAGATTCTGCTATGTATTTTTTTAATAAGTCGTCTATTATATTATTATAATCCTGACTGAGTTTATTTATTTCGTCAGTTTGTGCTTGTATATTTTTTTCCAAATCAGCGACTGTGGCGTTTGCCGCATCTATATCACCATTCCCCCCGCGCATATTTCGGTATCCTGTTATTTTCTTTCCACCTTTCATATTTTTTCTAACAGCAGTATCAATTTTGCGTAATAAATCCTCTACTTTCTCATCATTGCCATTACCGCCATTTTGTGTTGAACGTACTAATAATGATCCGTATTTAGAGACTTTATTTTTGTAATTTGTATTACTTGGATTTTGTGCTAATAAAGAGGACCATTTCTTAAACTTGTTATTGAGAACAGAATTACTCATTTTATATTATATATATATAAATGAAAAAATATTTCAGAATAATTAGTAAATTAATAGAAAAACACGGAAAAGACAAAAGAGTATTAAAATATATAATTAAAATGAATAATTATATACTTAGTAATCTAAATCAATATGGCGGTAATCCATCTAAAGAACTTGAAACCATCGGAGAAATAATAAATGAAATGGGGGACATATTAAATGATTCAATAAAACGATTATTTGAACAAGGATATAACATTCAAGATATAACAAATTTATTAAAATCAATAAATGAAAAATTAACTAAAATTATTTAAACTATTATTTTTTATTATCATTTAACCACTTATCAATCATAAAAATAAGATAATCAAAAATATTTTTTTTTGTTTCATCGAATGTTAAATCATTTAGATTTACATATTTATCTATTTTGCTATCTTTCATAATTTGTTCATTATGATTAAAAGTTAGTTTATTAAATATAAGCTTAGCATTCTCATGATTATATTTTTCTTGTTTTTTTAATTCAATATTTTCAAATAATTTTTGTTTATTTATTTTTAAATAAATATGAAAATCAGTTTTAAAAGTAATTAAATGATTTGGGAATCCAAACCCACAAATAATAATATTTTTATTCTCTTTAACATATTCATTTAATTTCTTCCAATCAACTGATTCATAAATATTGTCATAGTCTATCAATGTTATAGTGTCATTTTCTTTTATTGATGTCATTAATGGTATTGACACTGTTTTATCATAATCATGATAATAAAATTGTTTAAGTGATATACATTTTAAATTAAATATATTACTAATAAATTTCGCTATATCACTTTTATTTGTCCCTGAATAGCCAGAAATTAAAATAATAAGTTGAGAGTTATATTTTTTATATGCATCAACTATATTCATATAATAATGATAACAATTATATTTTTTGATTTATTATAAAAATATAATTTTTATCTTATTATAATAAATGAATTCAATCATATTAAAATTAATAATTATTCTTCATTTAATATTTGTCTTATTTGTAATTTTAGTTCCTTTTATTGGTTCAAATTATACTTTATTAATACACATAATAATAGTTCCAGTTATGATTTTACATTGGTACACTAATGATAATAATTGTGCTCTCACTGTTATGGAAAAAAAAATAAGAAAAAATATATATGGTTATGACCCTAAGCCCGTTGAATGTTTTACATTTAATATAATATCTCCTGTTTATGATTTCACTAAAACTAATTATGATATGGCCGGTATAATTTATTTTGTAACAATTTGTTTATGGCTATTTTCTGTTTATAAATTTTATTCTAATTATAAAAATGGTAAAATGAATACTATACGCGATTTTCTTAGTAATTAATTTAAGTATTATTAAATTAAAAATTAATAACAAAATTAATAGCATTGATCCGAACCAATGCTAGATGTTTCAAGAAGGCTAATTAATTCCTCATTTAATTTTCCTCCTTTTTTATTCCCGCCGTGTAGTCCATTCGTATTTGATAATTTTGAACTAGAGCTAGAACTTGAAGAATTTGAAGAACTCGAAGATTTTGATTTTGATAATTCAGGTGTTTTAATTTTAATAGATTTAATTTTTTTAGAAGAACTAGAAGAATTAGAAGAACTAGAAGAACTAGAAGAACTAGAAGATTTATTTTTATTTGAAGAACTAACTGAATGAGTTCCGCCGGTCATATTATTGTCTTTAACTAAATACTTTAAATTAGAATTAAAAATGCCTCCTGTTGTTTTGATAGCAATATTTTGATTTTTATTAATACCAATAATAGAACCTCCCATCATAATATTATTATTAGTAAAATTACATGCAATATTAGAATTAATTTTATGAAATTTATTATTATGACTTAAATTATTAAATTGTTTGTACATTGATTTAAGATTTTCAATAATTTGTTTATCTTGTGTATTATTACCACCAATTAAATTTAAAACATTTTTAATATATTTAGATGCCATATAATATTTTTGACTATCAAATGTATCAATGTGTTCTAATGTTGATTTATTTGCTTTTAATTCTTTTATTGCTCCAACTAAATTTTTCATATTATTGTTATCAATAAAGACTTTATTATCTTGCATATTATAATAAAGAATTATATATTTTTATTAATTAGAAGTTAAAACTAATTTATTACACAAGTCTTTTTTTATATTAATAAATTTAATATTATTTTCAATTATCAATTTATATGTATTTATTTTTTCTTTAATATCATTATTATCATCAAGTTTTATTAATTTAACAATAAAATGTGTATTATTAGACCCAATATTTTGTAATAAAAAATTATTTACATCCTCATTTGTTGTAATTAAAAAAGGAAATTTAATAGTTGTGTTTGGTTTATTAGTATTATAAAAAATTGGAAGATTATTATATGATGCATTTAAAATATATTCATTAAATTCTTTATTTGCTTGTTCAAAATGTTCTTTAACATTTTTACATATTTGTTTTTTTTCTGCTAAAATTAAAACTGTATCTAAATGATTTATACATGTAGTAAAATAATTATTAAGAAATACAATATTTTTAAATACTTGAGACATTTGAGACATTAATGATTCATCATTAATATTATTTGAATTATTTTTCTTATTAATAATTCTTTTTTCTATTAATTCAACAATTTTCTCAAATTTGTTTTTATTTTTGTCAGTATCTTGAGCACAATCCGAACAATTGCATGCGCTTGATTCACTTGATTCATCATTATTATTTTGTATATTTTTTGTTGCTTGTATTTTAATTTGTTGTTGATTTTTAATTTCTTGATTTTTTATTTCTTGATTTAATATAGGCAAATGTCTTTGTATTGGCATTTGTCTTTGTATTTGTAATTGTCTTTGTCTTTGTGTTTGTGTTGATATTGTATTTTTGTTATTAATAATTTTTGAATATTTTCTTGAATCAAGCATTTATATATATAATTAATAAAAACATATAAATTTAATTCACAATAATATATGGCATATAAATTTGTTAATGCAAATAAACAAGATATACAATTTGACAATGATATAGTATATACACATTTATTAGATATAAAGAATGATGCAGAAACAATATTTGAAAATTCAGATAATGTAAAACCGCAAAAAATAGAAATAAAAAAAAATATAGTAAAAAAAAATTATAATATACTTGTAATTTTTATTATGACAATAATTATTATAATTTTATTATGGTATATAAGTAAAAAATAAAGATTTTATTATAAATTTTTTCTTTGATATGAATAAATAATAATACCAGTTAATGTAATACCTAAAATTATTATTTTTGTTCCTTCAACTAAATCACTCCAACTAAATAACACAGAATTTACAATCATAAATATTCCAGTTATATAAAATGCTAAATTTATTGTATGATTATATAAATTAGAACCTTTTTTAAATATTGTCATTGCTAATAAAATAAAAATAAATCCAATAATAAAACTAATTATAAAACTTTTTTGCACTCTCTCATCATAAATATTATTACATGTCATATTTATAATTAATTTTTCAGTAAGTGTATATATTAATATTGCTAGTGGAATACTCAAAAACGTGTCAAATTTATAACCCATTATTATATTATAATATATAAAAAATTAATATTGTATTATGATATTTTTTATATATTTTTATGGTGTTGCACTAATATTTGTTTTTGGGGGAATAAATGTTTTTTGTGCAGCGAGATTAGATAATATTTTAGATGAATTATGTTCTAATTTCATAATTATTTCTTGAGTTTCAACTGCTTTATGTAATATTATATCGCTATTAATATTTTCAATCATATTTTTTCTATTTTTAATTTTAAACATTAAATTTTTTATATATTTTTTGATATTTAATTCTTTTTTATTTATTTTTACATATTTTTTTAGAATCGTTATATCTTCCTCTTTTATTTCAGGGATTTCACATAATATATTATATATTTCTTGATATTTAATTGTTTTTTGTGCGTCTATTTCATCTATTTTATTTATTTCATCTATTTCATTTTCATCATAACTTAATTTTAGGTGCTCTTTTAATTTTCTTAATTCTGAATTTTTACTAATTATATTAGTATTATTAATAAACATTGTTTGTTTTTTAATGATTATATCTTGTAATTCATCCATAGCTGCTAATATTTCTGTTAAATAAGTTTCAATTAATATATTATTTTCGTTAATTAATTTTTGTAATTCAACCTGATTAGTTTGAGTTGATATTAACCTTTGAAATTGTGTAAGTAAAACACCCATTAATGGAACTTTTTTCTCATTTATAACAAGAAGACCTTCTTGAGCATCATTACTTATTAATATTTCTGCAACTTCAGGATATAATTTTTTATAAATAGATTTATGAATAATATCACGCATAATTTTTTCATCTGTGCTTTTTATTACAGCATTATAATTATGTAATAAATATTCTATTATTGATGGTTTTACATCAGTAAAAAATAAATTTATAATAATTTGTGCGAATCCACCAGCATAATATTTCAATAAAATATCATCTTTTATCTGATAATTTATATTCTCATTTTTATAAAAATGATACCATATTGGTAGATATGTATAAGTTAAATGCTGTATTTTTTCTTCAAATGGTAACCATGTTTCGCCATCGGTATCAATAAAACATATTTCATATTGACCATCTTTAATATAATAACCAATATTACTAAGTTTCAAATCGTCAAAAATTGTGCCATTTGTATTTATTAATATTAATCCCTTCAAAAGTGATATAATTATTTGATATTTATTTTTTGTTGATTTTATTATGCTAAAATTAGTATTATATATTTTGCCAATAGTATAATAACAGACATCAAAAAAAACTCCATAAGAATCATATAATGAGACTAATTCTTCATATTGTGGAGTTCCTTCATGTAAAGAATAATTTTCAATAAGATGCATACATTTCAAAAACATATTTTTCGAATTATTAACTTTTGATTTAAAAATAATATGACCATAATAATTTATATCTGCTATATAAGAACCATATTTTTGTTTATTTGTTGCATATTCATCAATATTAAATTGTAAATCTGTATATTTTTTATTATGTTTTATTTTTGGATATGATAATCTTAAAGCATAATCAATGCCTTTATATGATACTCTAAATACACAATTACACGCACCACACTTGCTTAAAGTATAAATATTGTCAGTAGTGTTAATTGTATTATTTGTAAAAATAATATTTTCTTGTGAATTACCCAAAAATTGTAAAGTATCGTTATTTTTAATGCTATCTAGTTTTTGTAATAATTCTATTGATGACCCACCATTTATTATTTCATTAGATTTCAATATTAATAGTTGTTGCTGAGGTTGTTGAAAATGTTGAGATTGATGAGATTGAGATTGATATTGATATTGATGAGATTGAGATTGATATTGATGAGATTGAGATTGAGATTGAGAAT
>Ga0164297_10003843_pt1 | contig 13784 bp, 9 predicted proteins | sample GEODES058metaG_FD_113539 | JGI IMG/M metagenome (GOLD analysis project Ga0164297, IMG submission 113539) | Dystrophic lake water microbial communities from Trout Bog Lake, Wisconsin, USA - GEODES058 metaG | ecosystem: Environmental > Aquatic > Freshwater > Lake | place: USA: Trout Bog Lake... | reverse complement strand
GCTCTTGTCCATGCCACTCTGACCTCCAGTGCAGGTGCACGCCATTCTCCTTGACCGATATTTATTCTTACAAATATAACCATTGCTTGAGGCTGCACTTTTAACTTAGCTACAGGTTTGGCTAGCCTCCCTTGCCAGAATTGCACTTGTCCACGCTGCTTCCTCAGACCAGGTTAGTAGTCTAGTGGTCTAGTGGCTAGGCCTAGTTGGAAGGCATGTGGCCCGGAGATGGGGACCTGGCCCAAAGGCTGCAAGGGGTAGACGAGGGTGCTCTGGAGATGTCCTTGCTGGCGTCGCCTGCTCGGAAACGGCCACGCGTGCCAGAGGGGGATTCAGATCGGGCCACACCGGATTACATGTTGGCTTTGTTGGATGAGGTTGGACCTCCCTTGTGCAAGCCCTCAGCCACGGGCAGCCAGCTGGCAGGCGAGTCGTCTGTGCCCGTCATGCCGTTTCTGGGCTCAAACAGCTCTGACCAGGAGCAGCTGGCGGCAGGGACGCCAGTGGCTGGCCTGTAGCCATCCTCAGGGTGCAGCGAAGTGCCTCCAGCCGTCAGGTACCAGGCCCTCCTCTCTGAGCTGGAGGATGCCACTGGAGAAGCAGAGCTGCAGGTCATGGAGCAGCTGCTTCAGCTAGCAGAGGGGGACGAACTACCAGCCCCTCCATGTCCAGGCCACGGTCAAGGCCAGGGTCGGACTGATGAGCTGAGCTGGTCCTCTTTTAATCGGAAGTGGAATCTGGAGCAAGCCCACTGCACCGTCACCAGGCTTCTCCGGCAGACTCCTGGGCTGTCCTACGTGGTGGGCATCACCACAGATCCATACCGGCGGTACTACCACGCCGACTTTTCTTACAAGAAGCAGTTTGGACGGGGTGCTGTCGCCATGCATGTGCTGGCTGCTGGCACGGTGGAGCAGGTGCAGGGCTATGAAATGGATCTCATAGAAACCTGCCGGAGGCTCGGGCCTTCCAGGATCTTGAACATCAAGAGTGGTGGGGAGGGAGTGAGCGCCCAGAATCCGCATGCCTGTTACATTTATGTTGTGATGCGCAGGGCTGATGCCGTCTAGACATAAAAGCCAGCCTAGTAGTCTAGGGATCTAGTAGGGATTGGTCAGAGGAAACGCAGCGAGGGAAACGGGAAGGACACAGATATGGTTGGGGTTGTGGGGGTTGGCAGGGGCGTCACTCTCTGCAGGCAGAGTGTTAGGCAGGATGTCAAGGTCCTCCAGTCAAGGAGGTTGGCGTCCATGTGCAAGGACGGAACACATGTGTCCAATTTCCTAGCTGTCAGCATGCTGCATTCATTTATTTTTGCATTCTGCTGCTTAGATGCGTTAATTTTTGCAGGCGCAGCCCTGAGCTTTTACCACAGATGCGCATGCAGTGCTCTTATTTGCCAGCGTTTAACATTCCCCAGTCCTATACGCTCTGCGGCTCAGCAATCTAGTGGTCTAGCAATTTAGTACTCAGCAATGGCTGCAGAGACACAGGTCAGCAAGCTGAAGCTTGTGGACCAGCCAGGCATGGGCGTGGTGGAGCCAGACTCTGGCATCCAGGTGGCCAAGGGCATCCTTTTGCAGGAGGTTTTGGTGGAGCACAACAAGTGGGAGCAGCTGCACAGCCTGAAAATGGAAGGGGACGATGCCTTCCACAAGCAGCTCATGGACGTCTGGAGCCTGGGGCAAAATCTTTGGCCCAGCCAGCTGCTGCAGGAGGCTGCTCTGTGCACCCAAACGGCAGAGCTTCCCATACTGGCTGATCCTGACGGATGGATGGCCAAGTGCAAGCGTTGGCAGCCACCAAGCCAGCTGCAGGGGGAGATCGTGGAGGAGCTGGACCTGGCTGAGGAGCCACATTGCCTTCAGTCTGCAGCTGAGGCCCTGACCAGCTGGTAGGACTAGGGATTCCAGAGACTGTGCAGCCTGGAAGTAGTCTAGCAGTCTAGGAACGGCAGGGTTACTACCAGAAGAGGGCAGCAGCCAAAAGGACAGGCAAAGTCAGGACTGAGGTTTGACTGATTGCGTTTAGCCCCTTCCCTGGCACAATTATTCCCTGCAGCTTCCACTTTGGCACATTTGATAAAGTAATTTGACATCTCTGCGCATGACAAGTTTACCTATAGCTGCTGTGGCACATGTAGCCCATGAACTCTTCCCACAGCAGCATCTTGGCTTTTCTAGTTCACAGATATTCAATTTTAAGCATTCAACAATTGCTTGGGACTTCTGATTTGACTTGGAGACAGGGATCGCTCCATTGCCAACCGGACAGCTCATATTAGATTATAGTTTTTGACAGACGTTTGGCCATGCTAACTAAGAGATCCAGGTTACCAGTTGGACAGTAGACGAGGAATGCTAGCTTGTTTGCTGACTATCTTCGCTGATTCCAAACTTGTCAGGCTGAGATAGTTTGAAGATGGAACTAATCCACTCGTTTGTCCAGCAGAACGCTGATATTTAATTCTACACTTGTAACGAAAGGTTGGCTGCCCTACTTTGGAGAGGAAGACGGCAGAAGATCCACACTTGCGTGTCCTGGCCCGCAGACAGCAGCTAACCAGCTAGTAGTGTCCACGCTCCATCCAGGTAGTCTAGTAATCTAGTAGTCTGCCATGGCTTCTCCAGCAGTTGAGTTGGACATGACCGCCATCTGCCAGTTGACTCAGGCATGGCTGAAGCAGCAGACTGACCAGGTGGATGAGGAAAACCAGCCAAAGTTTTCAGACGTGCCCTCCATGCTGGAGCACGTGCTTCAAGTCGCCAACGGGGACGTCCTCACCAAGCAGCTGGTGGCCAACCTGAAAGAGCTGGAGGTGCAGTGCCTGAAAGCAGTGAAGGCCAAGGAGGCAGTGAAGAAGGCGCCCATGCAGGCAACTGTTCCAGCTGATCCGCAGGTGGAGGTGGAGTCTGAGGGGGAGGCTGCCTCAGCCAAGTTTCCCTTGCGCGTGTGGCAGATGGGGTTCCGTGAGTCTTACAGCTTCAAGGGCGCCTCCAGCCTTTATGCGGTCGTCGAGGTCATCAAAAGCAACTTGCTGGGGGCTCAGGGCAATCAAACCCTGAAGTACCCGATTGAGGTCTTGTTTGATTGTGGGCAGGCCAGGCCACCTGCTGGCAGTCCGATTCGAGACTTCTCCGTGGGCACGGCCAACGGTTTTGCAGTGGTTCTGGGGTCTCTGGTTTGCAGCATGGTGGCTGCTCAGCTTGGCTGGATGAAGCCAGATAGCCGGCTTTCAGCTGACCTTCGTAGCCAGCTGGGGGGCAGGCTGCTGAAATGCCTGCGCTTGCACGGCACCTACAGCCCCAAGGGGGACATGCGGTCCCAGGCCCAGAGCATCCTGAGCACCAAGATTCAGGCCTCCAACCGCTCCCGGCCCACTACCCTCCAAATGCTTTACGCATTTCAGAGGGTAGTGACCGCAGAAGTGGACGCTGGCACCCGGAAGGCCAGAGGCACCCTCTTGCAGGAGGCTCTGGCAGCATACAACCAGAGGGAACAGCTGCGCAGCCTAAAAATAAATGCTGACGAGCTGACGGCCATCAAGTTTTTGAATGATCGCTCCCCAGCCTTCCGCAAGTTGCTCACTGTGGTCTGGGGCGTGGAGCGACCAGCAAACACTGCAGCCCCCATGAATCTCCTGTCCAGTGAGTGGCTGCAGGAGGCTGCTCCAAATCCAGTGTCAGAACCTTAGGTTAGGGCATTAGGACGTCAGGGCTAAGGATTGAATGGGTGCAAGTCTGAAGGGCTCCTAATAATCTGAGGGTAAAGGTTAGCTGGCGAATTTGTCAACCCTGAGGTCAGCTGACAACCAGGTGTGGACCAACATCCTGGCAAAGTCAGAGGCCAAGTATGAGTTTTGGCTGCTACGGGTCCATGTAGCATTTGAGAGCCGGGTGGCAGCCCTTGTGGCCAAGAACAAGGCCCCAAACCTGCGCAATTCTGCTTACCAGTATCGGGACGAACATCCTGAGTTGGTCATGCGGGCGGCCTTCCTCTTCAAGACCTATGAGGCCGAGCTGAAGCAGATCTTCAGCGCAAAGGAGTTTGCCAGCCTCAGGGCCGACTTCCTCCGGGGCGCCAGAGATGTCGACTTGTTATCTAGTGTTCGAGTAATGGACAAGAATTTCAAGTTGCAGGACATCCGCTTTGTGCAGCTGGCTAGTTGCGCAGAGACTCCAGCTGCCCTGACAGATGTCTCGAACCTGGACCAGGCTCAGACAGAGGCTCTGCTGGCAGAGTTCAATCTGTTCTATGAGACTCTGAGGGTGGAGCAATCAGCCTGGCGCCGCTATGTGGCGGCAGACAAGTTGTACTCCCAGCAGCACAGCTCAGACACGACGACCTACCTGGAAAAAGTGCATGATACCGTCGTTGAGGCCACCAAGGAGCACATGGACAAATTCTACCACATCGAGGCCTTCCAAGAGCTTACCCAGGGCATCCCTTTCACTGCGCATGCCATGCGAGCTCTCTGCGATCTCAGCCCACCTTGCCCTGCTGATTCAGTGCCTAGACTGTCTGTGTGGAACCTGCCCTGCGTTGGACCCAAGCTACAGCTATCTCTGAAGCAATTCCAGGCAGCTGTTGCCACAGACCTCATGGAACACCCAGACCTTGCTGCGCATATCGTCATTATGCCAAACTGCACCAAGTTTGGGGCAACCAGGGTGGATGGCCATGCACTTCAAACAGCTGTCCAGGAATTCAAGGACGTCGTGCTGGCCACCCTCAAGGAGATTCCAGATACCTTGGCAATTCCTTGCGTCGGCTTGTATGATAGTGTCAGCATGTACAGCCCCATACGGGAGCTGAAGGTGGACTTTCTGCTGGTCCTACATGCTAGTGCCATTACAGCGGGCAATCAGACGTCCTTGCGCAGTGTCTGGGCCAGATCAGAGCTCTATAAGAGGCGGTGCCTGACTCAGATGGTTGAGGTGATGCCCCGAGCAGCCTTCAAGGACTGGAACCAGAAGATCCTGACTTTTGACCGTGGCCACTTTTCGGAAGGCCAGGAGCTCAGACAGTGGCACAGTGGAACTGGCCTGCTCACTGCTATAGTGCAGGCTGCAACCAGAGGCCTCAATCTCAACCAAGATTCGCGTGTCATGGTGAAGGACATGACGCTGTATGACGATCAGCTGGCTGCCTCTCTTCTTGGCCTCAACTGCAGCAAAGGCAAAGGCACTCCACTGTTTGGCTACACTGGCATTGCCTGGGGCAACCTAGCCAAGGCCCGGGTGCGGGCTCAGAATGTCACCGAGGCCATCCATGAGCTACTGGTGGGGCGGGTCAAGGCAGATCCCACTGCCCTGCCCTACCTCAAGTGTTCTAGTAATCTAGTAGCGCCCGCTCCCATTTTTGACTCCTCGCAGCGACCTACCTACAATGAAGAGCAGTATGCCGCCACCTGCCCTCGGTCTAATCAGGAGCTCCCCATCCGACAGAGCTGGTATGACAAGTTCAGTGGCAAGAATTTCCTTGCCACCACCCCAGCTGCTGGCCGACCTGCCATGACCTGGGACCTTATAACAGCGCAGCACAACAAAGAATTCAACGTGGCTGGCGTGCCGCATAAAGCTAAGCGTCTGTCAGACGACTCTGTGGAGGCTGTAGCTGCAGCCAACCCAGACCCTGCGTCTTTGACTCCCTCAGGTCCAGGGGAGCCTCAGGACGAGGCAGCCCTTGTGGAAGCCCGGGCTGTCCTTCTTGGCAGTGGGAATGCAGCTTACAAGTATGCTGTGTCTGAGGATGGCCACTTGTACCTGTGCGCTCAAGACGACTTCGTGTTGCCGCACACAGACAGCCTTTTTGTCATCAAGGGTGAGGCCAAGCAGGGCCAGGCAGCCGTCAAGGCCATGAAGGATACCCAGAATTGGGTTCCTTACAAACTGGAGCCAAACAGCCCAATATCAGTAACCTTCACAGCTCCAGTCCGCGGAACTTTTTCTGAGGATCCCCTGCCCCTGCGTGAGTTTTTGCAGAGGCTGGAAGAAGCTGGCCATGTGAGGGTCAGTGTGCACCTGCACACTGCCATCCGAGATCCCACGACCCCTGGCAGCTACACCATAACCCAGGCTGACGGCGACACTGCTTGTATCCAAGTCAAAGTGGAGGAGAATTTGAGTGAGTCTGGCGAGCTCTCCTATGCCAAGCTTGGGAACTATGTTGACATCCCGGCCTTGAAGGCCTGCCCGCAGCTGCGCCTAGTGCACCGGTTCCAGTTCAACCCTAACATCAACAAGCTCATGAGCGGCTTCCCGGCCGTGTACCCAGACAAGCCGCTGAAGATCGAGAAGGGCAAGGTCTACAAGCTGTTTTAGATAAAGAAAAGGGATAGTCCACTGGGCAGACTATCTCTGGTTGACTCAGTTTTGTATTATAGTAATCTAGTGGTCTAGTGGTCTCGTTTACTAGAGGTAAGTTTATGCGGGGATTCCAGGAATAACGTTTGCATGGCATGGACAGGATGGGTTTTAGGGCAGAGGACAGTTGCGAGGCACCAGGTTACTGGGGACTAGAGGCAGGGACAACTAGACCACTATAGTAGCATAGTTAGGTTGAAGAGACCCTATAAGGGAAGATTTCGCACTTCCACAAATAGGCCATCCTAGTTAAGTGCGGCTAGTGGGGGTCGCACGGCGTGCGGGCTGGAACCTGGCACTCAAAGTAGCAGCAGCTCTCAAGTGATTGGTTGCTGGTGAGCCTTATAGTTGATGTGGTTGCTTGTTGCTAGTTTCTTCTTGGGTTTCAGGTCCACAGCTGCGTTGCTGTTCTCCAGTGCTTGGTAGCTAAGCAGTCTTGCAGGCCAGTCAAGGATAACTAATTTATCTTGGGCTTTAGGTCTCTAGCAGTCACTAAGTGTGGATGTATGCGAATGACGCCATTCTGTGCAAGAAAGTACCAAGCTGGGCATGGATGGGGGGAGGAGAGGTGCAGGGAAACGGCTTGCCAGCATGTCCATGGCCAGACCAAGCATGAGGGCTGCTGATGTTCTTATTGATTGCCTGCATGTCCTACACATATCCATGACCAGTACAGTGCAGTGCACACTTGCATGGATAGGTAGATTTTTTACGTTTTGAGCATTCTGCAGACAGGTTAGATAAGCTAGCAGCTGCAGGTTTGGCATGAAGAGCAAGAAGGGCCGTCACCTCACACTTTGCCAGTAAAGTGCTGCAAGCACTCTTTCAGAAACCCTTTGCTCATTCTCTGCGCGGTTTGCAGGTAAACTAGATGGGCCATTGAGGCAAAAGCCTGAAGTAGTCTAGTGATCTAGTGATCTAGTGATCTAGCTGTCAGCTGAGCTGACCTTCCCTGACTGCCCTGTCCAGCCATGCCGGCCCTCAGCTCCAAGGAGCCATCTGGGCTATGCAGGCAGCAGCGGATAGCCTTGGCCCTGGCATGCACAGTCACTATGTTTGGGGTCTGCACGGTCGCTTCTGTCATACATGACCCTCAGTGGCTAAATGTCCCCAGGGACTTGGACTTAGTTGAGCTGTGGACAGAGGCTGAGACTCTTGTCCGAAGTGCAAGGGGAGGCGGTTTACAGGCCGAAGGCTTTGACATTCTGCAGGACAGCACCAAGGACTTCACTACCTTCAGCGGCTTCAGTGCAGCCCTCAAGCTGGTCATGCGCCTCAAGCCTGGGGGCTTGCTGGCTATGGCGCCAGACTGCTCCTCTTTTGTGTTTGGCCCCAGCAGCCAGTCAGGCCGAAAGAAGGGGAACTTCGAGGGCGACACCACCAGAGCCTTTGTGCAAAAGGGAAATCTCCAAGCCACAGTGGCTGGGTTCTTTCTCAACCTTGCAATAGTTCGGGAGCTGGAGGCTTTTATAGAGAACCCATCTGGATCCACCATGTTCTCTTACTTGGCCAGCAGCTTCAGTGTGCTGGCCTGGATGGTGAAGGCTTACTGTGACCGCTGCCAATATGTCACGGCAGAGCAGAGGAAAACCCAGAACTACAAGAAGCACTACAAGTTTGTGGCCACTTCTGAGTGGATCCTTTCTGCCATGCGGACGTGCAGCTGCAAGGGCAGACACATGCCTCTCATGGACCAAGGCCCCAATGGCGAGGTGAATGGCAGGCAGCCTGACATGAAACTGTCTGGGATCTACCCAGAGGCGTTGGGGGCAGAGCTTGTGAAAGCTTGGAGGCAGCAGCGGGATAGCGAGGCCAAAACACCAGAGGAGTCAGGGAAGATACTAAGCGCACGTCCACTTCCACCCGTTCCCACGCCGGCAAGGTCTGCAGCACATGGGAGTGGCAAGAGAGCTCTGCCAGAGAGCTGGGAGAGCCCTTGGTCAGCAGCTGCTCCATCTGAGCCACCAGCTGCCAAGCGAAAGGGCAAGAGCCCTGCACAGGCTGAGCCAGTTGAATTTGCATGGGGAGAGGAAGCTGACCAGGAATGGGACATTTTCCAGTAGAGACGCAGTTGGCCCTAGTGTGGACCTCTAGTGGTTTACTGTACTAGTAGAGATGCACTGCTTGGGAGCAAAGTGTTTCAGTGGTCCAGTATTCTAGTGCTTGTACAGTCTGGGGCTTGCCTGTCCAGGCTTTGGGGATGCACGTCGCAGTGTGCAAAAAGGTTGCGCCAGCTCCAGCTGAGTGAGGGAACTGGGTGAACTGCGACTAAATGCTGATAGACAGTCTCTGATGCAAGGTTCCTTGCTTTATGCAGTTTATGTTTGGCATGAAGCCAGGCCTGACTGCATTTTTGCACCACTCATTTAGGCTTTGCGTCTGCATCCTGCTTACCACAGACATGCCCTCTTACCTACCTGGAAGTTGAAGATTGTGCATAAGTCCGGCTGACTGCAGATATAGAAGTTTACAAATATAACCAAGCAATGCCGCACTGATCAGGAGACGTGGATAGCAACGATTCACATGTGTTTGGCATTGCTAATTAGAAAGTTTGCCCAGGTGAAAGCAGATATAGAATTCTACGAACGTAACAGAGTGTCGCCACGCTGACGCCCATGGCCTCCAGCATTGTAAGAGTCTCTAGCAATCTAGTTATCTAGCAGCAAGTAAGCCATGTCGTCTTTGGAGGACCTGAAGGAGGACAAGCTGCTGCCCATGGCCAAGAAGTTGAAGGGCTCCAGCGGTGGCGAGCAGCAAAATAGATGGGAGGAAATGGGCCCTGGCGCCGAGGACTACTACTTGGACCTCTGTCGTTCTGACAGGGCAGAAGGGAAGGGCTTCTTCCATATCAACTTCCTCCCTGGAGAACGAAGGGTCCCCAGCACCCCCATCCTGCACACTGCAGGGCGTCTGGGGCTTCAGCCTAAGCTCAGAGCTCAGAGCTCAGAGCCTAAGAGGTCGTGGATGTGCATTGAACACAGCCAGGGCTGCCGCTGCATCGAGCAGGCCAAGGCGCAGGAAGAGCTCCAGGCTCGCAGGGTGGCGCTAGATGAGCGTCTGGATCGACTGAGAGCAGAGTTAGAGACTGCACCTGAAGCAAACAGTCAAACTGCAGTGGCTGGCTCTCCCCCACCAATGGCCTCCCACTTGGAGGATTCTCCAGGTTTCCCCACGCAGCTCATGGAGAACGAGGACGTGCTGCTCATGGAGAATGAGGACAGCCAGGTGTGATAGCAAATCCTGGAGCAGTTTGCTGCCAGGCATCTGAATGGCCTAGGTTAGATTTTGGGTCTCGAATGGCTAGTTAAGTAATCTAGTGCTATGGTAATCTAGTACTCCAGTATCCGAGAGGAGGTGGACTCAGCCTGAGCAGTAAAACATAATTTGGGCGTCAGCACACGCATGTCAATCCACACAGCCACTTGCATTTTTCTCTGGGACTGCTAACTAATTGCGATGGCACTTACACCTGCTCCATTTTGAACCACAGAGCGAATTTTGATGGACATGCCGAGTGCATAAGTTTTGTTGGAGGGCAGCGTGATTTCTGATGATGTTGAGCTACAGTGCGAATTTTGATGCTTGAGCAGCTATAGCAACTTATGGAGCCTGACTTTTTTTGGAGCAGATCGCTGCAGCAACTGCGAACAGTTATCTGCTTTGTGCTTTTTGTTTCTGTGTCTTCCCAGCAGGCCTTCAGTAGTCTAGTCATGTAGTTAGAGCTGGGTCCCTGCAGGCCAGACATGGATGAGTTTGACATCTGGAGCGCCTCAGCAGCAGATACCTTTGAGAGCCCATGGCAGCGAGGTGGTGGTCAAAAAAGGCTGAGGGGAGCCCAGGCCAATCCAGTGGCCCCATCTGCTGCAGTACAGCCTGCTGGCAAGAAGTTCAAGGCAGCATGTCTAACAGCCAGCTCACCTGGGCTGCAAGCTTTGGCAGAGGCTGGAGCCAACCGGGGCGGCGAAAAGGGAAAGACAGAGTTTGAGAGCCAGGGGGCAGATCCAGCAGATGTCAAAAGACGCCTATCGCAGGCCACTTGCCTTTGCCAAGGCCCATGCCACAAGGCAGTCAAGTACAAGTCCCTTCTGCTGCTGTGCCAACTGTTCTGGGGCCTGTCTGCAATGGAGAGAGGCATGCTGCTGCGGCATGAGTATGCAGCTGGTCAGGAGGAGGACGACTCAGTTGCGGAAGCTGATCCTTCAGAGGGCAGGCTAGGGAGGAGGACTTGGTCTCTCTGTGGACAGGTGGTGTGCTTCCCTATTTTCTGCAACCTGCTGCGCACGGGGCAACATACCGTCCGAAGGCAGATTGCTGGCGTGCCAGACCAGAGGTGCAGCCTTCTAGGTGGGGAGCGCAGCCCTGCACCGCGTAGCCACGAGAAGTCTGACCAGGTGGACTGGTTCTTCTATGAGCTGTACCAGTCTGCAGCTGAGCCCCTGCCTGAGGACACCCAGTGCATTTGGGCTGAGTTCGAGGGCGCGCCCAAGCCCAACCAGGCCACTGCCTTTGAGTCCCCCTGGACAGCAGAGTCATCTAGTAATCTAGTTCACTCTCCGGACTTGTCAGCCATGGTCCGGAAGGGAGTGGCTGGAGCAGATTATGACTTTGTGCCTGAGCTGTCCATGAATCCAGTGGCCGCCATTACTGCCGTAGCTTGCACAGCAGCCTTCGGGCTCCCAGTGCGGTATTTGCAGCATATCCGGATCATGGATCTGTATTGGCAATTCCTTTCAGCCTGGGAGGAGAGGCAGCAGCTGGGTTTTTTTTCCTTCCAGAAACCTCCGTGCTTCAAGACTTTTGCCCGGAGATGGGGGTTCTGGAAGAAGTGGCTCAAAATTAGAAAGCCCTCCCAACACTCTCAGTGTCAGACTTGTTTTGAGCTGCAGAGGCAGATGAATGGAAGCTCGTCCACCTGGGGGGCAAAGCTGCAGGCCGCCCGCGACCTCAGAGCGCACTACCGACTGCAGTATCTGGACAGAAGCATCTATTGGTCGCTGCGACAGCTGTCCCAGGCTGGCAAGGACGTGCTGACCATCATTATAGATGGGATGGACAAGACAAAATTTGCTTGGCCGCACTGGCCTTTTGACCGGCTGCCCAAGTCGATGGAGAAGCTGGTGCGCCCCAAAGTGGTGTTCACTGCGGCCATAGCGCATGGCTGGTGCACTGCCCTGTTCATGACCAATGAGTACATGGATCATGGGTCCAGCTTGTGGTGCGAGCTGATTTGCCAGGTCCTGGAGGAGGTCTGGAAGCTCAGCCAGAAGACTGGCAGAAGGTTTCCCCGTCACTTGGTCATCGTCTCGGACAACACTACTGGCTTTGCCAAAAACCAGCATGCTCTGAAGTTCCTGGCCTTCCTGACAGCCACTTACAAATTCATAACGGCCAACTTGTTCTTCCTCATTGTGGGACATACACATGAGGACATTGATCAGCTCTTCGCTGTGGTCCTTTGGCTGATGCTGCGCAAGAAGTCCTGGCAGACCCCGCAGGAGGTTTTGCAGGCAATAGCAGCTGGGCTCCGGGAGAGGGTCTCCAGAAGGGGAGAAACCCTTCTGGCTGAACAGCTGGGCGCCGTCAGAGACTTCAAGATCTGGCTAGGCCGGCTAGGGCTAACCACTGACAATTGCTACAAGACCCGGCATGGGGTGGAAGCCCCTCACTGCTTCACTATGAAGCTGGGCTGCCTGCTGACTCCTGAGGAGCGTGCCATGTTGGCCCGGGAGACAGGAACTGCTGTCCAGCCCGACGGAGTCTACTGCTGCGTTAAGATGTTTTTGCACAGCACCAAGCTTCAGCAGGCGCCCGTCTACCAAATGCCAGCTGCAAGGTGGGCTCGGGTGCAGACAGCCTCGCCCACAGGCACTCTGCGCAGGGCACAATCTGAAGATGACGTCAAGGTTATCCTTGAGCTGTCCCGTGCCTGCCTCGACCTGGATCTAATTGAGGCTGGAGAGGCACTGAGGCAGCTGGTATACTCCAGAAGGTATTTCCTGCCTAATCTCACCTGGTTGGAGACCTTCAAACAGCCTGACGTGGTAGACCTAGCTGGAAGTATCACCCTCAACCCATATTTCCCCCATCTTCCAGAAGCTTCCTGGCGCATGGCAGCCAAGTTAGACCCCTGATAGGTTCACTGGCACATAGCTTAGTAATCTAGTAGTCTAGTTGTCAAGCATCAGCCATAGGCGTTGCCTCTAGACTCCAGTTACTGACATGGTGGGGTGCTGCACCTGTGGGGACAACAGGGAGGCTTGCTTTGAAAATGGCTAGGGGCAGCATCTCTTAAACTTTGCGAGATGGCACTGGTTCCTGCAGCATGTCTGAGACAGCCTTGGCTCTGCTAAGAGGCTGATATGAGCTTTCTGACATGCTGATCTGAAAGGTTGTTCTGACAAGGCTATGGTTGCCTAAGCTGCTAGGTTTTCTTTTTCAATTCCCAAAACTGAATCCAGCTCATGGCCGCCCTTATTTCAGCGTGAAACAATTCACCACAATCACAGTCACAGCTGTCCCTTCCCCTCTGTCTAGTCTACTAAGAGAAGCTGCAACTCAGCATGGCAGCTCCCAGGGCCCACTCAACTACTTCCACGGCTACCAAGAAGGACAGCAGCAGGGGTGCTCACAGCTGCCGGGGTAGCACAGCTCACAAGAAAGGAGTGCCGAGACCTAAGTCGCACTCTGGCAAGCACAAAGCTGGCAGCCGCAAAGGCGACTGGCAGAAGGTGGCCGTCAAGTTGCTGGCTAAGATGCCGGCCACAGACTGCCAGGGCTGCTTAGCTGCTCAGGACACTGTGCGCAGGTTGCAGCTGATGTGCTCTGAGCTCACTGCAGCTGCTGCCAAGGCTACAGAACGTGCCAGGGCGGCTGAGGGAGCTGCCCTGATGGCCGCAAAGGGGCCAGCTGCTACCAGTCCTGTCTACCTTCGCCCCATTCCAGGCAGCTGGCGAACAGGGGCAGTCTAACATAAACCTCATGAGGCCGTCTCAGGCACTGGCCTTCCAGCCCCTGCTGCAATAGCTGTCAGCACTAATTAGCGCTGCTGGCTTTTAGATTCAACTGGTAGTTTTGTAATCTAGTAGCCTTCAGGGCCTTGTCCCTGAGCTGATTGCATTACTGGCTGATAAGGGAGCAAGCCAGACTCTACAAAACTCAGCGCGGGGCTAAAGCATCCAGCTATAAAACGCGAGACGAGAGCTATGCATGTATTTGCCAGACTGCAGGGACAGCTACATGCAGCTATTTACTTCAAATGCAATATCTATCTACAGCAACAATCGTGTTTTGTTACATTTGTAACTTTAAATATTGGAACGTCATGCATGCTGGCACGCAAGTGAAATCCCTGACTGCAGCGACAAGTATGTTTTGGTTATATTTGTAATTTTAAATATCTGCACGTTAATCCTGAAG
>Ga0164297_10003841_pt1 | contig 13788 bp, 13 predicted proteins | sample GEODES058metaG_FD_113539 | JGI IMG/M metagenome (GOLD analysis project Ga0164297, IMG submission 113539) | Dystrophic lake water microbial communities from Trout Bog Lake, Wisconsin, USA - GEODES058 metaG | ecosystem: Environmental > Aquatic > Freshwater > Lake | place: USA: Trout Bog Lake... | reverse complement strand
GTTACCCGGAAATACATGGCTTGGCCGCCCTCTCGTGTTGACGGACACCTTCACGCCGTCGCGGCCTGCACTACTGCAAGTGGAGCGCTCTCCCACCGAGAAAGAAGGCAAGGCGCGACCAGCTGTGATTGAAGGCCCTCCCCTGCAGCGCGGTGGCGTCCGTCAGCGGTCATTCAGGGCAAAGAGCGACGTCCACCGGGCGAAGCTTGCCGCCTCCATGCGTGCTCGCTGGGCTGACCCTGAGTACGCGGAGAGGGTGCGCAGCAACATGCGGCTGGCGTGGATACAGCGCATGGGGGACATCGTGCCGGCGCCAGTAGTCACGAAGCCTCCGCGAGGGCCGAAGCGAAGCAAGGCCGCTGTTGTTGCTGCTCCCAAGCCTAGCCGCGCAGCCAGCATCCGCAACCCTGTGCGAGAATCCAAGCCGCGGCGATCCAAGGCGACGGCGGCACAGGGGCTGTCTGTTGAGGAGCGCGCCGACTTGGCGTTGCAGGCACACGCCATGCTCGCGCAAGCCCAGATGGCAGCGCAAGCGCTGGAGGCTGCAGCAGCATCTGGCTCGCCTGTTGATGCGACCACGCTGGCGGAGGTGCATGCTGCAGTGGCGACGGCCCAGAGCGTTCTCCAGCGAGTCGCTCTGGCTGACGCCGCGGCTTCTGCCGTCGCTGAGGCCGCAGCTGGTGACGACCACGTTGTTCATACAGTGAATGACCCTGCACACAGCCCTGTGCCTGCCGATCCGGTGGCTCAGGCGTCTCCTCCTCGGGCGCCGCCAAACAAAGTGTGGTACCGTGGCAGATTGGTGGCAGCAGATAAGGTGCCATCTGGTTGAGCACTGAGCAGGCGTACCACACGCACTCTCGATTTCTTTATATTTGCGATGGCGCCGCGCGGCGACAATAGAACTAGATTTAGACTCACGAGTGTTGTCCTCTGTTCTATCACAGACACACACACACATCCCGCGTCTTATGCTGTCACTGCTTTCGCCCCTGCTGCGGCCTTGACAGCTGCTGCGCCTCCTGCGGCCAGCTTGGATTGCGCAGCCAGCACCTCCTGCTGTTTCTCGGCCATCTTCTTCTCAAGCGACTGCGATTGCACATCTAGTCTCTCACTGTGCACACGGGAATGACACATAGACGCGTCAGTTCAGAGAGCTTTCCGGAGACAGCATTCTTATTGAGGGCGGTCTTGAGTGCCCAGAGAAGCAAGCACCTCTCTGAGGTGATGAACTCCAACCGCTTGCCCACGTTCGCCCGTGCCTCCACCAAGTCCTGCTTCACCAGCAGCGGGCCTACAAGTTTGTACACGTTCGCGTCCGCCTCCAACACTTCCAGCTCCTGTGTGCATACAGGGAGACAACAAGTCCTCAGTGCTGACTGCAACGCCACACCGTGTGTGCGTTCAGCAGCAGTGCGCGGTGCCGTGGCCAGCGCACGCGCCTTCATCACCATGTCGTTCTCGCTCAGCTGCTGCGCGCACTGCTGTCTCGCGATCTCAACTTTGTTGGTGTCTGCCAGGAGACAACAAGGCCAGCTCGTCAGTTGCCTTGCGCCTGTGTGCTCTGGCAGCAACACTTGCATCTACAGCACCGCAGTCTGACTCCTCGCACCTCGTTGCAAGTCCCGAAACGCGCTTGCGGCAGCCTCCAGTCTCTGCTGAACTGCCTTCACATCCTCTGTGGCCATGTCGCTGCTTCGCGTGGACCGTCCGCAGTGCGATTCTCGGCCTGCCTGACCTCAATCGAGTGCGTCACCTCCCGGAGGAGCGTTGTGTGATCGCGCCAGCGTGGCATGACGGCCACTAAAGGCGCCCCTTTCGCCGTACCATCCCTCGCCGCGGGCCATGGACACGGCGAAGCGCGCCGCTGATCGCCAGCTACACCCCGAGGACGTAGAGACTGCGGGTCCCGGGGCAGACGTGGAGGCGCCGTGCAGCGACGTGAAGCCAGCAATACAGCCCAGCGACGTGCATGTGTTGCTCGCAGACGACGAGAAGATCTCGCGTCTTGTGACCAGCAAGTTGCTACGCATGTGCGTCTCGTTTCGCGTTGCGTCTCCAACTATGCGGCCTTGCGTGGGGTTGCGCGTCGCCCCACGTGTGCTCCTGTGTGGCCGCCTTCTTCAATGCTCAGCCCCGGGCCGCCCCGTGGTGCACTCACCCGCGACGCGGCGTGCACTCACTCACACACCATGTGGTGTGTCACCCCAGGTGTGGGTACCACGTCACGTGCGTGGAGTCGGGCCGCCAGCTTCTCCTCAAGCTGGCAGAGTCGCCGCGCTCCTTCGACCTCATCCTGACGGACGTCGCCATGCCTGACGTCAACGGCCTGGAGGTGCTGGGCTACGTGCGCTCTCAGCCGGCGCTGGCGGCGCTGCCGGTGATCATGATGTCTGCGCACGAGAACGCGGGCACAGGTGTGTTGGAGTGCTGTGTGCTGCACCCAGCTTGGGCACCCCGTTTCTTTGGGGGCCACTCACCCGTCTGCTCTGTCTCACCCTCCCCCTTCGTGTCCGCAGTGTTCGAGTGCATCCAGCGCGGGGCTGAGGACTACTTGCTGAAGCCAGTGACTCAGAAGGAGATCAAGCAGATCTGGCAGCACGTCTGGCGTCGCCGCAACACGCTGCACCGCACCGACGACGGGCCCCACGACCGGTTGGCTGTGCCGCCAGAGGCGGAGGAGAAGGCGAACACGGCCACGGCAGGCAGCAAGGGGGAGGACGATAGTACGGAGATGTACACCGCGGCGGAGATGAAGGCGCACTGCCAGCGCCAGATTGCGCGCTACACCCGCATCCTGCACGTCATCGACACCCACCCGCACCTGTTCCCTGCCGCAGCGGAGCCCAACGCGCAGGACGTAGCCGCGGCTGCCAAAGCAGCAACAGAATGAGGTTTGCAACGAGTTGGATGGATGTAAGACCTGTGAACGAGCGCTGCCTTCTCTCTGTTTTGTCATCATAGGTTTAAGACTTGCACGCATTGCATAAGATACGTCTCAGCTTGTCCTCAAGAACGAATCCATGGGCCCCACGCGCTGCTTCTTTGCGCTTGGTCGAGCATCTCCAGACACTCTTTCGCTCCGAGATGACTCCTCGCGCTGCAGACGTTGCGCAAAGTGCCAGTCCGCGTGCTCGACAGCGGCATCAGGAGCGATGAGGCGTCCACACTCGGCACAAAGCGCGCCGTCAACTGGTGCCGGGTCGTCTGTTGCGTCGAAGAAGCGACGCAGTCCTATACGCGACGCTGGTGTCTCAGTAGCTACAACTGGGGGCACAGATGCTGGCATGTCAGCTGATGGCGCCACCGGTGGCTGCTGGTTCGGTGCTTCTCTCAGCAACCGCTCCTGTCGCTTGCTCACAGCCGCAACGCCATTCAGCGACTGCCCGTATGTGCGTCGTAGATGAGCTGCGGCGTGCCCATCCATCATGCCAAATGCCATGGAAATCGGCGCAGTGGAAGCAGCTTGGCCGCCGCGGCGTGGTTGGCCGCCTTCACTGAAGCGTGTGGCTCCAATGTTGAGCAGCGTCAACACAAATGGTGGATGAACCTTGCTGCGCAGCAGTGAAAGCGCCGCTTCACGGATCGCATCCGCATGATGGGGCTGCGATGTGCCTGACGGCAGCGCTGTGCTGGCCGAGTGGCGGCCACCTTGCGCAAATCTCCATGTGATTGTCAGCGTCTGCGCGATGCGCCCCTGCTCTGCATGTTCCTCTCTCAAACGAGCGGCTAGATCGGGTGCAAGCACAGCGAGAACTGAAGCCGCACTGCTGAAGTCGGATACCCCCTTGAAGCTGTCCTCGACGGAGATACCTCTTGCAAGGCCGACGGGAACGACTGGGCTGCTGTCTCGACCCCGAGCAGCATGCCAGAGCATGAGTGCGGTGCGATTGCCGCCAGCGCAGGTGGCCAGTGCGTGAGAAAGCTCCGATTGCGTGAGTCGTCTAAGATGGCCGACTGTGGAGACTCCAACGCGCGCTAGGGCCCGTTCAGTTGTGTGACCACATCCGCGGATAGCACGCACAGGTAAGGGCTCCAAGAACATCAAGGCAAGGGCACTTGGCAGGCTGGTTTGGTCATTTGGCTTGTGCAAGCCGGAAGAAAGCTTGGACAACAATTTGTTATGCGCTACTCCAGCGCTGCATCGTAAGTTCAGCTCCGAGAACATCGCGCTGCGAATGTCAGCAGCAATGCCAGAGCCCGCTGCCAACAAGGTGTCTGCTGCTGTCACTGGAGGCGACTGCATCGGCATCGGCTCAGCACCTTGCGCCATAACGTCCATTTTTCGATGCACATTTGGCGCATCCACACCCGTGGTGCGGGGATCGTGGACCCAGCCATGCCATGACACAGGCGACTCCGCAGTTGCAGCTTTCACGCGCTGTCGCGCCAAGATTGTCACATCAACCCACAGCTCATCCATCCCCAGCCTCTCAGTGGGGCCAAAGCGGGACGCAATAGCCAGCACTCGTCGCGCCATGGCTCTGTATGGCGTCAAGTCCTCGCCGTTGACGAGCACGAGCTCCGGGCAGCGCTGTTGCGCCTCTGCTATGGCCATGAGCTTCCCCACACCGCGTGCTCTGGCGCAGTAGTTTGACGTCACACAAATGTACTTCTGCGTCACTGCCATCGGCTTGTCCACCAACGCTGGGTTCCGCAGCGTCTCCACTTGAGCGTAATAGCAATCAACGTCAATGTGCACTATGACTCTTGCGCTGTCAGGAAGCTGCTGGTCGTCGCCGTCGTCTACAGCGCAAGGAAGCAGCGCAAGTGCATCCTCCTCGTCCAAGGCTGCGTCGTCGACGTACTGTGGCGTCTCCTCCCCTAGAGCGTATGCGTTCATAGTGCAGAACACGCTAAGCGCCAGTCACGCAGACGCACTGTGTGATCCGCTCTCAGGGACTTTTTGCGGGTGAGCGTCTGCGAGCCGCCAGTCACGAGCATCGAGAAGGGCTGAGGCAGTGAACCGACAAAAATGGCCCTGACACAATTCTGAGCCCTGATCCTTCGGGAGACGCAAATAATGGCATTCGTCGTCATTTGCGCATCATGCCGCATGGATCGTGTGGCTGACTAGCGAGCCCCACGATGAAGAGTCGCACTTCAGCCGTCCGACAGGCGACTTCTATCGTTCTCCGCGGCTTTGCGCCCCGAACAGCCGCGACACGGGCGAGCGACGACCGAGAGCAACCAGCAAAGGTGAGCAGGCATGGCTGTTAGAATGCGCTCTTCTTCCCAATGGCTGAGTCAGATGTGTCCGGGTCGGACCTTTTTGTAGATCCGACTGGCGGCCCCGCAAGGCGTCTTCGTGGTCCAGGAGCTCGACATGCGCGTCATCAAGTGGGTCGGATTCAATTTGATGCACAATCTTAGCGTGCTCAATCACGCCGCCTTCAAAGAAATGTATCGGTCAGCAGCGGAGCACCTGGTCAAGGAATACCACTACCCGGACAAGCTGCTGGAGAGGCAATTCGACCCGGACTTTGCCATTCGAGGCTTGCTTTTTGACACGCGGAATGGCATCCTCATGAAGTCAACGTTCCTCTCAACTGTACTTTCTGGCGCTGCCTTCCTTGGCCGCCAGCAAGTCGACGATTCAACGCTGGAGCGCTTGTACCCAGGCATGACTATCACGCAAGCCGATCTGCGAGCAATGAAACACTTTGCAGACCCGTACGGCCGACTCTATGCAACTCTCGTTTCAGACATCATTCAGCTGTTCCACGAAACTGGTCGTTCATACCATCCGCATTACGTGTACCAGGACGTCATGCACACCATGTCTGTCTTGCAGCGCGGCAACATCGAACCGAAACACATTGTACCCAAAAATATCCACGATTTGCTGCTGTCGCTGCGCAACAGCGGACGTAAGACATTCATGTTAACCAACCAGGCCTTTCCGTTCGTGGACAAGGCATTGCAGCACCTCGTGAAGCCGCACATGAAAGAGCCAGAGAACTGGCCTTCGTTGTTCGATGTGTCCATCTGTTCAGCAGCGCGACCAAGTTGGTGGCTGTCCGACGCTCCTTTCCGCTCACTCAATACAGTCACTCAGAAGACGCGCTGGATTCCTGTGACAGAGCTGCGTCAAGGTCACGTCTACGTTGGGGGCAGCTTCCGGGAATTCATGCGCCTCGCAAATGCGGGCGGCTCTTCCCGCGAAGTGCTGTACATGACGGCGGTCACGAGCGCACTTCCACATATAGCTGGAGGCGATCCAATCCAGGATCTGGCGCTGCCATCATCGCTTGGCTGGCGCACCGGCGCTGTCATTCCCGAGGTGGATGTCGAGGTGGAGAGTGTTGGCAGCGCGGTGTACAAGAAAGCATTGGTAAAGCTGCTCGACCTTGAGCGATCGAGCACGCAGGATCCGCATGAACAGTATGATAGTGCCAGCCGTGCAGCGCTGCTGCAGACGCGGGATACACTCAAAGCCGTGCTCAACAAAAACTTTGGCAGCGCCTTCCGCTCGCTTGGAGGCCACACGCACTTCGCGCACCAGCTGCTTCGATTTGCGGACGTGTACACAGGCAGGGCTGAAAAGCTGCGCATTGTGACGGAAAGTTTCTTGCGCCCACTGCGCCGTAGTTTGCCGCATGAGCCATTTGTGTGAAACAAAAGAATCGCCGAATCAAATGTGTCCGCTCTCTGCCTGCAGCTCCGGCAGCCACCGTCTGCGCAGGTAGTGCGCGCCCAGTTTTGGGCGCCGATCGCGGGTGAACACGCCCTTGTGGTTGATCCCGCCCGGTCGACGAACAGCTTGCGGCGTCTTGAAGTCCGTCAGGTTCCACACGTGGAAGCCCACCAGCCAGGGGCGATCGGCGCCAAGGTCCAGATACGCTGCAAGCATGTCGCGCTGGTACTCCTCGCTCCACATCTCCGGGGGCTCTGCATGCACACCACACACCGCGTCTGCGCCAAACTCGGTCAAGATGAATGGCCGCTGGAGCGCAGCATACTCCTGGTCAAGTTTCGCGCCCAACCGAGCTACTCCTTCTCCAATACATCCAGGCTGTGAGTACCAGCCATTGTAGCGATTCGTGCACACAACATCGCTGTGTCTAATCCAGCTGATGTCGCTGTCCGGGTGCGCTGCCAGAGTCAGCGGACGCGATAAGTCTAACGACCGAGCCAAGGTGAACACGTGCTCGAAGAACTGCTGCCCTTTGGCCTTCCAAGATTCGTCCTCAGGCGGCGGCACGCTGATGCCGTGCGTCTTCATGTGCGCGTTGCACTCCGGCTCGTTGGCAAGGCTCCACATGATCACACAAGCGCGGTTCTTGTCCCGACTGATGAGGCCCTGGACTGCGTCGCACAAGGCGGCTTGCCGGGCGTCGATGGCATTCTGGCTGTCGTGGAAGCACATGTAGCAGGCGGGTGTCTCGCCAATGACGGCTAAGCCCATGCGATCGGCGATGTCAAGCGATTCCTCCGCGTGTGGGTAATGCGCTGTCCTGTAACTATTTGCCCCCGTCCATCGCATCAATTCCGCATCTTTCACCGCCGCCGGCAGATTCAAGCCGCGGCCAGACAGAGGCGCGTCCTCGTGCTTGCCGAAGCCGCGTAGCTTGAACGGTCGGTCGTTCAGGAGCAACTGGCTACCAGCCACACGGAAGGTGCGCACACCCACACAGAGTGCGTAGCTATCCACCGCCACGCCGCCGACGCGGAGCTCTACATGCAAGTCATGCAGCGCCGGAGATTCAGGCGACCACAACGGCGTGCCAGGCGGCAGTTGCCACGTGAGAAGTGCGCGTTGCTGGTCAGGTGCTACAACTGCATCCTCCACATGCTCCCCTGCACCATGCCTGAGCGCCGCCACCACAACAGCGCCATGTGCATCTGCCGGTGCGCCAAGCACCACTACCGCCGTGGCTGTGGCGCTGCCATCGCCAGCAATCTCGGTCGTGGTGAACGTAACGTCCTCGATGCCACCTGCAGGTAGAATTGACAGGCACACATCTCGATGCAGGCCACAAAACGGGAAGAAATCTAAGCTGATGTTCGGGTATTGCTGCGCGCGCTGCGCAAGGTTTCCTGGCGGCACGCGCTCCGGCGACAGCACGCCTTCCACCCTGATGGCGACGATGAAAGAGCAGCCTGCTGCCTCGCAGAGGTCACCTACATCCACTTGGAATGGCAAGTGACCACCCTCGTGTATGCACGCAAGTGTGCCGGACACGTACACGTGTGCCGCGTAGCACGCGGACCCGATCCTGAGGAGCAGTCGGTGCTGGTTTCCACTGCTTCGAGTGGCCCAGAGCGGCAGTGTGACGCGTGTGCTATACCAGCACGGTCCTAAGTAGTCGCGCAGGTCCGAGAACTGCTCGTTCCAAGAGCCTGGCACGGCAGCGACGCGCGCACCAGGAGCGCCCTGTGGAACTCCACTGGCGTGCCAGCCCCGAGCGACGCCACCGTCCTCTGGGTCTGGACAGAAATCCCACAAGCCTGGCGATGCGACACGCACATGTCGTGGAAGGTGTCAGGGCACTGGCGCGTGTAGGCGCGAGAGCAAGGGACTGCCCAAATACTTTGACGTGTGATCTCTCTGCTTTCTGCCGCCCCAACGGCGTAGACGGATGGGGACTGAGTATACACGCACCAGATAAGTTGATGACGGACCGGTGAGCGTTAGTCTGCGGGTAGAGCGGGCAGTGAAGAGCCGGACAGCGCCGGTTGGCGTCGCACATCAAACCCAGACTCCGCCGACGCGTCTGCCAGCTGCTAGCGAGTCTACACTGTTTTCCCTCGCGTTGAAATGTTCCTCGCGGAGCTCCGTTGCCCTTGGTTGCTGCCAACGTCAGCATCGTCAGGAGAGCAAGGCGGCCCCTCGTCCAAGCGCGTTCGCCCACACGCTCACAGCTGCAACAGTGTGATAGCATGCAGGTGCATAGTCACGGCGCAGCAGAGCTTGCTTGCCCCGGCCGCTGTCGCAGAAGGAAGCCTCAAAACGCACCAGGCCTCCTTGCAACGCCGTCCAGAGCGCGACGCAGCTGCGTGGTGCGCGCCCCCCCTGTTCTGCTGCACAAACAGCCCGAGTGTCGAAGACGCAGGCGACACGCGGCGTGTGAAGGACCTGCTTATGTGTGACTAGGACAGGACGGGCCTGAAGCGCTTTATGGCCTGCGCCCACACAGGCCGCTTCCGCGGTCCAGGTGGAGAAACAGCCCGACGCGTTGCACTTCAACCACAGACGCTATGCAGTTACGTTGCGCAAGGACAAGCCCCTGGGTGCGCTTTCACACACTCTTTGCTCGCGAGTGGATATTTCCTCATGAGCACGCCACCCTGCGCAGGCGTCCTCTTCGAACAAGACGACGATAACTTCGTCCGAGTCGCGGAAGTGCTGCCAGGCAGCCAAGCAGCTGCGAGCGGACTCGTGTTCGTAGGCGACCGCCTAGTCGAGACTTCTGCTGTCTTTGGAGATGCTTTGTGGAGCGTCTCTGACTTCAAGCGTACCATGAGCGCAATCCACCAGCGTCAAGGTGACCTCATGCTCGTGCTGGAGCGCTTTCCCCGGCGCGCGGCGGACAAAACGCGCGGGGCGTCCAGGAAGGGGGCCAGCAGCGCTGTGAACCCAGACGCGACGTCAAGTCGCGCGAGCGATGGAGATGGATGTGAGAGCTTCAGCGGCGGTAAAGTTGGTGTCACTTGGGCTACGAACGGCCGATCCGGGATGCTTCTCGCGAGCTTCAGCCTCAGCGAGGGGTGCATTGTGGACTCCTTTGCCTCAGCTTCGCCGCCTGCTCAACAGCATCGCCAGCCTGCTGCAGCCACGCAGAAGTCGCGGCCATCGCAGAGCTCCGCTACAATGGACGCGCTGTTGAATAACACCGTCGCGCTGCCTGACAACGTCGCCGCCGCTGAGGAGCTGCGTGCGGCCATTAACGCCTGTGTGTGCTCGCATCCCCGTATGTACACGCTCAGCGTGCCCGTCACTCCCCGGGGCTTGGCACTCCTCTGCATGGACTACAACATCGGCGGCATCGTGGCACTCCAGCAGCCCTTTGAAGCGGGCCGCGACGCTGCATTAGCACAAGCCGCAGCTGCGGCGGCCGGCACCCGTCGCATCACAGTGCCAATAGCGGATGCAACGCGACACGACTTGTGTGCAGCGCTGCATGTTGCGGCCGGGGCTGTGTCTCGACTAGCTGACTGGGTGGGGCCCTCACGAGGCGTCCTTGTCACTGCATGCGACCCGGATGGCTTGCTAGCGCCAACAGTTGCGGCAGCGTGCATGCACTGGCATTGGGGTATGCATGTTGACGACATCGAGGAGGCCGTGCTGACAGCGGATGTGTCCATCATAGACGCGGCTGGTGAGCATATGCTTGTTGCAGACAGCGCAAAGTCTTCAGTTGTGCGGGGCGATAGCGTTGCGGGGCTGATGGCATTTCCGCGGGTACTGGGCCCATCGCCGCCGACGGTGGAACTGTTTGAAACGACCTTCACCTGGCACACGGGAGGCAAGCCAACGCAATCCGTCATGCTCGTTGGCGAACCAGTGGGCACGTGGGCGCACACGGGCGCCATGGCGCTCAACAAGCCCGCCCCCCGCGGTGCGTCCGGCACCACTGCTGTGGCTGAGGACTGGACGCTGCGCTTGGTGCTGCCCCGGGGATCGTACGCCTTCAAGTTTGTCGTCGATGGCCTTTGGGTTTCGTCAAAGACCCATTCGTCCGCCGGCGACGAGAAAGGCAACGTGAACAACGTTCTGCACGTCGGAGCGCCTGGAAGCGGGCACACGCCGGTTCGAGGCGACGCCGCGCTGCAGTGGGGCGCTAGTCCGCTTCGCATGGCGCTTGTTCGGGGCTGCGCCAGTCATGTGGCACTGGCGCTGGATGAGACGACACTGCTGCCGCCGGGCAGCGATGTACCCGGGTCGGTGCGCACCACGCTGGCGGAGCTGCGCGCGCAACACTTGAAGATGAGCGGCGCAAATCGTTCAGGAGGATCGCCACAGATCCTGCGCTAGGATGCTTGAGCTGTAGCTGCATGACTCAGATTTATTTACTAGAGGCACTCTATTCGCTGTTGCATGATCGTCATGCGGTCAAGGTGTCACTCACAGGCTTGATGCGCCGCGTCGTGATAATTAGTCGATTCGTAGCACTCCGCACCAGACCGCCAAGTCGCGCAGATGTTGAGCCAGACGCGCTACGTGCATCACGCACACGAGTTGCCTCTACGACGGCGGTGTACTGCTTCGCAAGCGCCTCAAGCTTGATGGCCATCGTCGCATGCGCCTCTTCGAGTGCCCACAGCTTGTGGTGCAGCGCCTTTTCCTGTGCCGCCTGCCACAACATGAGCTCATCAAGCATGCGCTCAACCTGGAATGACCCATCTGCAGTGGCGGCGTCTTCAGATGGGAGCGCCATAGAGGGAGGCGAAGCAGGCTGTGGGTCACTGTCAACGCGGGCACCCCGTGCAGCCAGCTCCGCCATGCGCTGATCAGCAGCTGCGCGCAGGGTGGTCACATACTCCGGGAAATCTTGCAAGATGTCATCTAGATCCGCTTTGCTGATTGCATGCAGGTCACAGAAAGCAGTCGCTGTTGCGGTGACGCATCGCCGCTGGCGTGATCCAAATGCCTCCACTTCGCCGAAGAACTCCCCCTCAACAAGTGTGGCGATGACTGCAGCCTCGGGGCTGCCGCTGCCGTCCGTGATGTCGACGCTGCCGCGAGTGATGAAGAACAGGTCCGAGGTGGCATCACCTATACTGTAGATACCATCGCCAGGCAGCACGACTTGTGGGCGTAGACGCACTACCACCGCGTTGATGAAGCCAGCGTCGCAGTGTTTGAATAAAGAGGCGTTGTGCACGACGCGCTGCTGCACGTGGCCCAGCACCTCAGCCTTCAGCTGAAGGGGTAGGTCCGCCACCACCGCGGGCGCATCTAAGCCCGCGTGGGCGGCCCACAAGTAGTTCACGCTGGATTTGATTCGCGCCGCAAGGAGCGGAGGCACGCTGTGACGTGCACAGAATTGTTTGATAGCAAGCAGCCGGTGGCGGTACCGTGCAGCTGTGCCATCGCTGTTTTGCATGAGCAGGGCGACGTTGCCGAACACAAGGGCGGTGCCTATAGCGCCGATGAGCTCAACGCAGCAGGCAAATGCGCGCTCGATGTTGGTCAGCGGCACAATGTCTCCGTAGCCAACGGTGGTCATGGTCGTAATCGCCCAGTACAGGCTGGCTGTGTACTGCGTCCGCACATCGGCATTGAGGTACGCCCACCCGTGTCCAGGAAAGGCCTGCAGCCACGTTTGGCGGCCAGTGAAGGCGTTCAGAGTGCCATGGGCGATTTGCCATCGGCCGAGGTAGAACCAAAGACATCCGATCCAGTGGCCCATGAGCAGGAAGAGGACGGTGAGCTTGATGACGCGGAACAGGTCAGCGGCAGCCCAGGTGTTGAGCTTCTTGAACATGCGGCAGATGCGCAGAAGCTTGGGCAGCAGAAACAGTTGAAGTGCCCTGCAGATTGCGTGTGTCAGCGTGGAGATGTAGAGACAGCAGCCGCATGCAGGGCCTTACATATCACCCGATTTGTGGATGACGGAGGCGGCGACGTCTTTGAAGGGGAACACGGAGAGGACATCAAGCAGGAACCAAGAGCAGAAGTAATGCTTCGCCACACGGACGGCCTGCATGTGCACCTCCCTGCGGTCATCCAAGTACCCTATGACGCATGTGATTCGTGAGCTCGCAGAATACCCGTCCGGAGAGAGCTCTGCGCACCTGTCCTGAAGTTGATGACAATGTCCAGCCAAAAACACACATCCACGGCAATGTCCACGAACTGCGATGACACAATGAGCGTAAATGCAGTGAAGAGCGCACAGCCTAGCACGTAGACTCACCTTGAATGCAATCGGCAGGCACTGGTTTGCCTGCGCATGCGCACTGCCGCAAGAGCCCTGCGTCGTAAATGCCACCATCCAGGGCACCATGATCAAGCTGTACAGCACCTGTGCGTCCCCGGCATGCGCAGTCAGGCACTCTTCGGGTACAATCGTGCGCGTGCGCACGATGGAGGGCCGCACCAGGAGCATGATGAACCAATCCCAGCACCTCTTCTTGAGCGCCAGCGGATGGATCATGAAATGTGCTGACCGCGACTGCGCCTTCTCCTCTTCTGCGGGACCCGTGTCCGTGGATGTCACTGGTTTGGGCTCCACAGGCCTGTGTGAGCGTGAGGCACCAAGAGTCACACTCCACACTCCTGGGTTGACTCTGTCCTCTGTCCCGAGATCACACGCACGCAGACCTGACGGCACATTGATTGATAGCATGCTCCCGGGGCAGGCTGTGACGCACCGCGTGTCGCTCAGCGCGCTCGGCACGGACTCGTCTGTCTGGCCACCTCGAATCTGGGCCGCCTCCCACAGGACACTCTTGCTGCGCCCAGAGCGATGCGCGCCCGGGAAAGCGCTGTCATGTCGCACATCTGCTGCTGAAGACAGTGCGCTGGACTCATGCGCCTGCACAAATACCGTTGCCGCTGCCATTGCTGCTGATGGTCAGTCGACAAGCCGATTCCTTCAGATGTCGTGCAGGCAGGGTCGTGATGCTGTTGCTCTGAGTGGAGAAAGCGGCGGAAAGACGGAAGGAAGCCGCCTCCGGAGAGGGTAGGCTGCGCAGTTTTGGCGCAAGTTCCGATTTTAACCCCAGGCCGCCCGGGATCTCCCGGAAAAGGTCCCCAACGCGGTCCTAAAACTGCCCAAGTCCCCATACGTCCCCAAGCGGGTGCCAGCGGCGGCTGCGGGGCGGTTGCCAACACTGATT
>Ga0164297_10003840_pt1 | contig 13789 bp, 7 predicted proteins | sample GEODES058metaG_FD_113539 | JGI IMG/M metagenome (GOLD analysis project Ga0164297, IMG submission 113539) | Dystrophic lake water microbial communities from Trout Bog Lake, Wisconsin, USA - GEODES058 metaG | ecosystem: Environmental > Aquatic > Freshwater > Lake | place: USA: Trout Bog Lake... | reverse complement strand
GGTGCGCAAAGCATCTACGCGGCTCAGATTCCAGGCTTTAAGCCCGACGTGACGGTGATGGGAAAGGTAATTGGCGGAGGCATGCCGCTTGCAGCGTTTGGCGGCTCTAAGGCCGTTATGGAGCAACTTGCCCCGCTAGGCCCCGTTTATCAAGCGGGCACGTTGAGTGGAAACCCGGTTGCAACTGCCTGTGGTCTTGCAACGCTAAGAGAGATTCAGCGACCGGGTTTTTGGAGTTCCATTTCAGAGACAACTGAGATGTTGGTGAGTGGTTTAAGTAAGGTCGCTAAAGATTTGAATCTAGATTTCTGTGCAGACTGCCAAGGCGCAATGTTTGGTTTTTTCTTACTACCCGAGCTCCCCACCAATTACGGGCAGGTGATGAAGAGTGACGGAGCCATGTTTAATCAACTCTTTCACGGCTTGCTAGGCAGAGGAGTCTACATTGCCCCAGCTCTTTATGAGGCGGGTTTCGTGAGCGCCGCGCATACTCAAAGTGATATTGAGCACACCATTACTGCTGCGCATGAAGTAATGAGCAAGCTGAAGAAAACTTAAGAACGCTCTACTAAAAGGCCCGCGTCAGCTGGTGTTTGATTAGCTAGTGTTCGGTTAATGCCTAAAATGGCGAACCGATGAGAACGCCATGCACACGCCGTGCTCGTTCGCAGCCTCAATGACCTCTGGGTCTTTAACGGAACCCCCTGGTTGAATAATACAAGTGGCGCCAGCACTGACGACCACATCTAGCCCGTCCCTAAAAGGAAAGAACGCGTCGCTTGCTACAACCGAGCCTTTGAGTGAGAGTCCAGCGTGCTCGGCTTTAATAGACGCAATTTTGGCTGAGTCCAATCGGCTCATTTGCCCAGCTCCCACGCCCAAGGTCATTGCGTTTTTACAGAACACGATTGCATTGCTCTTCACAAATTTTGCAACCTTCCAAGCAAAAAGCATATCTTGAATTTGCCCAGGTGTGGGTAAAGCCTTTGTGACGATCTTTAAGTCTTTTGAATCCAACAGGTGAGTGTCAGCGGTTTGAACCAATAAGCCCCCACCAATTCGTTTGACATCCATCTGAGAGGTGCTAAGCGCAAAAGACTGGCTCAAGGCGGGGTCGGGCAAAGTGTGCTCTGAACTTTGTGAGTAACTGAAATCAATTTTTAAAACTCTGACATTGGGTTTTTTTGCCAAAACGCGGAGAGCTTCTTCGCTAAAGTCAGTGGCAATTAAAACCTCAACAAATTTTTCGCTTATCGCTTGAGCGGTTGTGGCGTCAAGGCTTGAGTTAAATGCAATGATGCCTCCAAAAGCAGAAGTAGGGTCGGTACTAAAGGCCCTTTGGTAGGCTTCAAGAGAGTTATGACCCGTTGCCACTCCGCAGGGGTTAGCGTGTTTCACGATGACGCATGCAATGTCTTTAAAACTTTTCACGCACTCCCAAGCCGTATCAGCGTCGGCAAGGTTGTTATAGGATAACTCTTTGCCCTGAACTTGTAGGGCACTCACCAAGGAGCCTTTAACGGGCACAATGTCTTTGTAAAAAGCAGCGCTTTGGTGTGGATTCTCCCCGTAACGAAGGTCCTGTATCTTCGTGAAGTGAGCGTTCAATTGATTTGGAAATTGAGCCAACTCACCACTAGGTAGACGAGCGGATAAATAGTTACTGATGCTCGCATCGTAGTTGCTGATGCGGTTAAATGCAGCAACACTTAGAGAAAGCCTCAACTCATCTGATAGAGTTTGTTTGTTACCAATCTCTTGAAGAACCTGTGCGTACTGGGTTGAGTCAGTAACGACTGCAACGTGTTGCCAGTTTTTTGCTGCACTCCTCACCATGGCTGGACCGCCGATATCAATATTTTCGATTGCATCCTCAAAAGAGCACCCGGGTTTACTGACAGTTTTCTCGAAAGGGTATAAATTAACCACCAGTAAATCGATGCAGGCGATATCGTGATCGGCAAGGGATTGCAAATGGGCGGGTAAATCACGCCTGGCCAAAAGCCCCGCATGCACTCCTGGGTGAAGGGTTTTAACTCGACCGTCTAGCATCTCTGGAAATCCAGTAAGCTCTGAAACTTCTTTCACAGGCAGTCCATGATCGCTTAGTAACTTGGCAGTGCCCCCGGTTGAGATCAGATCTACGCCCATCTTGTGGAGCGCTTGAGCAAACTCTACGATGCCAGTTTTATCAGAGACAGAAATTAACGCTTTCATAGGGTCTGTGTTCCAAAGAGGGGTTTTGCTCGGGAGGTGTGTGGGGGTTAAATGTGCGGGCTAGTGTAAGGGCTGTGGCTAGGGTTAGGGCTAGGGCTAGGGTTATCTAGCGCATCTTTTAAAGCCAATAAAAGCAGTTGCAATTACGCCGTAGCTTTGCCCGGCGCAGAGAAGCTTTTTTTTAAATTCGACAACAGATAGAAACTTATTTAATTGATTGATTTTTTGATTAATGCTTTGATTAAACTCAGTCTTGCTGTATGTGTGTTGGAAATTCATAAGTCGCAGCGAATATTAAAGCATTTTGTGGTCAGTTAATTTTTTACGCAGCGTATTGCGGTTTACTCCGAGCCACTGAGCAGCTTTAGACTGATTGTTCTCCGCGTGCTTGATAACTACCTCAAGCAATGGTTTTTCAACTATTTTTATAAGCATATCATGCAAGTTATTCGGCTCCGATCCCTTTAGGTCTTTGAAATAGGACTCTAGGCTGTGTTTCACTGCATCTTCTATTTGTTTTTTACTCATAAACGTGCTCTATTCTCTCTAACTTTACTTTTTTCAAACGTTCGCCGTGCTCTGACAAGGCGTCAAAATAATGAGCAACTGCTCGCAGTTGTTCACCGGTGTCCTCTAATTGATTCATCTTTTCTTTGAAGGCCTCGTGGCCTTGAAGACCTTTCACATACCACCCAATGTGCTTGCGCGCCGTGCGAACCCCGGTAAAGGATCCGTAAAGTGTGTAATGCTCCTCGAGGTGCTCAAGCAAAAGGGACCTGACCTCAGCCACCAAAGGGGGGGCTAAAAGTCTCCCAGTTCGAAGATGATGAGAAATTTCTCTAAAAATCCAGGGGTTTCCCTGGGCAGCGCGTCCAATCATCACCGCGTCTGCTTTGGTGGAGTCTAGGACCCATTTGGCTTTCTCTGCTGAATCAATATCGCCGTTTGCCACAACTGGAATGCTCAGTGCGGCCTTGATCTGCCTGATTGTGTCGTACTCAGCTTGACCTTTGTAACCCAGTTCGCGGGTTCTCCCGTGGATCGTGATCATCTGCACGCCTAAATCCTGCGCAGCGAGGGCAATCAATTGGGCGTTTTTGGCTTGTTCGCTCCAACCCGTTCGCATTTTTAATGTAACAGGTATTGACATGGGTTGGCAGGCGTTAACAACTGACTCGATGATACTGAGGGCAAGTACTTCATCTTGCATCAAAGCGGAGCCAGCCCATTTATTACACACTTTTTTAGCCGGACAACCCATATTGATATCAATGACCTGTGCACCCTTGTCAATATTAAAGAGTGCTGCCTCAGCCATCTCTTTGGGCTGCGTTCCCGCAATCTGCACAGCAATAAGACCACTTTCACCTGTGTGATTAATTCTTCTTTGTGTTTTTGTGCTTTTAATCAAATCAGGCCTTGATGTCACCATCTCGCTGACTGCGTAACCCGCCCCTAATTTTTTGCAAAGCGATCTAAACGGACGATCCGTTACTCCTGCCATCGGAGCAATAAATACGTTGTTTTCTAGTAAATAGTTACCCAGTTGCATGTTGTGGAGTAAAAGTATGTGTTGCTTAAAAAGGAGGCACGATTGTATCTATTACTTATGAAGAAAAATCCAAATATAGGGGGAAACAATGATACTTTTTAAGATCTGCAGTGAATTGAGAAATTTCGTTTTTTAAATAGTAATAAATTTGCGCTCAAAATCTCTGCTACGGTGGATTAAAGGAACGTCTAGATCTAAAAAAACAGCCTCAACTTATGAGGCCATCATTTAAGAGTGAGTATTGACTTATGGACTGAACAAGAAGTTCATAACATCGCCATCATGAACGACATATTCTTTGCCTTCAGCTCGCATTTTCCCTGCATCTTTAGAGCCTTGCTCGCCCTTGTGGGTTATATAGTCAGCAAAGGAAATTGTTTGAGCTCTGATAAAGCCTTTTTCAAAGTCAGTGTGTATGACACCTGCGGCTTGTGGGGCCGTATAGCCTTTGTGAATGGTCCACGCTCTAACCTCTTTAACTCCTGCAGTGAAGTAGGTTTGAAGTCCAAGCAATTCGTACGCTCCGCGTATGAGCCGATTGAGTCCAGGCTCGGTTTGCCCCATCTCCGACAAAAATAAAGTCTTCTCTTCCTCGTCCATATCACTCATGTCAGCCTCCATCTTTGCGCATATCGCAACCAGGGGGGCTTTTTGAGTGTCAGCCAAAGCTTGAAGTCGAGCCAAGTAAGCGTTGTTTTCAAATCCGTCTTCACTAACATTCCCAACAAACATGGCTGGTTTGGCAGTGATTAGACAAAATGGTTTTAAAAGAATCCATTCATCCACTGACAGAGGTAAAGTCCTGACAGGGTGGCCTTGATTCAAAGCGGTTTGACATGTGTTGAGCAAAGCTAGAATTTTTGCTGCCTCTTTGTCACTCCCTGATTTTGAGGTCTTTGTATACCGGGCAATAGATTTCTCTACCGTGCTTAAATCTGCCAAACAAAGCTCAGTTTGGATAACTTCTAGATCAGAGATAGGGTCTATTTTGCCAGCAACGTGAATGATATTGTCATCATCAAAGCAACGCACTACGTTCACAATGGCATCGGTTTCTCTAATATGTGCCAAGAACTGATTGCCAAGCCCCTCACCTTGGCTTGCACCGGCGACGAGGCCTGCAATATCCACGAACTCAACTATAGCGGGCACGATTCTCTCAGGCTTAACAATCGTAGATAAATCCTTCAACCTTGAATCTGGCACCTCGACCACGCCCACGTTTGGCTCAATCGTACAAAAGGGGTAGTTCTCTGCAGCTATGCCAGCCTTAGTTAATGCATTAAATAGAGTTGATTTGCCTACATTAGGTAGACCTACGATACCGCACTTTAAACTCATAAAAATTCCAAATAAACTGAAGTTAGACAAAACACTCGGTTTTGACCGAAGCCTTCAATTATCGTAGAAAGGACTGCTTAATCACCGTCTCTTGAGTGAAAACTCCGCGTTAAAGTACCCCATCAAAGTTGCAGGGCATAAAAGGGGCTCTAAACCAATGAATTAGGTCTGCATTTTGTAATCAAAAATTGTTCAAAAGCGCGAATTGGCGACGAATCATCAAAAAGTAAGCCTCTTGTATTGATTATTTTTTGTCTCAATAGTTCCCTTAAGCTTGGGTCCTTGGCAACTTTGACCACCAATTCAATGTAAGCCTCACAGGTTTGAGCAATGCATTCGTGAAGTCCCATTTTGCTTAAAATTGCACTTGCAAATCTGCCCCTCATGAACTCGCCCTCTTTGGCTATGATGGGCAGCGCACACTCAACAGCTTGCATTGCAGTATTAAATCCTGAAAATCCCAACGAGTCGATAAATAAATCGACCTGTTGCATCAGTCCAAAAAATTCCTGCGGATTCAACCAAGGCACAAAAACCACAAATTCGTTTAAATCAAGGCCCAAATTTGCAAAGGCAACGCGGAGCCTGTTTTTGAACACATCGAAACCTACGCCGTCTTTAAATAAGAAAATAAATTGACACGGACCAAGACGACTGGCTATTTGAGGGTACACCCAGTCGAAATCTGGAGAATATTTGAATAAGTTACCTGGGCAAAGCAAGGTTGTAATATCGGGATTTATACCCAGTGTTTTAAGATCTATTTTTGTGGGTACTATGTTGAGCTCTTTGTAGGTGCAACCCAAAGAGGGCAATGTGAAAAGATGCTCCGAGTAAGCGCGTTCAGAGTGGGGTGTCTCAAGTAATTCTGAAGAAATAAAATAGTCGATGTTTGCAATCCCCGTTGTTTCTGGGTGCCCCCAAGCCACGAGTTGTAAAGGCGCAAGACGCAGGTTGGCGATTTGAGTGGTAAGACCATGCATTCCTATCTCAGGAAATAAGAGGGCGTCAATTTGTGCATTGAGAATACAACTTGCCCAGTCTTCAAGACTGACTAAATTTTGCGTAAAAGAGGTGGCCAAAGACTGGGCAAGCTGGGTCTGTGAGTCAACACGGGTGCCAAGGTAAAAAATGTGTATTTCAAATACCCTTGAATCAAGTTGCTCTACAAAGCCCTTAGTAATGGCATTCCAAACAGAGTGATACCGTATTTGATCACTAACTATTCCCACTTTTATCCGTCCATGCTCAGTCCCAGTAGGCGCGCTCAACCCATGTGAGACGCTCCAAGAGGACATTACTTGGTGGCAGATCTGCGCGTACTGGGAGATTAATTCCTTGTTGTTTCGCTCTTGGTAGGCAAGGTAAAAAGGCTGGTGCAGCCCTACACAAGCGTAATTCTGTAAAAACCTGGGGTCCTTGCACTCAAGACTGAGTAAGCGAAGAGAGTTTGCAAATTGAGCGCGAGAAGACTCCAGGTGATCTACGCTAATCAGATGGGTTGGAATATTTGACAGCGCTATTGCCCATTTTGCGGCCTGGAAATTGGGGTCCAGCTTAAGCACTCGGCCGTAGTATTTTTTAGAGTTCTCAATTTGGTTAATTTCCTTGAGCGCATTGGCTAAATTAAAATTGCCTTGAGCAAACTGAGGACTCAGCTCAATTGATTTTATGTAGCAATCAACTGCCAAGTTGATTTGCTTTAACTCCCTAAGCACGACCCCTTTGTTATTTAAAGCGTCCACAAATCTTGGGTTGTGAGTAAGGGCCTCTTCGTAACAAGCCAGGGCCTCATGAAATCTTTTGAGCTCTTGCAGCACATTACCCATGTTGTTGTGAGCGTCAGCGTAAGCGGGATAAATTCGAATAGCCGCTTTAAAGGACTCTTCAGCCTCCTTAAACCTTTTTAATTCCCTAAACACATTGCCCTTGTTGTTGTGCAAGTGCGGGGCATTGCGGTTTAGGACCAGTCCTCTATCAAAACATTCCAACGCACTTGAATACTGTTTCAGCTCCAACAACAGGTTACCTTTGTTGTTGTAAGCGTCTAAATAATTGCCGTCAAGCTTGATGGCTTGATCGTAGTGGGCTAAGGCGTTGCTTGAATCCCCGCTTTGTTGGTATACGCGAGCAGCGTTGAAATACGCCTGTGCAAAGCTAGGGTTTATGAGTGCAGCATATTTAAAATTTGTTAAAGCGCTGCTCGGCTTATCAAGGCTTAAAAAAACAACCCCAAGATTGTTATAGGTGTCGGCAAATTGAGGCCTGAGCGAGATTGAGTTTTCATAACTAACAATGGCCTCAAAAGGCTTTTGAAAGGTTTGAAGCGCGTTACCTAGGTTGGAGTGGGCCTCGGGAAAGTTACTTTGAAGATGAATCGCTTTGGAGTAACTCTCAATTGAGAGTTCCAATTGCTTCAGTTGGTATAGGGCCATCCCCTTGTTGTTCCAGACATTTGCGCTCAGCGGGTTCGTCTCTAACGCTTTGTCAAAGTAGAGTAGACTTTTTGCACTTTCACCAGTTTGGGCCCACAAAGTACCGGTGAGCTGCAAAGCGTCAAAATGTGTGGGTACCAGTTCAAGTATTTTGAGGTAACCACTTAATGCTTGTTCGAGTTTTCCGGATTGGTGAAGTTGAAAAGCATTAAGAAAAAGAGATTGAACTAAGATTTGTGTTTTATCATTTCTAAGCGCAGGCTTTATTTTCGTTGTGAGTAACGGGCGATGCTTGGAGGGGATATTTTTTTTCTGCATGCGAGCCAGTAAACCAATCGATGACAAAGAATTGAAGGAATGTTTTCAAAAGCCGCTAAAAAGACTTTCCTTCCATGAGGTTATGTGTGCGATTTTAAGGGCGCGCTTTAATTAAAATGTAACTCTCGTAAAATAAAATTCGCAAAACTCATTTGTACGAGCCCATTTCTCCATTTCTCCATTCCCCCTTATTCCTTTATAAAAACAGTTTTGGGCATATCGAATCTTGATTTACTTTATGACGGGCAAACATCCTATTTTTGATGCCGCTCTTGTAGACCCAACCATACTATTTTTCATTTTCAAGAGATTTCTTAGCTCCCTTTTTGGCTTAATTAAATCGATACCCCAATATGAAGTTAAATCACTTCAGGCACAAATTTAATTATGCTCGCTCACCCGGTTTGAAAGTAGGGTTGTGTGTCTCAAGTGATAATAGAGGACGTCTTAAACATTACAGTTTTGATATTTTAAATGATTAATTCTATAAGATCATGAGTTCCACGCATAATGGCATTGGGCCATTGGCATGTGTATTTATGTAGAACAAGCTAGGATGGGCGTTAGCATGTAGAATGAATTTTCGAGCAAGTTTTACTTAGCATAAGTTTACATTCAAAGATTGGCAATTTAACCTAAAATACTAGATTGGATTTAATTAGAGTTTTCGCAACCGCGTCTCCTAATGTAAGCCCAGAATTTAAAACTATAAGAATCAGCAAGGATTGCAGTATATGGCAAGATCTCAAAATAGGGATAGTTCTTTAAAGAGCATAAGAGGGGGGGTTACAGGTTGGGTATTACGGATCCTCTTGTTAGTGGGTCTTGCAGGTGGTGCTTGGTATTACTTCACAAACAAAGACGCACCAGACGCCGACAAGCGAAGTGGATCAAAAAATAGACCCGTTTCAGTTGCTGTAGGTGAGGTTAAAACTGGCGACATCACGGTAAGTTTGAGTGCGCTTGGGACTGTAACGCCTAGAAATACCGTTACCGTCTATCCGCAGGTAGGCGGCGTTTTGACGGGTGTTTTTTTTAAAGAAGGCGATATGGTCGAAGCAGGGCAGTTGCTAGCTCAAATAGACCCAAGAATTTACGAGGCGGCCCTCAAACAGGCACAAGGCGCGCTGGAGCGTGACAAGATGTTGCTGAGCAACGCTCAGACCGATCTCAAGCGTTATGAGACTTTAATTGCACAGGACTCAGTCTCAACTCAGATCTACGACACACAAAGAGCGTTAGTCGATCAATACAAGGCAAGCGCTTTAACGGATCAAGGATTGCTTGATTCTGCAAAACTTCAAGTTGAATTTGCAAAAATCATTTCCCCAATCTCGGGGCGAATTGGTCTTCGCCTTGTAGACCCTGGTAATTTAGTTCAAGCCAATAATTCGAGTAGCTTATTTGTGATCACTCAAGTCAGTCCGACAACTGTTATTTTTGCTGTGCCACAAAGTTTGCTGCTAACTTATTTGGAGAAGCTCAACCCATCCATGGTCCCACCCAAGCCTGGGAGTTCAGCAAAGGGGGAGTCTACAAACTCCAACGTTAGACCATGGTCATCCAATTCCTCCAAGTCCATCAAGTCAGACAAGACAGCCGAGTCAAATAATTCAATAAAAGGGGCGGCTGTTGAGATAGAGGCTTGGGACAGTGACAATAAGTTTTTATTAGACAAGGGCAAGCTCGACAGCATTGACAATGTGATTGACCTAACGACGGGTACGGTCAAGCTCAGAGCGGTATTTCCCAATAAAAAAGGAACTTTGTTTGCCAATCAATTTGTGAATGTTAAATCCATTTTAGAGATAAAAAAAGACGTCGTCTTCATGCCCCTTACAGCGATGCAAAAAGGCATTAACGGTACATTTGTTTATAAAGTTAATGAAGACGGGAAAACAGTCTCTGTTGCACCTGTCAAACTGGGTCCCACAGATCAGGACAAGATACTTGTTGAATCGGGCTTGGTCCCTGGAGATAAAGTCGTGGTCGATGGCCTTGACAAGTTAAGAGAGGGTGCAAGCATTTTAATCACCGAGGCCGCAAAGCCAGGAGGGGCAGGGGGATCTAGGGGGCGTAAGGGTGCTGAAGAAAAAAGCCCGCCTCTTAAGGCTGAGCCCGGCGCAGCCCCCCTTCCTGCTTACCCTGCCGCTTCCGCCGTACCTCCTCCCCCTCCTGGCGTAGAAAACAAACCTGAATCAAAACCCAGCCAAAATAATGGCGAACCTAAAGCTTCAGGTAATTGGGATAACAAGAGAGCCAACAATTAATCCCGATGAACCCCTCGCGCATCTTTATATTTCGCCCGGTTGCTACCTCACTTTTGATGGTGGCAATTTTGCTCGCAGGAATAATTGCCTACAAACTCTTACCAGTATCTTCACTCCCCCAAGTTGATTACCCAACAATACAGGTCGTAACCCTTTACCCGGGGGGGAGTCCAGATGTGATGACCTCTTCAGTGACGGCGCCATTGGAGCGTCAATTTGGTCAAATGCCTGGTCTGAACCAGATGTCCTCCACCAGTTCGGGGGGGTCCTCAGTCATTGTTTTGCAATTTAGTTTAGATTTGAATCTTGATGTGGCAGAGCAGGAGGTCCAAGCGGCCATTAACGCTGCAAGCTCTCTTATGCCAAGCGACTTACCGTCGCCGCCCATTTACAGCAAAGTAAACCCCGCGGACTCCCCAGTTATTACTTTGGCCGTGAGCTCCAAAACATTCGCTCTTACCAAAGTGCAGGACTTGGTTGATACTCGCATGGCGCAAAAAATTTCACAACTGCCTGGTGTGGGGCTGGTAAGTTTATCAGGCGGGCAAAGACCGGCTATCCGGATTCAGGCCAATCCCAAACTGTTGGCCGACATAGGGCTTAGCTTAGACGACGTGCGAATCGCAATTGCTAACTCTAACGTCAACACTGCCAAAGGCAGTTTTGACGGGCCAGAGCGTTCGTCTACCATTGACGTCAACGATCAGATCAAAACGGTTGCCGAGTACAGCAACCAGATTATTGCGTTTAAAAACGGCTCGCCCATACATTTATCAGATGTAGCCAGTGTGGTTGACGCCCCTGAGAATATTAGGTTAGGGGCGTGGAGTATGGGAGAGCCTGCGGTGATTGTGAATATTCAGCGTCAGCCCGGGGCAAACGTGATTGAGGTGGTTAACCGCATCAAGAAACTTCTCCCCCAGCTCTCATCTACGATGCCCTCCTCCGTGGATGTGAAACTTCTTACAGACAGAACCACCACGATTCGTGCTTCTGTGCAGGATGTACAACTGGAGCTTCTTTTCTCGGTTGTTTTGGTGGTACTGGTGATTTATGCTTTCTTGGGCAACTTTTATGCAACCATTATCCCTGGTGTTGCGGTGCCACTGTCCCTCATCGGCACTTTTGCTGTCATGTATTTAGCCGGTTTTTCTTTGAATAATCTATCGCTAATGGCTTTAACAATCGCAACTGGTTTTGTCGTGGACGATGCAATTGTGATGATTGAAAACATATCTAGGTACATTGAACAAGGAGACAGTGCGTTTGATGCAGCACTCAAAGGGTCCAAGCAAATTGGATTTACCATCATATCGCTTACGGTATCGTTAATTGCAGTGCTGATCCCCCTAATTTTCATGGGAGACGTAGTGGGTAGACTTTTCAGGGAATTCGCAATTACGCTGGCTGTCTCTATCATAATCTCAGCTGTCGTCTCCTTAACGCTTACGCCGATGATGTCCTCTAAGCTCTTAAAACACGTAGGGGAGGCAGATCAGAGCAGTTTTTATAAACTAACCAACGGGCTATTCAGTAAATTAACTAAGGAATACGATAAAACATTGACATGGGCGCTTGATCATCAAAGCAAGGTTTTAGTGGTGGTATTGATGACGATGGCCCTCACCGTTGGGCTTTACGTTTTGATACCCAAGGGATTTTTCCCGACCCAAGATACGGGCGTGATTCAAGGCATCAGTGAGGCCTCTCAAAGCGTCTCCTACAAGGCGATGGCTGAGTATCAACAAGACTTAGCAGATCTAATATTACAAGATCCGGATGTGGAGAGTTTGTCAAGTTTTATTGGCGTTGACGGAGTTAATTCAACACTCAATAACGGAAGAATCTTGATCAACTTAAAGCCGCACGCAAGTCGAGATGGTGTTCAAAAAATTATTCCAAGATTGCAAGAGAAAGCAGATAAACTGCCCAATATAAAACTTTTTTTGCAAGCCTCCCAAGATTTGACCATTGAGTCTCGTATCAGTCGCACTCAGTATCAATTTACTGTTGAGAGCGCAAATCCAAGGGAACTTGGCGAGTGGGTCACCCAGATAGTGGATAAACTCTCAACATTGCCAGAGTTGATAAACGTGACCAGCGATTATCAAGATAAAGGGCTCCAAGCGTATGTGGTCATTCACAGGGATGACGCTGCAAGACTTGGAGTAAGCGTGGCAGCCATTGACAATGCACTCTACAACGCATATGGACAAAGGCTGATCTCCACAATATTTACTCAAACCAACCAGTACAGAGTCGTGCTTGAGGCTAAAAAGAGCGCTGAGTTTGGTTTGAATGCGCTTAACGACATTTATGTACCTTCTTCCAACGGCCAACAGGTTCCCTTAAAAGCGCTTGCCCAAGTGCAAGAGCAGTATGGACTTTTAACAATCAATCACCAAGGGCAATTTCCCTCAGCCTCAATCTCTTATGATTTAGCAAAGGGGTACTCTTTGGGCGACAGCGTGAGGGCAATCAACGCAGCACAAGAGGCTATAAAAGTGCCTTCAAGTGTTGTGACCCGTTTTCAAGGCGCGGCTCAAGCTTTTAGTGCTTCACTGACCAACACGTTATGGCTAATTTTGGCAGCCGTGTTGACCATGTATATTGTTCTTGGAGTTCTTTATGAGAGCTTCATACACCCACTTACTATTTTGTCAACTCTTCCCTCTGCTGGAGTTGGAGCACTGCTCGCGCTGATCGCATCCAATAACGATCTTGGCATCATTGGGATTATTGGCATTATTTTGTTAATTGGTATAGTGAAGAAGAATGCAATCATGATGATCGATTTTGCGCTTGACGCGGAGCGGCGAGAAAAGAAGTCCGCGCGAGAAGCCATCCATGAGGCCTGTTTGCTCAGGCTTAGACCAATTTTAATGACCACAATGGCCGCGCTTTTGGGCGCCTTACCTCTTATGCTAGGAACGGGTGTGGGCTCTGAGCTTCGACACCCTTTGGGCATTACTATGGTGGGAGGGTTGATATTGAGCCAAGTACTTACCCTTTATACAACTCCTATCATTTACCTTTATTTTGATGGACTTTTTGCCGGCAATGCTGCAAAAGGCAACGTTCCAATAGAGAGCGATCGTGAAACAAAGTAAGCTTTTGAGTGCTTTATTTTGCGACGGTGCTTGTGGGATAGAACACAAGACCGTGTGATTTAAAAAGTAAACAACCCCAGCTGATGAGCATCTCCAAGCCCTTCATTCAAAGACCAATTGCTACAACGTTAATCACGGTTGCAATTGCTTTGTCTGGAGCGCTTTCTTATTTTTTATTGCCAGTCTCTCCGTTACCCCAAGTTGAATTTCCAACTATTTTGGTTCGCGCAAGCTTGCCGGGTGCAAGCCCTGAGACAATGGCCGCAACAGTTGCAACCCCTTTGGAGCGTTCACTGGGTAGGATAGCTGGCATCTCTGAGATGACCTCAACCAGTACCCTTGGGAACACAAACATTGTGATTCAGTTTGACTTGAGCAGGGGCATTGACGGCGCAGCAAATGATGTGCAAGCCGCAATTAACGCTGCACATGCTTTGCTGCCGACGGGTTTACCAATCAATCCAACCTACCGCAAAGTTAATCCCTCAGACGCACCTATTTTGATCCTTAGTTTGACCTCTGAGACGATGTCTAGGGCTGAGTTGT
>Ga0164297_10003837_pt1 | contig 13794 bp, 13 predicted proteins | sample GEODES058metaG_FD_113539 | JGI IMG/M metagenome (GOLD analysis project Ga0164297, IMG submission 113539) | Dystrophic lake water microbial communities from Trout Bog Lake, Wisconsin, USA - GEODES058 metaG | ecosystem: Environmental > Aquatic > Freshwater > Lake | place: USA: Trout Bog Lake... | reverse complement strand
ACTCTATCAATTCTATCAGATTATAGCGGCCTCATCTGACTCTTACGGCCTTTCGCCTTTTTACTTTTTACTTTTCTTATCAGAATGACTCTTTCTTTCGCGTTTCTCTTTTTAATTTATGATACTATTAATCAAGAAGAATTATGGAATGCCTTCTTTTCAAATGTAGATCCAAGTAAATATACTATTTATATTCATTATAAAGATAATAAACCTCTTAAATTCTTTGAAAAATATAAACTTTCATCGTGTATAGAAACTAAATACGCACATGTTTCTCTGATTCATGCTCAGAATTTACTCTTATATACGGCATTACAGAATCCTAATAACTATAAGTTCATATTTATAAGTCAAGCATGTATACCATTAAAATCGTTTGATTATATATATAATTTTCTTAGTTCGGATAATAATAGTCACTTTTCAAAAATGGGGGGTACTGTATTTTCACATTCAGATATGATTCTTAATTATTATCCTAAATATAAAGCTTCTCAATGGTGTATACTAAATCGTAATTTAGCATCTATTTTCTCAAATGCTGATAAAGATTCTATAGATACATTATATTCTACTATTTATGCTCCAGAAGAATGGTATTATCTTACTCATATATATAATAATAAACTAGAAGATCAGATTATATTTCATGATGATACTACATCAACAACATTTACTAATTGGGGTCAACCATCTTATATTTACAATAGAAAAAACTGTCCAACCACCCTAAAAACATATAAAACAATTTTTCTAAATGAGTTAAAACATTTAATCAACCACCTACCGCATCTATTTATGAGAAAGGTATACAATGGACCTATTAATTTTATTGTATTAAAAAACTTATTTACTGGCACATCTAAACCACCCGTATCATAATACTATAGGTATGGACTATGACCTTACAAAAATAAAAGCGTTTAGCTCACGTGAACAGTCAGGTGATTTTTCTATAGTATCCTTTACTATAATTGATTCATATAATATACCTCAATCCATAGTATCATCTAAAATCTCACAGTTTCAAAATGCTCTTACATTCGCATCTAAGCTGATAGAGCGAGAAAAATCAATTACAGATGAGTATACGAGGGATTCTCTCTTTGCAGAGTATCTTAAAGATATTAAACAGGTACATGCTACCGAACTATCAGATGCTCATCAACGTTCTACTACTGAAATTACAGCTAAAATAGGACCGCTTGTACAACAACTATCTGATAAGGATCGCATCTTAACTGAACGTCTAGATGAGCAACGGCGTGAGTATGAGCAACAAATAAAGGCTCTACAGAAGTCACAGAAATCAGTTGAATTAGAATTAGAGACTCTAAAACGCGAGGCTGGTGCTGAACTAGATAGAGAACTAAAAGCATTTAGAAAGAGAATTGCTCAACTTGAATCTGATTTACAAGGTAAAATCCAAGCTGAGACAACGATTCGTGAGCAGTGTCATAAGGAATATGAACAGCGTGTAGATCTAATTGAGAGTAAAAATAAGGAACTTCTTGCAGTGAAAGATGCCTCACTCCAGGAGCAAAAAGATAGACTTGAGAAGCGCGAGCAGGAACTTATCAGAAAAGTTCACCGCAACGCTTCATCTTCATTTCGTGGCCAAGATGGTGAACAATTCTTTGCGGATTTAGCTACCGATAAAATGAAATGGGTTATGACATACACTGGTGATGTTGACCATTCATGTGATTACTCAACCGTTATACAAAATGTACCTAGTTTCATTGAAGTTAAGAATTATACAGATACTATACCATTCAAAGAGGTTACTAAATTTCTAAATGATATGAAACTACATCCTGAAATAACCTTTGGTGTCTTTGTTTCACTCAATACTAGTATTCAAAAGAAGCAGGCAATACCTATATCCATGGATTGGATTAATGGTAATCAATGTGTCATGTATATTCAGTCATTTAATGAACTAGATCATGATCATGTATTTTTAATGATTGAGCAAACTGCGCGCCTAGCAGGTATTATAACTCGTAATATTTTACAGAAAGAGGGTGAAAACCTTGAGGCAAATTATCAACAACGCATTGATGATGCCAAGATATATATCTCTAATGCTATTTCACGCTCTGGAAAGCTATCTACTAAGATTAAGGCGGATAAGATACAAATTACTTCCTTGCTTGAATTGAGTACAATGAATATACTGAATGAACTTAAACAGCAGAATCTAGAACTAACAACCGCAGTACAAATTATGCTAGGTGACACAATTGAACCAGTGTCAGATGAGATTGACGAATCTATAAAGGATACTACTTCTCCCAGCGAGTCTAAATCAAAAAAGAGGTCTAAAAAACCAGCACCACCTAAAAATTGAACCTAGTGGTGCCACCCCTTAGCTTAACCACTAGAATGAAGTATCGTATTCGTCCACTTATAGCACAAGATCATAAGTCAGCAAAGGATATCTTTGAAGCCGCCTTTAAGAGAAAGATGCCAAACACTACTTGGCGTTACAAGAACCGTGAACGTAGTCTTGGAATCTTCAATACTACAGGTGATCTATTAGGGTTCATTCTACTTTCTGGAAAGAGATATATCTCACGCATAGCTGTACACCCCTACTTTCAAAATCTCGGTTTAGGGAGTAAACTTCTCAAGGCAGTACTTATGAAGTCATGCCTTGATAAACAGACAGTTTACCTTACTCCACTAAATTGGGAGAAACCTCTTATGAAGTTCTATTGTAATCATGGGTTTTATATGTCTAAAGGTAATATCATGGTCTTTCATTTCAAGAATACAAGACGACAGAGTCTATTTAGTCGCCACTATGAACCCATACAAGTAAAGCCAGTATCAAAGTATTACGAGTATGAAATTAAAGATCATAGATATTCATTCTCTGATATTATGAAATCATTATTTACCACCCATAAGAATACCACGACGCTTTGAAATCTTACTCTTAATTCCCATCATCTGTGCAGTCGCCGCAACCTGCGTCTCAGGGCAACCGGCCTTTTCTCTTGCCACCCAGGCATAGGTACGCCCATCTGTCTCAACCCACTGCTTCAGATTTTCCTTTGTAAGAATTTGATTAAGCTGAATGCCAGCAGCCTCATTCTCTTTACGTTTATCATCCTCTGCCTTCTTCTGATACTCTTTCATCTCCTTTGGATCACGGTATATCTTATCAGTGACTACAACTTCCTTAATCTCAAGAATTGATTCCTCGTTTACAACCTCTGGCTGAGGTACGCTCTTTTTTACACGTTCCTTGCGAACCTTCTTTACCTTTACAGGCTGCACAATAGGAGCTACTTCTAGAGGCGTCTGAACCTCGACTGGTTTCTGAAAGTGGCTACATAGGAAATCATACTCTTTCTTCATAATGACCTGAAGCCCATTGTATAAATCACGCATTCCATACTTAGCTACAAGACCTTGTAAATCTGACTCCATCTATAACAGGAACATACTAGACCTTTAGATAAACTATAAAATTTGATGCTGACTGTTAGGGATATAATCAACAACAATGAAACTCTATACGAAGGACTACATAAAATTCAAGTTCTTAGATGAGAACGGTATCAGTATAAAAGAAATCATTGGCGTAGAACACGTCAAGCGCGCACTTCCTGGCGATGAGGTTGATGAAGATGGTACTCTCATCAAGAGAGTTGAACAGCCACCAATCGTGGGAATTGTACATCTCAAAAGCAAAACAAAATACGGTATGACGTCTCGTGGGGTCCCTATCTATTTATTTGAACCTCTCAATAAAGCCTACCCTCTTATGATTGTAGGTTCTACTGAAAAGGGTGCGACAACAAATATGATTGGGATTGCCAAGTTTGAGGAATGGAAAGAGGAATCCAAGTATCCTCGTGCGTCCTTAATCAACATGATAGGCCCTTGCGGTGATCTTACAGTTGAACGTGAATCACTCCTTCTACGCTATTCTCCATGGAAGTACCCTAAGAATTTTGAAATTTCACCTGGTTATAACGCGGCTCTTAAGAAGCGACCCTTTCTGAAAGACTTTACATTCAATATTGATCCACCTGGTTGTGAGGATGTAGATGATATCTTTACACTTGAGAAATTAGATGTTGATATCTGGGCTCTTACAGTCAGTATCACTGATGTAGCTACTGCAATTGAAGAGGACTCTATACTTGATCTCTATGCTCAGAAGGTTGGTCAGAGTCTATATCCAGCAGGCGCTAGTCCAAAACACATGTTACCTCCAAACCTTAGTACAAAGGAGCTTTCTCTACTACCTGAGAAAGAACGTAATTGTATATCACTAAAATCAGTCTGGTCAACAACCTTTGGAACACAGCTAGGAGAACCACAGTTTATCCTTACAAGGGCTTCGGTTGATAAGGCGTACACATATGATCAGGCACAGGAGGAAGATCGTGAGGAATTCAAGGTGTTGAAGCATATTACGCAAGCAATCGCAAAGAAATCTCTACCGAGTTCTGAAGAAGTTGTTGAGGCGCTCATGATCTACTACAATAATGAGGTAGGCAAGGTTTTAAAGAAGGCAAACACAGGTATCCTGCGTAGTCATAGCGCACCGGATCAGAAACGGCTAGAGCGGTGGGAGGGAATTGACCCTACACTAAGGATGTTAGCTTATTCTGCCGCAACGTATGTACCAGGGCATACTGAAGCCTTCCATTGGGGTCTCAATCTTAATAATTATGCTCATGCGTCTTCTCCCCTTCGTAGATACGCAGACCTCTATAATCAACGGTGTCTCCTAAAAATCTTACAAGGTGAATCAGCACCTCAGACATCAGAAAGAATCTGTATAGGTCTCAATCAACTACAGAAAGATGCCAAATCCTTTGAGCGTGATTCCTTCTTCCTTCATGCTCTTGCTAATACTCGCTGGAGGCCTGTTCATGCTACTGTCCTTGAGATACTTGAAGAAAAACAAACAATTCAATGTTGGGTCCCTACATGGAATCGTGTGATTAAGATACGATGTGATATAGTTAACCACTTTGTTACACCACGGGATGGATCTGAAGGGTTTACAATTCAAATCGGTGGTACAGTCTATCTGAACTATCATATTCAATGGCAGAATGCCAGATGGAAGGACAAAATTATATTTAACATAACTTCCACAACTCCTTCATAAAGCTAGTATCAAATGTAAATCCATTATATAGACCATTGGTATCAATAAATGTCTTTTTTAGATGTAGTCTTGCTGGTTCATCTAAACGTATCCAAAAATCCTTATAGAGCTCTTCAAGAGATTTCACATACTGTATGACTAATTCAGATACAGATTCGTGAACAAAGATAAGATTTCCAGTATAACAAATTGGTAGATACCCCTTTTCTGAAGCAATCTGTGTCATAATATACATGCTCTGACCAATATTATTTGCCGACTGTGTTCTAGGAATTCTATGAGGATACATTGGATGATGGCCAGCATTCACCTCCACCATGATAATCTTTGGTCTAAGAGTCTGAATACTTTCTAAAAGTTCATCATCAAAGCCATCTACATCTATAGATAGGAAGTCCAGTTCAGTTTCACCCAATTCCTTGGCAGCACTTGACCAATGATTCTCAATTGTGAGGGGACCAGATGGCTCTACGTACTGATTACGACAGACTAAAGGCCGAAGTGAAGATGTATTCTCTAAGAGCCTTTCAAAATTCGCGCGATCAGGCTCCACATAGAGCCCCTTCCAACCCGTCTGAAGAAGCAAACGTGTATTACAACACCAGACTCCGTCTGCCGCACCAAACTCAAAAAATGTACCATATCTTATATTAAGAAGTCTAAAAATTTGTCCTAGAACTCCATCCTCACCGTTCTGAGAATATTGATTTTTCTTATAGTCTAAGAGTGACATCTACTTTATAGTAAGACTCATGGTTTAGATGCTTATAGATGAAGGTACAAGCTGTCTTGGATAACTGCTTCACGTAGGATGAGATCCTGAGCATTGCTGAACTTATCTAGAATTTCAGTATGCTCACAGAAGGCGGCCATTGCCTTCCACTCATCCAACATATTCTGGAGCTTTAATACCGATCGAATTAGATTTCCCTCATACACGCCATAGTCATTACATATTGCTGCCACCGAATCACCCTCCATCCAACGCCACATGGGTCCAATCCAGAATGTACCCAGGACCCACTCTGAAGGACGTGCTTTCTGTTTCGTCTCCTTATCTCGAAGATCATTCCAGATATCATTCAGGGTATAGAGTGCCTGCTTGACACTAGTAGGAACATCTAGACTGTCTACTGATGGCTCCTCATCTTTCTTTTTACCCTCTAGGATACAAGCAGACAATAAGGCAAGTATCTCCTTGGGTTCCATCGTGGATGCCTCCTTTGTCATATAGAATTGTGACATAAGTAGTGCCTCCGCCTCATTAATCTCAGTGGCTAATATACCAACAGTAGTAAGAGAATCCTTTGTATGTAACTTAGGATCTTCAAGCGGTGTCAGATAACCGGCTGCTTCAAGAACACGAATTCTCGCCTCTACATCGCATGATACATCTGAAGCAAGCTTAAGATCATCTCTTAGAATTCGTAGTTTAGAATGAAGATCTTGGATTTCCGCTGCTGCTTTCTCAGCATGTACCCATTTCACACCCATGTGGTCATCCTTCCAACGCATCAAGGCCAACTCAGCCTTCTTACGCTTGGCATTGGTTGTCTCACGAATCTGCCGCTCAATATCTATCTTTAGAGCAATTGCCTCAGACTCCTCATCTGTTAGGGTAATTTGATTTAGTCTAGCCTGTAGCTGTGCCTCATCTGTCTTAATTGCCTTTATCGTCACCTCACGCTGACGCCGCCAGTAAGACTTCTCAAGAAGATCTAGCCAGCTACGATTTCCTGACTGAATTGTCTTAAGAATAAAGTCATACCCAAAGTCCATACGCGATGTAACAGGCGCCTTTCCTCCACACATCATGGCCTTCATCTCAAACGGTTCCAATGGCTCCCTGTCTGGCAAATAGATCACTGTGCCCATAGTATCCAGGCCTCGCCGCCCTGCGCGCCCTGCCATCTGAAGGTACTCTGCGGTTGTAAGAATTCGCATACCGCCGCGCTCCTCATCATACTTTTTCAGTCCAACGAACACCGCAGTCTTTGTCGGCATATTAATTCCCACTGCGAACGTCTCCGTGGCATAGAGGACCTTAATTAGACCCTTACCAAAGAGCAACTCAATGATCTCTTTTAACATCGGTACAAGACCACTGTGGTGGAAGGCTATACCACGTTGTACAAGATCAAAGAGGTGATGGTATTGAGGAAGTTTTTCTAGATTCACACGATGATTTCTCAGATGAAAGTTCCAGATATGACGAACATCGGTAGTTTCAGTTGAGGTAATTAGACTCCCCTCAACCTTCTGAGCATACTTTTCACAATCCTTACGTGAGAGTACAAAGAAGAGTGCTGGTAGAAGCTCTTTCTCCTGAAGAACATTGATAAGCTCATTCATTTGATGAAGGAAACTCACTGGGCGGACCTTGCCACTGATGGCACCTTCCGTACCACCCGCCCTCTCAGCACGTACCTTGTCCTTGAATTTCGCATGGCTATCTTCAAGCTTCTCTCGCCAAACAAGCCAATCCATGTACTCTTTATCATTATAGATATTGCGGGCATCCATCAAGACGTGAGACTGCTTTCCATACCAAAGAGTATGCGTCAAAGGAACAATACGATACTCAGTACTGATAAGATTGATGGGACGCTGTTTGAGCTCACCAAGCCATTCAGCAAAGTACTCGGGGTGATCAAGAGTAGCAGATAACATGATCATTCGCACCTCAGGAGGCAAGAGAATCATAACCTCCTCCCAGATATGACCGCGATCCTTGTCATTAATGTAATGACACTCATCAAAGATAACGGCATCCAAATCCTCACAGGAAATACCCGCCGTCAAGCCAAGAGCCTTTGTGGTGGAATCCTTTTTAAAGAGCAAATTCCGTAAGATCTCAGTCGTCATAATGACTACCCTGGCATCTGGACAGAACTTGATATCACCTGTCATAATCCCAACTGAGCCAAACTGCTTCTTTAGATCATGAAACTTCTGATTGGAAAGCGACTTGATAGGTGTCGTGTAGAAGACACGCTTACCCTTCCGGAGTGAATAGGCAATTTGGATCTCACCGACGAGCGTCTTACCTGATCCAGTCTTAGCGGTGACAAGTACATTCTCCTCATTACAGATTGCCTTCATCGCATGCTGCTGGAAGGGATCAAGAGGAAATGTATATTTAATGGGCGGATCGGCGGGCATATCATCAGGTCCCTTAGCCACGGAAGCAATCTTAAGAAAGGTTAACATACTAATGTACTGTCTATAGTATGGCTCTAGGCATTCAACTTTTACTAGACATAAACAGCTCGTAGTAGTATAATGGAGATGATTGTAATTCCACCCTGTAAGGATCACGACGAATACTTTAGAGAGCTTGCTGAATCAACATGGGCACTATTACTAAAGAAACATAACTGTGAACCATTGAAGGCAGAGTCTAAGACACTCGTTGTAACAGCTTGTGGCCAGGATGAGGATGGTACAAGACCCACATTTAAATTACACTACAGATATTCAAAAGAGAAGCTTTATTGTTTTGTTGAGGAAACGGAACCATTAGTAAATCCAGAATCTAATTAGATGAAGTCTAGTGGACTTATAATACTTGTCGTTTTAACAATACTAGTACTACACTTATTTAGATATGCTGATACGTTTATTCCAACCACTATTATTAATCTCGATAGAAGTCCTGAACGAATGTATAAGATGAGACTACAATGTTACGCATACGGTATACCCTTTGAACGTCTTCCAGCAGTGGATGGAAATTCCTATACATTCACGCAGGCTGAAAAAGATATGCTTTTTGGACTAGCCTTAGAAAGAGATAAAAATATAAAGAATTCATATTTTAAATACAGTAAAGAAGAACAGGCTGCTTTATATAAAGCCTGGGAGAAAGATCCTAAGTTTAAACGAAGTAAGAGAGTTATGTCATGCGCATTAAGTCATATTCGTGCCTGGCAACGGTATCAATATACAACTGATCCTTATATATTAATTTTAGAAGATGATGGAACACTACATAGTCACTTCAGACAGCATGTCAATCATACTCTACAAAATATTCAGCGATTTGATCCTGAATGGGATCTAATTTGGCTTTCTGGAGATAACCCTGGAGATAGAGAACGCATATTACAGTGGAATAGACATGAATTATATAGAATGGATCCTCCTGATTATGTAGGACAAGGTACAGGAGCATACATGTTTAGTAGAAAGGGTCTTAATAGATTCCTAACTGTTATAGAAACAGAAGGATGTTCTTTGGCATCTGACCGTTTTTTAATAGCACATCTAGATCCTAAACATTCTTATGGAATACACCCCCCTATTGTTGATATCCACAATAGCAATTCACCCTCAACTATTGGTTATTAAACCATTGGCATAAAACTTACTAAAGCATCCTCAGGATTCTGTCGTAAGCACTCCGCATACATAAGACGACCGAAGGCAGAAGAACGCTCCAGTCCACCAGGAGATAAGATAAGATGTTTAGCTTTAGCACATAACATGAGATCAGTTAAATCCCATTTCCAGATTTCTAGCGGGGGTACAGTATAATCATACTCAAAATAATAAAGAGGTTTCTCTACAATTCTTGATAAGGCTCTACGATCAATAAAGGATCCTGAGTTGGTTGACACATACACCCATGTAATCTCAGGATGTTTCTTAAGATATTGATTAATATATTTTCCAACTGCCTCTGGCTCAGTAGAGGCCCATAGCCGTTTTCCAATTGCTCCCATAATGGCATTCCCTCTATCACCTCGTCGCCAATGAACTCCTAGAAAACAAGACTTACTATAATAAGTATACCATTCTGGAATTTTACCTTCAATAAGACTCAGTCGTAAGGGTAAGATTGGATACAGTTCATTATAAAAAATAAGAGGATCCTTTCCTTGTAAATCCCATCTTGGTGGTAGATCCAAGACTACGTACTTAGATGTAGGATCAGCCGTAAACGATATACCTGAAATATCAACCCCATCATATTCCATTTTAACTCTATGGTTTGACTGTCTACAGAATTCCTCAAAACTAAGACTTGCCACTTGACTATAATCTAATACACGACGACTATCAACCGAACCAATTGCTAGAATTGAAGAAGACCAGTGATCTGTAGAATTAAATTCAACCTTCTTATTATCCCTAGGACAAAGAGGTAATTGAGGAGGTACAATTGCTGCACCATGTTTTCTACATAGTTCAACGGCCTGTAGGATATTAAAATAATAACATCCTATCTGTTCAGTATCCACTGTAAAAGGCTTCTGTATAAAATAAATAGCCTTTGCCATTACTTTAGAATGCGACCGGATGTTTTAGGTGTGAGCGACCAAAAAATTGAGTGGTCGCACCTGCCTAATTACAGGTGCGGTGGATACTTAAATCCTAGTACTCATTACAGTATGAGGGATCGGTGGCTCACTGCGGTGTGCTGCTGATCCGCAAACGGACCTGTAGCTCAGTTGGTTAGAGCGTCGTGCTTATACAAATGACTGTATACATATGTCACGCGAAAGTCGTGAGTTCAATCCTCACCTGGTCCATTTTTTTGTTACCATTCTATGGTAATTGAAAAATGGTTATTTCTTAACTTTTAACTCAAGTGTTGACACCTTACCTTCCTTTACGGGTAATGTTAACTCACCCCAATGTGTCTCGAAGTCAATTCTCTCAAAGGCCGCAGGGCCATCATTTACCCACACAGTCATGAAATCTTGAACTTGGCTGTACGCATATGACTCTACAGGTACACCAACCTGTGGAAGCTTTTTTAATAAGGTAATTGTCTCCTTCAGTCGTTCAGCCTTCGGCTTTGACATTCTATATATGGTAACCTAAGTGTCTTTACGTAGAATTAGGAAATAGAACAGTATAGACGCCACTCAATTGGAATGTAATATGGATTAAGGCAATCTTAATAAAGAGAAGAGTAAACTCCTGAGCGGTTGACACCAGGTGACCACCACGTAGATAACTTATATATACAATTGGCAAAGCTGAAAGAAGACCCATAATTAATGTCTCACTTATGAAAAATTTAGGATTCTTTTCAATGTACGCAGTATCATGAACCAAGGCAGATGTTATAAAGAGAATTGTAAAACCGAATCCTATGGCTATTAAAATACCATATTTAATCACCTTATAGACAGCCGTAGAAATATCTTTGGGTATAATATTCTCCATACTATACCGGAGATTACTGAAAGCCAAAGGTCTGGCATGTGCTACATGTACTACAAGCAGAACCTATATCATAGCGCCCACTAAAGTAATCCTGGCGTGTCTCATAATTAGAAAAACTATAGGAAGTATTATTTGATGGCCCGCACAGAAGGGGGTTTGCCTTACTTGCCGCTTGAGCAATTGAAAACTGTACTTGAATATTATAAAAGATTGTCTTCTCCTTCAAACGTTTAATTATATCACTGGCGTCCATTCTAACAGGTCTAAACAATATCTTCTGATTCTAACAAGATCATGTGTGGAATCTGGGCATTACTCGGTTCAAGAGTAGATCCATCTATGATCAATAATTCTGTAGAACGACTCCAGGCACGTGGACCTGAAGGTACACAAATTGTAGAAGTGAATGAAGATATAGTCTTTGGATTCACACGTTTAGCAATTAATGGCTTAACAAATGCTGGTATGCAGCCATATAAGAAGGGAAACATAACATGGGTTTGTAATGGTGAAATCTATAACTCAAAGGCTATAGAAAAGGAGCTTGGGCTTGAGAATACTGGTTCTGATTGCCACTGTATTGGAGACCTTTATCTGCGTCACAGAAATGATCCGGCGACTTTTGTGCGTGCTCTAGACGGTGTCTTTGCGATTGTACTTTATGATGGAGATCTAGATCGTCTTATTGTCACACGTGACCCCTATGGTATTCGCCCACTGTATGTAGGTAGTATAATCGTTGATAATTCTAAACAGATTAATCATATAAATAATTTATTGAATAATTTAAATACAATTAATACCTCAAATAGTGTAGGTCCAACAGGACCTATTCAAGATACGAATGTTATTGAAACAGGAAATTTTACTGTTTATGAAGTTCAATATAATACATTTGTATTTGCTTCTGAAATAAAGGCCTTACAGATTCAATCATTTGACAGTGTTACGGCATTTCTGCCTGGCCACGTACAAGTATATGATACTCTTACAATGACCCTCATTGAAGATATTCAATATCATAGTGTACCGTGGATTGTAAATCCACAGTATAGACCATCAGAGTATAGTGGGTTTGACGATGCCTGCTATGCCTTGCGCTTTGCCTTAGAGGAGGCTGTAAGAAAGAGAATGTTAACTGAGCGTCCAGTGGCGGCACTTCTAAGCGGTGGCCTAGATAGTAGCTTGATTGCAGCTCTTGTACAGAAACATCTAGATCAGTTAGGCCTTCCTCCTCTCAAGACATTCTCTATCGGATTTGAAGGATCGTCTGATCTTGCTCATGCACGTATAGTGGCAAATTGGATTGGAAGTGAGCATACTGAAATTAAAATGACACCCGATGAATTCTTTGATACAATTCCTGAGGTCATTATGGCAATTGAGTCCTTTGATACGACTACTGTGCGTGCATCTACAGGAAATTATCTAATTGCTAAGAAAATCAGAGAATTAACAGACTGTAAGGTTGTCTTTAATGGCGACGGCTCCGATGAGCTATTCGGTGGATATCTCTATTTTAATAGAGCTCCGAGTGACCAGGCTTTCCATGCTGAGACTGCTAGACTGCTCACAGATCTTCATTACTTTGATGTTCTACGCAGCGATCGTTCAATCAGTGCGAATGGCTTAGAAGCACGTACTCCATTCTTAGACAAGCAATTTGTAGCAGTTGTACGCAGTATTGATCCTAGCTTCCTACGTCCTATACCAGGAACACGTATTGAGAAGTTTATCCTACGCTCTGCCTTTGATGATGGTATAACATTGCCCGATGAGGTCCTTTTTCGTAGAAAAGAAGCCTTTAGTGATGGTGTATCAACACCTGAGAAGGCGTGGTTCCAAGAAATTCAGGATAGAGTGGCTCGGATTGTTCCTGAAGACTGGAAGGAGAAGGCGGCGATCGCCTTTCCTTCACATCTAACACCCACAACACCTGAAGAATACTATTACAGAGCGGCATTTACATCTATGTATGGTGCGAAACTTGCCGAGACAGCAACCCCCTACAAGTGGATGCCTAGATGGTCACCCGAGACATCTGATCCGAGCGCAAGAACACTCACAGTATACACACAAGCTAGTTAAAAATTTGACTATGGATATCTAATATATGCTTGTACCCAACAATGTCTATGTGTATCTCACGCAGGGCTCACGCAGATCGCACATCCTTTCGCCTTTATAAGGAGGATGGAGATACAATAAAAGAAGGTAAATATATTTGGACAGAGTTTCGCTGTCCAAATGTAGTTATAGAGGGGAAGAAAACCTGTATTGAATGTACAATCAAGCTCCCTAAACATAAGTATCAGGCAAATCCCAAGTGTGACCACGGAATTGTGGGTGGACCCTATCCTTCTGATAGCAAACTCTATGGATCACCCTTCTATCTCAAGGAACTAAAGGAGGGATGGAAGATCCGAGAGGCAGACGAAGTCAGGGCTAAGGAGGCCCAACAATTAGCTAGTAGT
>Ga0164297_10003836_pt1 | contig 13796 bp, 16 predicted proteins | sample GEODES058metaG_FD_113539 | JGI IMG/M metagenome (GOLD analysis project Ga0164297, IMG submission 113539) | Dystrophic lake water microbial communities from Trout Bog Lake, Wisconsin, USA - GEODES058 metaG | ecosystem: Environmental > Aquatic > Freshwater > Lake | place: USA: Trout Bog Lake... | reverse complement strand
GGCTCTCGTCCGGACGCTCTCCGAGCGTGACGACTCAGGCCTTGCCGGCCTCTTGGAGGTTGATCCTCGGAGGCTGGCCGCCCTCCATCCACTCGAGTCGCTGGCGCATCGTCGAGAGTGCGACTCGCTTGTGGGTGAGGATCCAGAAGTCCTCAGACGTAATGGCGTCCGCAACGGCGTCAGCCACGATCTCGACCTCGATCCCGTTCTCGACTGCCTGCTTGGCCATCGACGCCGTCTGGCGGGCCGCCGGGTCGTCGTAGTTCGCCAGGCTCGGCGGAAGGTTTCGCTCCGACTCGTGGATCCGCGTCTTGGTGAACCCGGGGCAGAGCACCGAGCAGTGCACGTCGGTGCCGATGAATCCAAGCTCGTAGTAGAGCGACTCGGTCATCCCCACCACGGCGAACTTCGACGCGCAGTACGGACCCATCCCTGGCACGCCGCCAAGCCCAGCCAACGAGGCGGTGTTCACCACGTGCCCCTCGTTCTGCTCGAGCAGCAGCGGGAGGAAGGTCGCCATCCCGTTGATGACGCCGTCGACGTTGACGCCCATCACCCAATCCCACATCGCTGGCGAGGAGGTGATGGTCGGACCACCGCCGACGCCGGCGTTGTTGAAGATGATGTGCGCGGCACCAAACTTTGCCAGCGCCGCATCGCGAAGCGACTCGACCGAGGCCAGCGACGCCACGTCGGTGACGTGGCCGATCACATCCGCACCGCCCGCACTCAGCTGGGCGACCGTCTCAGCGAGCACGGGCTCCTCGATGTCCCCGAGGACCAGTCGGACACCTGAGCGAGCAAGCCGCTCTGCCGTCGCCCGGCCGATGCCGCTGGCGCCTCCCGTGATGACCGCGACCTTGCCTTCGAGTTCCTTCATCGACCCTCCTCGGGACACCGGAGCCATGGCGGCTCGCCGCCTCGATCATGGCACCTCGGCTGCCATGAGGGCGAGGTCAGGCTCCGCTCAGGCGAAGCTCCTGGCGGTAGACACGGGCAGGCCCCTGGGCGATCACCTTGGCGGCGATCGCATCGAAGGACGTCGAGGCCTCGGAGCCAGGGTCAGAGACGGTGATCGGATCGCCCTCATCACCGCCCTCACGAAGCGCTGCGACCAGGGGGATCTGCCCCAGCATCGGGACCCCGAGCTGCCCGGCGAGCTCGTCGCCGCCTCCAGCCCCGAAGATCTCGTAGCGAGCGCCGTCATCACCGGTGAACCAGCTCATGTTCTCGATCACGCCTCGCACCGCCAGCTTCATCTTGCGAGCCGCCCACGCCGAGCGCTGGGCCACTCGCTGAGCGGCCGGCTGTGGCGTGGTCACCACATAGATCTCGACACGCGGCAGGACCTCGGAGAGCGTCAGGGCGACGTCACCCGTGCCGGGCGGCATGTCGATGAGGAGGAAGTCGGGCTCGCCCCACCAGGCGTCGGCCACGAACTGCTCGATCGCCTTGTGGAGCATCGGGCCTCGCCAGATGACCGGCTGCTCATCGGGGACGAAGAAGCCCATGGACAAGCACCGGACCCCATGGACGGCGGTCGGGATGACGGTATCGCCGAGGATGATTGGGTCGTGATCGGGCCCGAGCATCTTCGGGATCGAGAAGCCGTAGACGTCGGCATCGAGCACGCCGACCGTCTTGCCAGCCTTGGCCAAGGCGATGGCAAGGTTCACCGTGACCGAGGACTTCCCCACCCCTCCCTTACCGGATGAGATGCCGAGGACCCTCGTCTTGGCCGAGGTCGACAAGAACCGCGGCGTCGGGTCGCCGTGGCTGTGCTCGTGAAGTCCGGTGTGCTCGGGAACCTCGCCCATGAGCTCTCGGAGGGTCGAGCGAAGTGCGATCCGCTCATCCTCTGACATCGTTCGGCGCTCGACCTCGACGTCGTCGATGCCGGGCAGGGCCTCGACCACGTCGGCCACCTCGTGGACAAGTTCATGGGCCTTGGGCCAGGCTGCGATGGGGACCGCCACGGTGACAAAGGCGGTGCTGCCCTCGACCGTGACCGCGCCGATCATCCCTGCCACCGACAAGGGCAGCTCGAGCTCGGCGTCGACCACTCTTCCCGCCGCCTCACGAACCGTTGCGGTATCCGTCATCACAGGGCCCTTCCTTGGTTGGACGCGCCTCGCCGATCTCCCGGAGATCGTGGGCGCCTGCTCGGTACACTACCGAGTGTGATGAACGAGCCGACCACGACGCCCGAGGCGGCCTTCGGCGCGGCGGGCAACGATGATGATGAGTTCTCCGCCGCCATCGCCGCCCTGTCGAGTGCGTTTGGGGATCCGACCCGACGAGCGATCTACCTCCACCTCCGCAGCCACCCCAGCTCGACGGTCACCGAGCTGGCCACCGCGTTCGAGCTCCACCCCAACGTCGTTCGCCACCACCTTGACCGCTTGGTGGCCGGCAGCCATGTCACCGTCGAGGCACCGCAGCGCTCGAGCTCGGTCGGGCGACCCGCCAAGCGCTACTCATGCGCCGACCTTGAGCTCTCGGTCGAGATGGGCTCACGGCGGGACGATCTCTTGGTCGCCTTGCTCGAGCGCTCGCTCGAGCTGCTTGGCCCCGAGCAGGCAGAGCGCATGGCAGCGGAGGTCGGCGAGGAGTACGGCCGGCAGCTCGCCGCTCGGATGGGACCGTCTGACGGACCCCGCTCCATCCACTCGGCCATGGCGGCGATCGCGGAGACCCTCACGGCACACGGGTTCGCCGCTCGAGCAGAGACCACTGAGCAGAGCTCCTCGGTGATCTCCGAGAGCTGCCCGTTCGGCGAGGCAGCCGCCCACCACCCCGTGCTCTGTGCCGTCGACCGGGGCATGGTCGCCGGCCTGCTCGATGGCCTGGGCGCCACGGAGACCTCGACCTCAGTCCAGCTCAGCTCGCGGGCCCGGGGCGACGCCTCGTGCCGTGCCACCGCCTAGTGGGCGCGTACCTCGATCACGCCTCCGTCTCCCCCCTCCGCCCTGAGGTGGCTGCCGCCCTCCACGAGGTGCTCGCTGTCGCCCAGGCCGATCCAGGCCGCCCCTACAGCGAGGCTCTCGTCGTTCGCTCCCTGATCGAAGACGCCCGAGACGAGGTGGCGGGGCTCGCCTCGGTCACGTCGCGTCAGGTGGTCTTCACCTCCTCGATCGCCGAATCCATCAACACGGCGATGGCCTCGTTGGCACAGGGTGGCCAGGTCCTCGTCACGGGAACCGAACGCAGCTCGGTGGCCGAGGCCGCCGCTCGATACGGAGCGGTCCGAGAGCTGCGCGTCGATGGTGCTGGGCACCTCGACCTCGAGCACCTCGCCGACCTGCTTCGTCAGCACCCTGGCGCTTTGGTCTGCTGCCAGGTTGCCAACCACGAGACCGGTGTCGTGACCGACGTCGACGGCGTGATGACTGCCGCTCGGGCACAGGGCGCCCGCGTCCACATCGACGCCTCGATGGCCCTCGGGCACGTCGAGCTCGACCTCGGCGCCCTTGACGCCGATGCGGTGACCATCGCCAGCGAGCTCCTCGGGGGCCCGGTCGGCGTGGCCGGACTCCTCGTCAAGAAGGGTCGAGTGCTCCCTCCCCTGCTGGTGGGTGGCTCTCAGGAGCGCGCCCGGCGAGCGGGGCTCGAGAACCTTCTCGGCATCGTGGGCTTCGGCGTCGCCGCTGCCGTCCTGCGTTCGCCGGAGGTCCGTCAGCGAGAAGCGGATGCTGCCCGAGCCCAGATCGCCGAGCTCGAGAAGATCGTCCTCGCCGTCGACGGCACTGCCGCCGTCGGTGCGGGTTCCACCGAGCGACGGGCCCCCCATCTTCGCTGCTTCACCATCGAGGGGATCGAGGCAGAGCCCGTACTCCTCGGACTCGATCGACGTGGTGTCTCGATCCACTCCGGGTCAGCGTGCTCCTCGGAGTCACTCGAGCCCTCCCCGGTCCTCCGGGCCATGGGCTTGGAGGCCGATCGGTCGCTTCGCCTCTCGGTCGGGCACTCGACCACCGACGACGACGTCGAGGCCTTTCGACGATCCTTCGAGCCCGTCATCTCCGACCTTCGCTCCTTGTCGACCTGATCAGCCGGCAGCGGTGGTGGGGACCGGGACCTTCAGCTCGGCCGCCGCCTTTGCCAGGTACGGCTGTGCCTGTGCCACCCACTGCGCGGGTGGCTTGAGCTTCAAGAACTCCTCGAACTGCACCATGGCAGCGGCCGGGTCGTTCTGGCCGACCAGGTCGACCACACCCAGATAGAGCCGTGAGGCGAAGAGGTTCGGGTTGGCCTCCACCGACGCTCGGATCTGCGTGGCCCCCTTGGTGGCGAGCTGGTTCGACTTCGCGGCCACCCCCGCCTGGAACGTCAGATAGCCGCTCTGCGCCAAGGCCTCGGGCTGGTAGGGGTCGATGGCAAGGATCTGGCTGTAGACCTGGAGCGCCTCGGTCACCTTGCCCGCCTGGACCAGCGTCGAGGCCTGCGTGAGCATGGTCTCGATCTGTCGGATCTGGGCGGGCGTATAGGTACGACCCTGGTCCGACGACGTGCTTCCTGCCGCGTGGAGGCCCCACGCCAAGCCGACGCCAAGGATCGCCGCGACGACCACGCTCACGACGACCGTGAGGGTGCGTCGACGCTGGGGGGCGGGGTCCTCATCCTCGCCCGATGGATCCTTCGGGTCCTCCACCGAGGCGGTCGTCGAATCGACGGCTGGCTCCGTCGGTGGCACCTCGCGCAGGGCCCGTCGGGCATCGTCGAGCCGAGCCTGGTCGCGCTCGGTGATGGCCTCGTAGTCGGCGCGATCGAGGTCGCCCTGCTCGTACTCGTGCTGAGCGTCGGCGAGGGACTTCTCCAACAGCACGATGGTGTCAGCCAAGCGGTCTCGTGATTCGTCGCTCATGGCTGTGCCCCCGCCGATGGCGCTCGAGGCGTGCCCCGAAGCGAGGTCCCTCGCCGCCTCGCCACCACAACGACGGCGATGACGATGCCCGCTGCCAGCAGCGCCGGCACGATCCAGAGGATCGTCGACAGCCCTCCCGACGGCGTCAGCAGCACCGCTTGGCCGTACTGCGCCTTGAGCGCAGCCACGATCTCGGCATCGCTCTGGCCAGCCGCCAACCTCGTGGTCACCTCCTTGCGAACGGCCAGCGAGGAGGGTGAGGTCGACTCTGCCACCGACAGGTCCTGGCAGCTCGGGCACTTGAGCGAGGCGTCGAGGTTCGCGGCTCGTTGCGCCAAGGTGGGCGCGGTGGCGTCAAAGAGGCCGGAGCCGATGACGAGGGCCACGATCACCACCAGGGCCAAGGAAGCCCACCGCAGCCACAGCGACCGTGAGGAGCCCTCAGCCACGGCCCGACCCTCCCGTCACCGATGCCGACGCCACCGCCTTGTCGAGCTGGGTCGCCGTCAGCGGGCCGACGAGCGCCGAGACGACAACGCCTCTGGCGTTCACGATGAACGTCGTCGGCGGTGAGGTGACGCCCCACGCGTTGGCGATGCCACCCGTGGGGTCGGTGAGGACCGGGTAGTTCACACCTTCGCTCGACACGAAGCGGCGGACAGCGGCGTCAGCGTCGTTGAAGATCACCCCGACGATGGCCGCTCCGTTGGTCTTGAGCGACTGGTCGTATTCGAAGGCCGCAAGCTGTGGCGCCTCTTGCTGGCATGGCGGGCACCAGGAGGCGAAGAAGTTGATGACGAGAGGGCGACCTCGATAGGCCGTGATCGACACCGTGTGCCCGTCGAGCGTCACCGATGAGGTGGCGGGAGCCTCGTGGCCGAGCAGCGGACTCTCTAAGGTGGTTGCCTGGCTGTGGCCACGGGTCGCCAGCAGCACGATGAGCCCAACGAGGACCACGCCCACCCCGCCGCAGACGAGCGCGATGACTCGGACCCGCCGTCGCTCGCTCATCCGATGGGCTCGGCGGCTCGCACATCCTCTGCGTCGGTGGTCTCCGGCGAGCCCTCGCGCCGCCGACGTCGATCAGGGAGGAACGCCAGGAGCCCACCGGCGCCGATGATCAGACCCCCTGCCCAGAGCCAGGGCAGGAGCGGTTCGACGATGACCCCGACGACGACGGAGCCGGGAGCGAGGCCCGGCGTCACCTGTGCGCCTGAGGTCCCGCCCTGGTTGCCTTGCGCATCGAAGGTCAGGTACACATCCCCGAAGGCACCCGAATCGATGGCGGGCGAGCCCACGGGCTCGCTCGAGCGACCAGCAAACTGGCTGATCCCGGGGAGGAATGTGCCGCCCCCATCGACCTTGATCACCACCGCCAAGGTCTGCTTCGCCGGCGTGGTGATCGTCCTCGTGCCGAGGTACTTGAAGTGGTGACCGGCGAACGACACGGTCTGACCTGGTCGCAAGGTGAGCTCGGCGCGGCTGACGTAGCTCGTCGAGGCCACCACGCCGACGGCCAAGACGACCACGCCGAGGTGCACGATCATCCCACCACCGGAGCGACCGATGAGCGCCGACAGACCGCTTCGCCCCCGGCGTCGCTCGGCGCGGAACTCCAGCACGATGGACCGAATCGCCGACGATCCCGCCAACGCCCCGAGGAAGAACGCGCCGAGCGGGAGGACGCCGCGCACCCCAGCGATGACCAGGACGATCACGGTGATGGTGGCGATCCATGCGGGGACCTCGAGGCGCTTGAGCACGACCCGTCCCGAGGCCTTTCGCCAAGAGAGCACGGGTGCCACGGCCATCAACAGGAGCAGACCAGTCCCCATCGGGACGGCGATCGAGTTGAAGTAGGGCGCCCCAACCGTCACGGTGCCGCCGTTGATCGCTTGGTAGAGGAGCGGGAAGACCGTGCCAAGGAGCACGACGACGGCAAAGCCGACGAAGAGGAGGTTGTTCAGCACGAACGCACCCTCGCGAGAGAAGGCCGCATCGATCCCGACTGAGGAGCGGAGCTTGTCCCCCCGCCAGGCGATGAGGCCCAGCGCTGAGAGGACGATGACGGAGAAGAACCCGATCAGGAGCGGGCCGAGCGCCGACGAGCTGAAGGCGTGGACCGACTGGACCACGCCAGAGCGGGTGAAGAACGTGGCGAGGACCGTGAGGGCGAAGCAGGCGATCGCCAGCGAAAGGTTCCAGACCCGCAACAGGCCACGGCGCTCCTCGACCACGATCGAGTGGACATAGGCGGTCCCGACCAACCATGGCATCAAGGCGGCGTTCTCCACGGGGTCCCATCCCCAGAAGCCTCCCCATCCCAGCACCTGGTAGCTCCACCATGCGCCGAGCACGATGCCGACGCTGAGCGAGGTCCACGCGATGAGTGCCCAGCGCCTGGTGTCGACGTGCCATCCCTCGTTGACTCGACCCGTGATCAGCATCGCCATGGCGAAGGCGAACGGCACGGTGAAGCCCACCATGCCGGCATAGAGCAGCGGCGGGTGGATCGCCACCAGCGGGTTGTTCTGGAGCAGCGCGTTCGGACCCGCCCCCGATGACGGCACGTCGCTCGGGGTCGACACGAACGGGTTCGCAGGTCCGACCATCAAGCCGAAGAAGAAGGCAGCGACGCCAAGCATGATGGCGATGGCCCACCCGACCACGTCGTCGTTCGCCTTGCGGCGGTAGTGCCAGACCACGGCCAGGGTGAAGATCGCGAGGACGAGGCCCCAGAGCAAGATGGATCCCTCGAGGGCAGACCACATCCCCGTGATCGAGTAGATCAGCGGCGTGGCACGGGCATTGTTCTCGGCGACGTAGACCAGCGAGAAGTCGTGGGTGATCAGCGCCCATTGCATGGCACCGGTGGCGATGACGGCGCCGAGGAGCACCACAGGGGCCAAGAACCGTCCGTCGAAGGTCGTCGATGGTGCCCGCCCCCGAGCCCTCCTGACGAGATCGATCACGAGCACCACGCAACCAACGGTGGCGGCCACGAACGCGATCCACACCCCCGCCGAGCCGAGTGCCGCCTTCACTAGTTCACCGAGCCGTTGCCCGCCCTCACGCGGTTGGGGTGCTGGGAGATGTAGGAGGCCGAGTGCTTCACCATGATCTGGTTCGATTCGAACGTCGTCGCCGTGCTCGACGGGAAGTGACCGACCACGATCACCGGCATGTTGGCCTTGAACAGCTGCGGTGGGGTCCCTTGGTTCACCACGGGGACCGAGGCGGACCCCTGCGCCACCTTGAAGCGAGCGCCGGTAGCGGTCTCCTGCACCGATCCGGGGACGACCACGCCCTCGAGGCGGAAGTTCGAGCTGCCGAGCTGCGCACGCTGATGGACCACCTGATCGACGGTCTTGAAGTAGTCCAGCGAGCTGCCGAGGCCCTTCACGAGGAGGAAGCCCACGGCGGCGAGGATCACCACGCCAACCATGGCGAGGCGGAGCCGTGGTCGGCTGGCTCGCTCAGGCGGTGTGGTCGGTGCCTTCGGGCTCTCCGCCGCAGTGGTCACGTCTGCGGTCATCGACCTGCCCCCTTCGTCCGTGCCCGCTCGCGACGGAGGCGGATCACCAACGAGGCTGCGTAGACGGCCAACGTGGTCAGCGAGATGACGTATCCGGCATCGACGTAGCCCATCAGGAGACCCCCTCGGATCGACGGGCGACCAGCGCCTCGGCGAGCTCGACGTCCTCGCCCTCCTCGCGCAGGGTCTCGAGTCGGTAGCGAGCGATCACCATCCAGACGAACACAAGGGTGAAGGCGACGAAGCTGAGGAGCAAGGTCCATGCCATCAGGCCGTGGATGGTGGGGGTCAGGTTGGGATTAAGAACGGTGGCTCCCTGGTGGAGGGTCTGCCACCAGACGACCGAGAAGTGGACGATCGGTACGTCCACGGCGGCGAACAGCGCCGCCACCGCGCATCGCCGGGCACGAATGTGCGGTTCGGCCGGCACGCGGCGAAGCGCCAGGTAGCCGATGAACAGCACGCCGAGCAGTGCGGTCGAGGTCAAGCGGGCGTCCCAGGTCCACCAGACGCCCCAGGTTGGCCGCCCCCAGATCGATCCGGTGATCAAGGTCAAGACGGTGAAGACGACCCCGACCTCGACCGCCGAGGCAGCCAACCGGTCGAAAACCATCGAGCGGGTCCGTGGCCACAGGTACAGCAAGCTGCACACCGCTGCCATGCCGAATGCCACATAGAGCGCCACCCAGGCCAGTGCGGGATGGATGTAGACCAAGCGGACCAGATCTCCCTGCTGGGCATCCGGTGGCGTCACGAACAGGCCGAGCCAGACCGTGATGGCCACGAGGGCGACCGAGACCGGTCCGAGGAGCTTGTCGAGGGTGTGTCGCATCAGGATTCCTCCATAGGACCGTAGAGGACAATGCCAAGAACGAGGTAAACGGCGGCGAACACGCAGAGCACGCTCAGCCATCGACCACCGAGGCCTGGGCCGTTGGCCATGGCAGAGGCGAAGCATCGAGCCCCTGCGATCAGAACCGGCGCCAAGATCGGGAGGACAAGGACCGGGAGCAGCGTGGCTCGCATCCGTGCGCCGCCGGCCAACGACCCATAGAGCACACTCACCGCACTCAGCCCGAGGGCCGCCACCAGCAACGATGCCACCAGCAGCCACCACGTGCCGACGACCACGTGGAACAAGAGGATCACGCCCGCCATCAGCACGATCTCGAGTGCGATGAGCTCTCCCGTCAAGGCCAAGGTCTTCCCGAGGAAGATGCCCGCGGGATCGAGGCCCATCAGCCGAGTCGACTCTCGGGTGGCATCTGAGCCCTCGATGGCCAGCGAGCGCTGCGCCGCAAGCACGCTCGAGAACAGCAGCGCCAGCCAGAACAGCCCGGGGGCGCTCTCCTTCAAGAGCGCAGGGCCAGGTCCGAGGGCGAAGGCGAAGAGGAGCAGGACCAAGATGGCAAAGGGCACCACTTGCCAGAGCGCCACCTTCGAGCGCATCTCGATTCGCAGGTCACGCTCTGCGACCAACATCGCGTCACGCCACATCGGGCACCCCATCGATTCTGGGGCGACCACCGGTCACGAGGTCCACGACGACGCCACCGGCCATCGTCGCCACGTGGTCCGCCATCGGGACGGCGAGCTCCGGCTCATGGCTCGTCGCCACCACTGCGGCACCTCCAGCAGCGGCCTCCTCGACGAGCTCGCCCACCAGCGACCGTGTCTCGGCATCCAGGCTGGCGTGAGGCTCGTCGAGCAGCCACAGGCGAGGACGGCGAGCGACGAGGAGCGCCAGCCCGACGCGACGACGCTGACCGGCGGACAGCGAGCCAAGTGGCGTCGAGGCCAGTCGGCCAGTGATGCCGGTCCGCTCGAGCGCGCCGGGTGCCCGTGCGGGGTCTACTCGGGCGGCCCTCAACGCGAAGCGAAGGTTCTCCTCTGGCTGCAGCTCGTCGTAGAGACCGACGTCATGACCAAGGAGGCCGACCTGCCGCCGAAGCGGTCGGGCGTCAGAAGGCAGCGCATAGCCAAGGATCGATGCCGACCCCTCCGAGAGCGGTGCGAGACCAGCAAGGAGCTTGAGCAGGCTGGTCTTGCCCGCACCATTCGAGCCGAGCACGACGCAGACCCGGCCTGCGTCGAGATCAAGGTCGACGCCAGCAAGGACGGGAAAGCGACCTGCCACAGAGACGGCCGAACGGAGTTGGATGGCGGAGGCCATGAGAGGCCTCAATGTTACCGGGACCCGACACCGACTCCCCCGCAGGGCTGCAGGTTCAGCGCATCATGCGACGGTTGAGCTCGACGTCGGACTCGACCATCATCTCGACGAGCTGCGGGAACTCTACGTCTCGCTGCCATCCAAGGGTCTTCTCGGCCTTCCCCGGATCACCGACCAGCAGGTCGACCTCGGCCGGACGGAGGAAGCGCTCATCGAGGACCACATAGTCGCGGTAGTCGAGCCCCACCACCTGGAAGGCGATCTCGCAGAGCTCGCGGACCTCGTGGGTCTCTCCAGTGGCCACCACGTAGTCGTCCGGAGCATCTTGCTGGAGCATCAGGTACATGGCACGGACATAGTCAGCGGCGAAGCCCCAGTCACGCTGTGCGTCGAGGTTCCCAAGGGAGAGTTGGGTGTCGAGACCGAGCTTGATGCGCGCTGCGCCATTGGTCACCTTGCGGGTCACGAACTCAAGGCCCCGTCGAGGCGACTCATGGTTGAACAAGATGCCCGACGATGCGTGCAGGTCGTAGCTCTCGCGGTAGTTGACGGTGATCCAGTGGCCATAGACCTTGGCCACGCCGTAGGGGCTCCGGGGGTAGTACGGGGTGTCCTCGTCTTGTGGCACCGCCTGGACCTTGCCGAACATCTCGGAGGAGCTGGCCTGGTAGAAGCGGATCTCCGGGTCCACGGTGCGGATGGCATCGAGGACACGCGTGACGCCAAGCGCGGTCGTCTCGCCCGTGAGGACCGGCTGGCCCCACGAGGCCTGGACGAAGCTCTGGGCGGCGAGGTTGTAGACCTCTTGGGGTCGGTGATCGCGCAGGATGTGGATCAACGACACCTCATCGAGGAGATCACCAGAGACGAGGGTCAGCTGGTCCTGGATGTGGGCGATCCGCTCGAAGTTCACGGTGCTGGAGCGACGAACGACGCCAATGACCTCGTAGCCCTCGCTCAACAGCAGCTCGGCGAGGTAGGAGCCGTCCTGTCCGGTCACTCCGGTGATGAGTGCTTTCTTGGTGGCCATCGCCTTGACTCCTTTGATGTTTCGAAGAGACAGCACGCATGCCGCGCTGTGGGCATGAGGCTACCGCAGCCACCAGGCGAAACTGGTGCTCATCGCGCGTCGATGGGCACGATGCAGAGCCCCGCCCAGGTCTGCGGGTGTGCGCCGAGCGGCTCGCCGGTGAACGGGTGGGTGTACTCACCAAACGATGAGGCGACGGAGGACTTGAGGAGCTGGCTGGCCAGCTGCGTCGCCTCCGCGTGTCGGGCACGCCGCTCCATCGCCACCCAGTGCAAGTAGTTCAGGTGTGGCCAGCCCGGTCCTCGCCAGTAGCCCGATGGATCGAAGCAGGGATCCGCCCGGCTGACCGAACAGGGACCGAAGGGGGCGCCGAAGGCCTCGGGATCGAAGAGCTGCCGAGCGACCGCGTCGACCTTGGCAGAGTCGTCATCGACCAGGATCCCAAGAAGGGCATCGATGGTGGGAGCCGCAGAGAGAATTGAACCGTCGGCATCGACGTCGGCCCAGGTCTGATGCTCGCTGCTCCAGGTGGACCTCATCGCCTCAGTGAGCTCCTCGGCGAATCGAGTCAAGGGCTCGATGGAGAAGTATTCGCCGACGACAGCGGCATTGAAAGCGACCAGCGCGTTGAACTGGGCCGGATAGACATCGAAGGCCGGGTTGAAGATCGACGAGCCGCTCGGCGTGCACTCGATGGTGCTGACCAATGCCTTCTTCTCCTCGAGCCAGCGCTCCTTGACGAATCCCCCAGGGCAGAAGCGATCCCACCGCGGCGTGTTGTCCGCCCCGCTCTCCCACGGGTGAACGATTCGGATCAGCCCATGGGTCCCTCGCCGGTGCTCGGCGAAGAACAGCAGACCAGCCGTGATCTGCTCGAGCAAGTGATCGACGACAAAGCCGGCGCGATCAAGCTCGACTGCCGCATGGCCGTACATCGGTGGCTGGGTGATGGACGAGGACCCAGGGCGACCCCAGAGGGGCTCGGCGGTTGCCGGGTGCGCCTGGTAGCCCATGTGCGGCACGAATCCCTCGTCGTTCTGCAGCGCAAGGACCGAGCTGAGCTCCTCGACCCCTCGAGGGTCGCCGAGCGAGGCGAAGATGATGGCGTTGAAGCACGAGTCCCAGAGCCACTGCCAGCGGTAGCGAGCCACGTTGGGCGAGCAGTAGCGGAAGTCAGGCTGCCACTGGAGCTCGAGCGTCCCCGCAGCCATGGTGCGAGCTCGCTGCTCGAGCGTCGGTCCTTGCCCGTCCTCGACGAGACGGCGCTCGAGCCACGGCCCCACGATCTCGTTGCCGACACTCGTCCCTGCGTCGTCCTCGCTCACGCTCCACCTTCCCGAGACGCCGTCGCCTCGCCGTGTCTGTCGTGTCGCAATCTAGACAGGGCGGATTCAATCGGTCATCGCAACACCTCTTTGGCGTTTGCCAATCGAGCCGCCGAGCTCGGCGTCACCCGCTCGTTCGGGTCCACCGGAGACTGCTCCGACAATGCCGCCGTCGAGTCGCTCCGAGCCACGCTCAAGCGTGATCTCAATTGGATCTATGGGAAGAAGACCTGGCGATCGAAAGACATGCTGCGCTCAGCGACCTTCGACTACATCGAGGGCTTCTACAACCCGAAGGGGTCTGCCCCATCTCTGGCGATGACTCTGAATCGGCGGGTGGCGGTTGAACTCGACAGACGGCAGCGCGGGCCGCGTCGGGATCCTGCCCCCGGGCTCCATCCAGATTTGAGTAGCCGGCGGATCGCGGCCATCGTCACAAGCGATTTGTCAGCATGGTGACCCTTTTCCTCACCATCACCTTCGCGTGCGGCCTCTTCATCGCAGTCGCTCACGTCGCCAACCGATCGTTCATCGCACCCGTCTACGACGTCGTTGCGAACCTCGCCGCATTCGCTGCTGCGGTCGCGGCATCGTGCCTGCTCGGGCACTGGGTTCCGGCGACTCGTTCGGCGGTGGCATTTCTTCTGTGGCTCGTGCTTGCCCAGCGCACCCGCGTCGCGAGGAGGGGGTAGCTCGCACATTGTGCGAGACGTGGTCGCGTGTGCGCTCAGAAGTGGTCAACCAAACCGGCACTTCGGAAATGAGCGGGGTCAGCGGTAGGCGGCCCGGGATCGTGATCTGACCTTCTGTAGTGCTGCGTTGGCGGTGACGAGGTCAAACGCCGAGCGGTCGAAGGTGGCGCTGCCGAT